>OGDP01001854.1_pt1 | contig 12351 bp, 10 predicted proteins | sample 1570441 | NCBI WGS metagenome assembly OGDP01 (sample SAMEA2581961, study PRJEB24529) | metagenome | biome: Human gut stool | place: China | collected 2011
AAGGTTAGGAACCGCCAGGTGCCGAACGGCATGCCTGTAATTGCGGTGTGAGAGGAGCGAGATGTTAAAATAAATCGCCCCCTACTTGATTAGGGTTGCGTTGAGCGTCTAATCTTTTGAATTAAATCCCATTGGGGATTGTAGGCTTTGGTATCCACATCCAATAGTCCCAACACCGTGTGATAGAGATGGTCATGAGCGACGTTATCAAGTTCCGTGAGGGTAAAGACGTTGGTTCCCAAGCGCTTTTGCGTGCCTTCGGAGAGCCACAAGATGCCAGGCACTTGCGTTTGTTCATTGGGGGCCACCAAACGGGGAGCGCCGTGCAAATACAAGCTCTTTTCGCCCACGCTTTCACCATGATCACTCATAAATAGGAGTGAAGAGTCAATGTCTTTTCGCTCTTCTAAGACTTTAATCATTTCATTGAGAGAATAATCGGTGTAGCGAACGGAATTGTCATAGGCATTTAAGATTTCTTCACGTGAACATTTGCTAAAGTCATTGCTTCGGCAAGCCGGTTTAAAGAACTCCATTTTTTGCGGATAGCGTTTGAAGTAAGCGGGACCGTGAGAACCCATCATGTGTAAAACAATGACACGATTTTTACCGGTTGAAGGTGCATTCAATTCGCGCTTTAACGCTTCAATGAGGTTTTGATCGGTTTCGCCAGCCACTTGGGGCGCATTCTTACTTTTAACGCCTTGGCAAACCCCTTTGCAACCCGATTGATTATCAATCCAAGTCACATCAAATCCAGCGCGTTGCAAAAGCGGCAACAACGATTCTTCAGAAACGATGCGCTGACGATCATAATCACGACGACCGATACGAGAGAACATGCAAGGTAGGGATTGCTCCGTGTCGGTTCCGCAGGTGCTTACTTTCGGAAGCGAAATAATATTGCGTTGTGAAAGATTCGGATTCGTTTCACGATCGTAACCCGCTAATTGCCAACTTGCCGATCGCGTGGTTTCGCCCGCAACAATGACCGTGACCGTGGGACGGGTGTTATTGCTTAATGCCGGGCCCATTTGAGGCGTATCGTCAACAATGAGTCGCACGCGTTGAGAGCTTGAACTCGAATCCTCTTTAAACGTTTTATAGGTGGAGACCAACGAATTAAAGGGCGTGATGAGGTAGCGAACATCACGATGATTTCGCATAAGACTGCTCATGGGTTGAAGGGCGCTTAAAACAAAGATGCCGGCAAACCCAATACTTAAGAGTCCCATGGAAAAGGATGCGACTCTTTTCGTTTGGGGAAGGTATTTCAAGCACACTAAAGGCAAGGCGCTAAAAAGTATCACTTTGAAAATCCACGTCAACGTGATGAGGTCAAGGACTTCTGCAGGATTGGTTTCCAAGGAGTTGCGAATCATGTTGGGTGAAATCACAATCCCGTATTGAGAGCAAAAGACATTGGTGACAGCACTGATTAAAATCAAAACCCCTAGGACGGGTTTTAAGATCTTGGTAGGCAACAGAATTTGCATAAAATACAGCCACGCTGCAAATAAACAAATTAATACAATATACGCGTTGATCAATGTTCCAATCGTTGTAAGCTTCCAGAGACGAACGAAAAATTCAGAACACAAAACGCTGACCCACACGACGGCAAATAGGAGTGTGTAGAAATTGCGTGCTTTCAAGATGAAGTTCTTCACAATGACTCCAAAAAAGAATGAACTGATGAAGAACAGTTTGGCAAGGGGCGTGTCAAAGCCCTGTCAAACGACCGTTAAAAAGGCGTGAAAAGAGGGCGTCTGTTTGTAACGTTTTTGTCGGTCGAGACATTCCTTTTTTTAGGAAAAACTTCATGAAACGAATTCTTTTTGTTGATGACAATCCCGATATTCTTTTAGCTTTAATTGATTATTTTTCCAATCGGGATTGGATTACCGACAGTTGCGGCAATGGGACAACGGCGCTTAATTTGCTCTCAACGAATGAATACGACATTTTGGTTTTAGATGTGACCATGCCGGGCATGAGTGGGATTGAAGTGTGTCGTCGTTTAAGAGACGAGGGTAATCTCATCCCGATTTTGATGTTAACGGCTCGCGACAGCAATGATGATGTTGTAACCGGACTTGAAGCGGGAGCTGACGATTACCTCATCAAACCCTTTGAATTAAAAGTGCTAAAGGCTCGCATTGAAGCCCTTTTGAGACGCTCGCAAGGGATGGTGAGCACGAAACTTCAAGTGGGCGATTTGGTCTACGATACGAAGAGTTTTAAGGTGAGTCGCGCAGGCGTCGCTGTGAATTTGAATCCGACGTGTTTGAAAATCTTAAAGCTATTGATGAGAGCATCGCCTGCGGTCGTCAGTCGTCGTGAGATGATTGATGCAATCTGGGGCGAGGAAGCGCCGGAAACGGACTCCTTAAGAGCCAATATCTACCTTTTGAGAAACGAGATTGATAAGAATTTTGATTCTCCTCTCATTCATACGCATCCCAGTTTGGGGTGGTCTCTTTCGGAAAAAAAGAGTCAATCATGAGTAACGCAAAACGCAGTCTTCAATATCGAATCGTGGCAGCCATTACGGTAACGCTTTTTGTGGTGGCAGGGATCTATTCATTAGTGCTTTCGGCGGTGATTTTTTATACCGAAGAACACTTGGTTTCTGAGAACTTAAAAGAAAGTTTGAACATTGTTGTTGAACAAAATATTCCTCAAGGAATCGTTCCTGATTTTGGCGAAAGCATGCAAATTTACGCCAAAACGGATCCTGATCATTTGGGGCTTAAACCTATTCCGGAGTTCTTGATTGATGCACCGATGGGCTATTCTGAATTTTTTGAAGACGATAAGGCCTTTTTCATTTATCGAGAACCGGTGAACGACAACGATTTCATGATTGTCAGAGACCAAAGTGAATTTGAAGAAAAAGAAAGACTCATTCAATTGGCGGCGCTTTTAGGCGTTGTGATTTCCGTGAGTTGTGGCTTGGTGCTCGGTTGGATTTTAAGTCGAGGGATTGTGAACCCCATTAAGCGACTTGGAGAAGAAATTCAACGTAGTGCACAAAGTCCGACCTTTGAACCTTTGAAAGTTCACGCTGAAGATAAAGAAATTGATACCTTGGCGAAATTCTGCGAGTCCTCCATTGAACGGCTTCATTCATTGGTTCAACAAGAAAAAAATTACACCTCGGATTTAAGTCATGAGATTCGCACGCCTTTAACGGTGATTCGTTTAAATGCGGAACTCTTGGGGGAAACGGAACTCACGCCCGCTCAACGACGCTATGCGGACAAAATTGCGTCAGCCAGCGATCAAATTCAGCATTTAACGACGAGTTTATTGAATTTGGCCCGCGAAGATATTAAGGAAACGAATACCGTTAAACCATTGGAAGAAATTGCTAAAGAATTGGTTGAATTGCTTCAGAGCACAAATTCGTTTAATGGGACAGCGCTTAAGATTAATGGTCATTCGTCTGTCTTGTGGCCCGAAGTGGCCACTCAAACCGTCATGAGAAATTTAATTCTCAATGCAGTCACTCATAGTGCTTCGGCAGTGATTACCATCAAAATCGGTGATACTGGGTTTGAGATTGTGGATCATGGGGTTGGGATTGCACAAGACGAGATTGAGAAAATCTTCATGCCGTTCTTTAGAGGTGAGCATGGGAACAACAAGGGCGTTGGCTTGGGCTTGTCCATTGTGAAACGCATCTGTGATAAGCAACAGTGGACAATTCAAGTCTCAACTCAAGTGGGCCAAGGAAGCACTTTTTCTATTCAAAAATAATTTTGACCGTTTTTTGACGCACTCCTTTGCATAATGCGTGCCGTTGATGCAAAGGAGTTTTTTATGCTTAAAAAATTTTTGATACCGAGATCTACACTCTTTCCCTACACGACGCTTTTCCGATCTTAATCTCGGATGGGTGCTTCACAAGCATTTCTTTTTTGCCCAAATTATTCATAAGGGCGGAAAAATCCTTTCAGCCGTTATTTTTCTTTTCTTTCTGATTCGATTGGGTTGGCTTTGGAAAAAAGGGGAACGTTTTTATGGTGAAAAGAAGCGTTTGTCGCTTGCGATTTTTGCTGGTATCTTGTCTTTGATTGCTGTGTGGCTACTTAAGCAAATCACGGACGTTCCTTGTCCGTGGGATGTGATGGGCTTGGGTGGCTGCCAAATTCCCGTCAATCCTTTTGCGGGCGCCTTTTGGGGCGAAAATGCCTGTTGGCCGGGCGGTCACGCCGGTGCCGGTTTTTCACTTTTAGCGTTCTTTTTTGTCTACCGTTACAATAACCCTCGATTGAGTCTGATTCTTCTTGTGGGGGCTTTGACTTTGGGAGCCATTTTCGGTTTCGGCCGAATGGTGCAAGGAGCGCATTTCTTGTCTCACAACGTGAGCACGATGCTGATTGACTGGTTGATTCCTGCAACGATTTTCTTCTTGTATGACTCAAAGAAGAAATTGGAAAAGCGATAAAAGTTTAAGTTTGCTGTGAAAAACCAAAGAGGGGGGAGTTTTTTTTGACTCCCCCTTGTCCTTAAAAACTTAGGATTGGAATGTGCAATCAACGCCAAAGGCGCTAATGAGTAATGTTAAGTATTGGCGGAAAGTCGCATCCGACGTTTCAATTGCCCAAGTGTCGCCGTAATGCGATTGAAGACTCAATTGACCGAGTTGGTCAATGACTTCGATCCAAGTGTTAACGTGAGGCAACGTTTGTTCTTTCTCGTTAATCCAAAGCTTAAAAGGTTGGATGGCAATCTCTCGTTCTTCAAAGAGCAAATCAAAATTCTCAATTTCCATCTTGCGAAGAGCGTGATAGTCCTTCAATAAATCCGCTTCACGCTTATTGGTCAAAATCAACTCACCGGCAGTCGTGATGAGGTTGACTGTTTGTGGCAAGGAGAGCTGCTTTTCTGCGTGAGAAAAATCTGAGAGGCCTGCACTTTTAACGTATTTCTTTAAGGTCAAGATGGGAAGCGACTTAAGCTTCATCTCACGCGGCGCAATAAAAAGTTTGAGCATCACCGAGCCAAACGTTGTGTAGCCTCGGTGACTGAAGTATTGGAAGCGTTCCTGATCAATGTAGCTATCAAGACTCACATCAACAATGTGGTGATGCAGTGCTTCATCGAGCACTTCCATGGGGAAGTAGCCGCCCATGGGACGCGCGCCCGTTTCAATTAAAAGGGGGGCCGGGATCCGTTAACATGATTTCGGTGTGAGAGGGCCCGTATTGAAAGTCTAAGGCTGAGAGCGCGGCTTTGGCGTATTCAATGACTTCGAGATGCTTGGGTTCAAACGTTCGAACGAGTTTCGCGTAGTTGTAGGCATTGCCGAGACTACCAATCTGAATCTTGCTGTATTCCCACAGATCGGTGACCGTGTGGCGTCCCTTCATTGAAACGGTATTGACGATAAATTCCGTGCCTCTGGCAAATTCTTGCACCAAGACTTCTTGGTTTTGAGAACCAAAGAAATCCAATGCCTTTTTAATTTCTTCGAAGTGTTCAATGACTTCATTTTCATCTGAGCAGAAATGAACACCTTGCGTACCGGCTCCTGCTAAGGGTTTTAATACAATGGGATATTGATTCCAAGCGCGGATGGTTTGGAGACACTCATCAAGATTTTTCACTCGCTCAGACCGAATGGTGGGAACGCCCGCCTTTTTCAAGGCTTGAGTCACGAGCAAGACTGGTGTCGGGGTTGTTGCCGGGTAACCCTAAGCGCATCGAAAGAGCGTCGGTTAACGGAACGCCCACTTCACTGCCGGCAATAATGGCGATGGGAGAAAAGCGACTCACCAGTTTTTGAGCATCTTCAACATCATTGGTTTCGAGATAGTAGATATCGTTGGTGTATTGTCTGGCAAACGCCTCTCCCGCTTCTCGGAAGGGGCGATACTCGTCAGAGTCGTTATCAAGTTTCGGATAGATGACAATAGGATGAAGGCCGCGATCAGCAACTTCTTTGACGTAAAAACGACCGGTCGAGATGACTTCAATGATGACAACGTTTTGCATAGCACACTCCCATGCTTGTTAACTCTAGTGTAGGCAGATTTTTGGCAACAATGTCAAAGAAAATCTAGCTCAACGGACAGATTGAATTGAAGGAATACGAGGAGTTGAATTTGAAAAAGTGTGGGACAAAAAAGAATAGCAGGCTTCAAAGGCCTGCTACTATTGAATCCCTGGCGGAGAGAGAGGGATTTGAACCCTCGATACGGACGAGCCGTATACCGGATTTCGAGTCCGGCGCATTCGACCACTCTGCCATCTCTCCAGAGAAGATTCGAATTATATCGAAATCCACCTCAATTTCCTAGGGAAAAATCATGGCGTTTGGCGACTTAAGTCACACAAGGTGTTGTGTTAAGACAACGAAAAATCAACAAAAACGCTTTTGATTATTCACGTTAATACTCAAAGAGGCTAAAAACATTTGAGATTGCTCAAACTTTTAACTTCTTTTTACTGCACAATGATCTTATGGTGATATCTTGTCTCTATAAGCCTTATTTTCTCGAGGAGAACTTCATTATGGACATTAAAGAAATCATTGAACGCAACAAACGCGCCCATCATCGCCTTGGTTTGATCACCAAGGAATTGTATGACACGTTGAGCGACGGCCATCACAACAGTTTGCGTGCTTCTCAAGTCACCGAAATGATGAACGCCTCCTTTGAAATGCTCAAAGAAAGCGATGTGATGTTGTCTTGGGCTGAAGAAGGCCTTCCTGGCGAAGCTGAAGTCAAGGTTGAAGAAGAACCCAAGAAAGCACCCGCTAAGAAAGCCGCTGCTAAGAAACCGGCTGCCAAAAAAGCTGCTGCTAAACCTGCCGCTAAGGCTGCTGCAAAGCCCGCAGCTAAGAAGGCTCCTGCCAAGAAGGCTGCCGCTGCTAAGCCTGTAGCTGAAAAAGCAGAACCCGCTAAGAAGGCTCCGGCTAAGAAAGCCGCCGCTAAACCTGCCGCCAAGGCCGCTGCCAAGCCCGTAGCTGAAAAGGCCGCACCGGCAAAGAAGGCGCCTGCTAAGAAAGCGGCTGCCAAGCCTGTCGCTAAGGCTGCTGCAAAACCCGCCGCCAAGAAAGCAGAACCCGCCAAGAAGGCCGCTCCTGCTAAAAAGGTAGCTGCTAAGGCTGCACCGAAGGCTGCTGCCAAGCCCGTGGCCGAAAAGGCTGCACCGGCAAAGAAGGCACCTGCCAAGAAAGCCGCTGCTAAACCTGCTGCCAAGGCCGCTGCTAAGCCTGCCGCTAAGCCCGCTGCCAAGAAGGCCCCGGCTAAAAAAGCTCCGGCAAAGAAAGCTGCTGCTAAGAAGTAATCCTTTTTAGCTTTTCTCGAAGGCCACCGTTAAACTTTTAGCGGTGGTTTTCTTGTATTTAAAAAGTCGTTTTTTTTCAAAAGGATTGTCCATGTCGGCCAAAATGCGTTTCATCACTGCGATGCTCATTTTTTCCACCATTGCGCTGGTGGTGAAAAATGTGGAGTATTCGGCAAGCGTTATCGTTTTAGCCCGTTGTGTGATTGGGGCACTCTTTTTGATGGGCTTTTTCGTGGTGACGCGCAGAAGCCCCGATTGGCAAGCGATTAAAGCAAACGGACGTTGGTTGTTGCTCTCAGGCATCGGCTTGGGTCTTAATTGGTTGTTTCTCTTTGAAGCGTTTAAACATACAACGGTCTCTGTTTCGATTCTTTGCTACTACTTAGCGCCTGTCATTGCGCTTTTGTCGGCTCCTATTTTTTTGAAAGAAAACATCACTCGCCAACAAGTGTTATGCATCTTGGTAGCGCTTTTGGGGATGTTTTTTGTCTCGGGCGCCTATAGCGGTGAAATCGTTGGCGTGACGGGGATTGCCTTTGCGCTTCTTGCTGCACTTTTTTACGCTTCTGTCATCGTGATTAATCGAAAGATTAAAAATATTTCTCCGTACGATGTGTCGATGATTCAATTGCTCTGCGCGGCGATAATTTTTATTTTTTATGTCCCGATGACGCAAGAGCTCACCACAATTGCTTGGAGTAATGAAGCGGCACTCTTACTTTTGATTGCCGGTGTTGTTCACACGGGGATTGCGTATTTACTTTATTTTTCAAGTTTTTCGTCGCTTTCTACGCAAAGTATCTCAGTTTTAAGCTACCTCGACCCCGTGATGAGTATGGTCTTTGCGTGGCTCATTTTGAATGAACCGTTAACCACCTCTTCCATGATTGGCGGGGCTTTGATTTTAGGGGCAACGTTTGTGATGGAATTTTGTGGAAAAAATGAAAAAAATAATGACTAAGTGATTGATTTTTTGGTCGCAACCTGTATAATTGCGCAGAGATAAAAATAATAAAGGCACTTCTTAAAGTGCCTTTGTTGTTTCTGTCCTACTGTCTGGATACGGGGAGAAGGGATTTTCACCGTATAAACCTTCGGGAAGGCTTTGAAAAGAAAAGCATTTCCGATGTGTGATTGATGGGCCAAGTGGCCCTTTTTTATTGCAATTTTAAAAGCAAAGAGTATTTCAAAAACATGAGTGAATCTACGACTGATTTGGTGTCGATGGTTGAGCAAACGGTTACCGGCATGGGCTACGAGTTTGTGGACTTGGAGTATTTGCCGCGTGGCATGATTCGCGTCTCGATGGACAGCCCCACGGGCGTTGGCGTTGATGATTGCGAACGCGTGAGCAACCAATTGACTCACCTTTTTACCGTTGAAGAGGTGAATTACGAACGTCTTGAGGTGTCTTCACCCGGTGTTGAACGTCCTTTAAAGCGTCTCGTTGATTGGAAGCGCTTCGAAGGCGCTTTGGCCCACGTTGAACTCTTTGCTCCGTTAGTGGCCGAAGGGTTCCCGGAAGCCGGTCGTCGCAAGTTAGATGGCCGCATCAAAGGCGTGGAAGGCGAAGGAATCGAGGCCAAAATCCAATTTTTATTTACGGATGAAAAGCCCGCTAAAACGCCGGCTCAAGCTGCACGCGAACGCATTGCTCTGAAAAAGAGCGGCAAGAAAGCCGCAGCCGTTGAACCGGTTCTCGTGAGTTTTACGATCGATCAAGTGGATCGAGCTCACTTGGTTGCAGAATTAAACTTCAAAGGAAAGTAAAAAATGAATCGCGAAATGCTTGAAATGGTTGAAGTGTTGGCCCAAGAGAAGAACGTGCCCCGTGAGGTCGTCTTCGGTGTGCTCGAAACGGCTTTAGCCAGCGCTATTAAGAAGGCTAACTTCCAAGGTGAAGACGCTGATGTGGAAGTGGCCGTTGATCGTGCAACGGGTGACTACCAAGCTTGGCGCCGTTGGTTGGTGGTGGCCGATGAAGAAGGTCTTCAAGAGCCCGATCGCCAAGAAATGTTCTCTGACATTCACGAAGATTATCCGGATTTGGTCGTGGGCGACTACATCCGTGAAGAAGTGGCCAACATCAATAGTTCCGGTCGTCGTTTTGCTCAAGATGCCAAGCAAGTGATTTTGCAACGCTTGCGCGACGCAGAACGCGAACAAATGTTGGTTGAATTCTTGGCTCGCGATGAAAAGATCGTCTCCGGTCTCGTCAAGCGCATGGACAAGGGTGACGCTGTGGTTGAAATCGGTAAGGTTGAAGCCCGTTTGCCGCGCTCTGAAATGTTGCCCAAGGAAACGATGCGCCCGGGCGATCGCGTTCGTGCCTTCGTTGCTCGCGTTGATCGCATGAGTAAGGGTCAACAAATTTTCTTGTCCCGCACGTGCCCGGAATTCATTAAGGAATTGTTTGCCCTTCAAGTGCCCGAAATCGAAGAAGGCCTCTTGGAAATCAAGAGCGCTGCCCGTGATCCGGGCAGCCGCGCCAAGATTGCTGTGCAAGCCAAGGACGCTCGTTTGGATCCGGTCGGTACCTGTATCGGTGTTCGCGGTACGCGTGTGAACGCTGTTTCCAATGAATTGGGCGGCGAACGTGTGGACATCGTGGTTTGGGATGACGAACCGGCTCAATTTGTTGTGAGCGCCCTCGAACCGGCTAAGGTGACGGGCGTTGTGATGCTTGAAGACACGCACACGATGGAAGTCGTGGTTGATGAAGACAATTTGGCCATCGCCATTGGTCGCGCCGGTCAAAACGTGCGTTTGGCCAGCGAATTGACGGGTTGGAAGATCGATATCATGACCAACGAAGAAGCTAGCGCCAAGCGTGATGATGAAACGGCCAAGATGCGTGAAGAATTTACGCAAAAGTTGGACGTGGATGCCGACGTGGCTGACATCTTGATCGAAAATGGTTTCTCCACGATCGAAGAAGTGGCTTACGTGCCTGAAGCTGAACTTTTGGAAATTGAAGCCTTTGACGAAGACACGGTGAAGATTTTGCGCGAACGCGCCCGTAACAAGTGCTTGATGCAAGACTTGGAACGTGAAGAAAACTTGCGCCAAGCCGAGCCTGAAATGGTGGCTTTGGAAGGCATGGATAATGATTTGGTTAATGTGCTTGTGGCCCACGGTGTCAAGACCCGTGATGAACTCGCCGAATTAGCCGTTGATGAATTGGTGGAAATGAGCGGTATTGATACCGATCGCGCCAGCAAGTTGATTCTTGCTGCCCGTGCCCACTGGTTTAATAACTAAGTCGAACTTTGTCGAAACGAAAACAGTTAACGTTAGAGAAAGATCGAGAAGGAAGAAATATGGCAAATTCGACTGTATTGGAACTCGCTAAAGAAATGAATGTGACGGCGCAAGAAATGCTTGAACAGTTAAAGAGCGCCGGCATTCAAAAGTCAAGCCAAACCGATGCCGTCACCGATGGTGACAAGCGTCGTTTGATTGAATTTTTGCGTACCGACCGTCAAGCCAAACCGCGCAAGATTACCTTGACGCGTAAGGAAACGACGACGGTCAAGCAAGCCGACGGTCAACACACCGTGAAGGTGGAAGTGCGTCGTAAGCGCGTTTTGGTGAAAAACGCTGCCGGTAACAACGCTTCTCGTGAAGAAGCGATCGCTCAAGAACGCGCTCGTGCTATGGAAGAGGCTCGCGCCAAGATGCAAGCTGAAGAAGCTCAACGCAAGGCCGAAGAGGCTGCTCGCGCCGAAGCTGAAGCCGCTCGCTTAAAGGCTGAGGAAGAGGCTCGCGCCAAGGCTGCAGCCGAAGAAGCCCGTAAGGCAGAGGAAGCCCGTAAGGCTGAAGAAGCCAAGCGCGCTCAAGAAAAGGCAAAACACGAAGCCAACAAGGCTCGTGAGCAAAAGCCCCAAGCCAAGCCCCAACCCAAGGCTGAACCGAAGGTTGACGATAAGGCGGCAGCTGAACAAAAGGCTCGTCGTGAAGAAGCCAAGCGCAAGGCCGAAGAAGAGGCCCGCGCTATTCGCGAAATGATGAGTAAGCCCAAGACCGGTGTTCAAAAGGCCAAGCCCGAACCCAAGAAAAATGATGGCAAGAAGCCCTCTGATAAGAAAAAGGGCAACAAGAACGCGATGCAACAAGATCGCGACGATGACAGCAAGAAAAAGGGTGGCGGCAAGCACGCAGGTGGCGGTCATAACGCCGGTGGTGCTAAGTGGGAAGAATCCAACAAGCACCGTGGCAACCGTGGCAATGCTCGCGTGATGGACGAACAAGGTGATGAATGGGTTGGCGGCAACCGTCGTAAGGGCGGCCGTCGTCATGAACAAAATAAGCCGCAACAAGTTCAAAACAACGAACCGGTGGTTCGTGAAGTGAGCGTACCGGAAACGGTGAGCGTGGCGGATTTGGCTCACAAGATGGCTGTGAAGGCCACCGAAGTCATCAAGACGTTGATGAAGATGGGTCAAATGTGCACGATTAACCAAATGTTGGACCAAGACACGGCCATGTTGGTGGTCGAAGAAATGGGCCACAAGGCAATCGCCGCTAAGCCCGATGATCCTGAAGCCATTTTGGGCGACATGATGCAAGAAAACGTGGCAGAAAGCTTGCCGCGTCCGCCGGTGGTGACCATCATGGGTCACGTTGACCACGGTAAGACGAGTTTGTTGGACTACATCCGCCGCGCCAAGGTTGCTCAAGGCGAAGCCGGTGGTATCACGCAACATATCGGTGCTTATCACGTTAAGACCCCGCGCGGCATTGTGACCTTCTTGGATACCCCGGGGCACGAAGCCTTTACGGCCATGCGTGCTCGTGGTGCACAAGCCACCGACATCGTGATTTTGGTGGTGGCCGCTGACGACGGTGTGATGCCGCAAACGAAGGAAGCTATTGCTCACTCTAAGGCTGCCGGTGTTCCGATGGTGGTTGCCATCAATAAGATCGATAAACCGGAAGCCAATCCGGAACGCGTTAAGCAAGAACTCGTTCAAAACGATGTGATGCCGGAAGACTGGGGTGGCGATGTGCCCTTTATCCCCGTGTCTGCTAAGACCGGTCAAGGCGTGG
>OGDP01001859.1_pt1 | contig 12328 bp, 13 predicted proteins | sample 1570441 | NCBI WGS metagenome assembly OGDP01 (sample SAMEA2581961, study PRJEB24529) | metagenome | biome: Human gut stool | place: China | collected 2011
ATCTCGATGGTCTCTCCTACAGAAAACTTATTTCTCTGTGTCAGTCTTGCCAGACCTCTCTCATCGATCTCTTCTGCAAATCCAAGATATGTGTATTCTCTTACATACGTGTTGCTGTCATAGATCTGGGTATTCTCATCCGGCTTTCCGTAGAAAAATCCGGTGGTAAACTGACGGTAGGTACAGTTTGAGATCTGCTCCTGATACCACGGCATATTTGCATGATATTTTTCCGAACTTTCCATACAGTCGTCAATGGCTTTGCGGTAGGTTCTTGCCACTGTTGCCACATAAAGAGCTGTTTTCATACGTCCTTCGATCTTCAAGCTGTCGATTCCCGCATCTAAGATCTGATCGATATATTCGATCATATTCAAGTCTTTGGAGTTGAATATATATGTTCCACGTTCATTTTCATACACTGGCATATATTCTCCTGGTCTTGTCTGTTCCATCACAGAGTATTTCCATCTGCAAGGATGTGTGCATTCTCCGCTATTTGCATTTCTTCCTGTGAAGTAGTTACTTAACAGGCATCTTCCGGAATGAGAGATACACATAGCACCATGAATAAATGATTCGATTTCCATATCATCTGGGATATGAGCACGGATATCTTTGATCTCTTCCAGAGATAATTCTCTTGCAGATACGACACGGCTCGCTCCCTGATCATACCAGAACTTGTATGTTGCATAGTTGGTACTGTTTGCCTGTGTACTGATGTGGCGGTCAATGTCTGGACAAACTTCTTTTGCGATCATAAAAACTCCAGGATCTGAGATGATCAGTGCATCTGGTTTGATCTCTTTTAATTCTTCAAAATATTTGCGGATTCCTTCTAAATCTTCGTTGTGTGCCACGATATTAGCAGTGATATAAACTTTCACTCCGTGTTTATGTGCAAATTCAATTCCTTCTTTAACATCTTCCATGGAGAAATTCTTTGCTTTGGCACGTAGTCCATACATCTCTCCACCGATATAAACGGCATCTGCTCCATATAACACAGCAACTTTTAATACTTCCAAGTTACTTGCCGGAATTAATAATTCAACGTCTCTCATTACTTTCTCCCATCTTGATACTGATTGCTACGCCATCACCTACCGGAAGGATCGTTGTCTCTAACTGTGGGTGATTCTTGATCGTATATAAATAGTCTCTCATTCGTTTATGAATGGTGCGGTCTCTTCGCTCGATCGCATAACGTGATCTGGCAACGTCTCCGTCTTGAAGTACGTTATCTGAAACCAGCACACCTTCTGGTGCCAGAAGTCTTAGTACATCATCAAGGAAATGAATATACTGTCCTTTGGCTGCATCTACAAAAATAAGGTCAAAACTTCCATCAAGTCCTTTTAAGATCTCGATCGCATCTCCTTCTAGTAAGGTGATCTGTTCTTCTTTTCCCTGATTTTTGATGTTCTCTTTTGCTTTCTTGATTCTTTTTTCATTTCGCTCAATCGTGATGATCGTTCCGCCTTCCGGCTGGTAACTGTTCATATAAAGAGAAGAAAATCCCACTGCTGCTCCGACTTCTAAGATCTTCATCGGTTTCTTTAAAAGGACCAGAGTCCTTAAGAGTTCCTTCGTCTCTGGTTTGACGATCGGAACATGATTGACTCTGGCCTCTGATTCAATATGGCTTAAATCGTTCTTCTCTTCTTTCATCAATGAACGGATATATTCTGTGATATTTAAATCCACTATCATTGTATGATCTCCTCTGATACATGATCTCCGCATAAAATACCCATAATGTCATCCATTCCCTGAGATTGTGTAAATTCATATGTCCCTGAAATAAACGACTTATCTTTGTATTTTGAAAAATATTTGCGGATCACAAATCTAGTCTTTCCATAGATCAGTTTCTTTGAAACAAGGGTTTCGGCAACTTTCTCATCTGACTCATTCTGTGTAACAATGACTGTTACTTTCTTATGGCTTTGTGCATTATATGGCTGATTCGAAAATGTCTGTTCTGCCACAAAATACGCCCCATAGAAAATACAGAAGATCGCACAGATTAAAAATACTCTGCTTAATGTCCTAAAAAACAGCTGCCATCCTTCGGAATGAAAGAACTTCTTCTCTTCTGAAAGACTCATCTTAAACCTCTGTAATGATCGGCAGGATCATTGGATTACGCTTTGTCTTCTTCCAAATGTAATTACTAAGTTCATCTTTGATCTTCGTCTTGATCCTTGCCCAGTCTGTGATATTACGTTCTAAGCATTCCTCTACTGCGTCTCTTGCAACATCTCTTGCACCTTCCATCAAAGATTCTGATTCTCTGACATATACAAACCCACGAGATACGATATCTGGACCTGCCAGAATCATATTGCCATGTTTCTGCAGAGTAACTGTTGCAATGATCAATCCATTCTGAGACAGTAACTTACGGTCATTCAATACGATGTTACCAACATCTCCGACACCAAGTCCATCGACAAGGATTCCTCCTGCCTGTACTTTTCCAGCGATCTTTCCTTGTCTCTTATTGAGCTCCAGAACATCACCTTCTGCCAATACAAATGCATTCTCCTTTGGAATTCCCATCTCGATGGCAAGTTCACGATGACGCATCAGATGACGGTATTCTCCATGAACAGGGATTGCATACTTCGGCTTCGTCAGTGCATAAATAAGTCTTAATTCTTCACGGCATGCATGACCGGAAACATGTGTATCTTCAAATACGATCTGTGCACCTTTTAATGCCAGCTCATTCATGATCTTTGAGATGTTCTTCTCATTTCCAGGAATTGGACTTGAGCTGAATATGATCGTATCACTTGGTACGATGGATACTTTTCTGTGAGTTGAGTTTGCCATACGGGATAATGCTGCCATTGTCTCTCCCTGGCTTCCCGTTGTGATTAAAACAATCTGATCGTCAGGATAATTCTTAATCTGATCAGTTTCTATTAATGTGTTCTTTGGAATCTTAATGTATCCTAATTCGGACGCTGTCGCAATGATATTTACCATGCTTCGTCCTTCTACTGCAACTTTTCTTCCGTACTTATGTGCAGAATTGATGATATGCTGTACACGATCCACGTTCGATGCAAATGTTGCAATAATCATACGTCCTTTTAAATGTTCTGCAAACAGATTGTCCAGACGTTTTCCTACATTCTTCTCTGATGGTGTATAGCCTTGTCGTTCTACATTCGTACTATCTGCCATCAATGCCAGAACTCCCTTACTTCCAAGTTCTGCGAATCTTGCAAGATCGATCGCTTCCCCAAATAATGGTGTATGGTCGATCTTAAAGTCACCTGTATGCACGATCACACCTGCTGGTGTTGTGATCGCAAGTGCTGCTGCATCTGCAATACTGTGATTTGTCTTAATAAATTCTACATTAAAGATTCCAAGTTTTACTTTGTCACCATGTGTCACAACATGGCGCTCCACGTTATTTAAAATACCGTGCTCTTTTAATTTGTTCTCGATCAATGCCATGGTAAGTTTTGTCGCATAGATCGGTACGTTCAATTCCTTCTCGAAATAAGGAATCGCTCCAATATGGTCCTCATGACCATGAGTGATAACCAGTCCACGAATCTTGCTTGCATTGTCCTTTAAATATGTGATATCTGGAATAACTAAATCAATTCCTAACATATCCTCATCTGGGAACGCAAGTCCACAGTCCACGATCAAAATCTGGTTATTGCATTCAAATGCTGTGATGTTCATTCCGATCTGACCGAGTCCGCCAAGTGGAATGATCTTTACTGAGCTAGGCTTTCTTCTAGGCATTGGTCTTCTTCCCCTTGCCTGATAATTATTCTTATTGTATGATTTCTTGTTATCATTTGCATAATAATTATTTCGTTTTGGTCTTGCCTGCTGTCTTACTTGATTGTCTTTCAACTTTCTTCCTCCATATCTACGTAGGTCTGACAATCCATTGTTTTAAACACTCTTATATATTTTATAAACTCACTTCAAGTCCATCTAACAGTGCGTTAAAAATATCTGAGATCATATCCAGTTCTTTATCGTCCTCAACAATCTCATAGGATACATAGTCATCCTCTAACTGCACTTCTTTCATGATCAATACAACGCTCTCATCTTCACTCGATGCTTCGCAGTCTTCTACCAAAAGGTAAGTCTGACCTGCGATCGTTGTCTGTTCTATGACATTAAATTCGATTTCCTGTCCATCGTCATCCAGAAAAAGAATCTTGCTGTCTTTCTTACTCATTGTCTGTTCCTCCTATAGGGAATCTAAATATCCCTGTAAAATCATAGACGCCGCGATCTGGTCGATCACTTTCTTTCTGTTTTCACGTCTTACACCGCTTTCCATCAGAACTTTCTCTGATGCTACTGTTGTCAGTCGCTCATCCCACAAGATCACTTCTAATCCTGTACGACGCACTAAGGCATCGCGGAAAGATAAAGTATCTTCTCCACGCTCACCTACTGTATTATTCATGTTCTTTGGGAGACCTAAAACAATCTTCTCGACGTCATATTCTTTCACAAGTTCTTCGATCCTTGCGTAAGTCTTTCTTAACTTATTCGCATCTTTCCTTGTGATCGTCTCTAATGGCTGTGCTGTAATATGAAGCTCATCACTTAACGCCACTCCGACTGTCTTCGTCCCATAATCTAACCCTAATATCCTTCTCATAATACCACGGTCTCTACTTTAATCTTGTCTCAATATAGTTCTCAAGCAGTGCTTCTATGATATCGTCACGCTCGACTTTATTGATGATGCTTCTTGCATTGTTGTGACTGGTAATGTACGTTGGATCTCCAGACATAATATATCCTACCATCTGATTGACAGGGTTATATCCTTTCTCCTGCAGTGCCTCATATACACGCTCTAAGATCATGTGTACATCCATTTCCTCTCTAACAACGGAAAAATGTTGTGTTTGATTATTATCCATAATTATCACGTCCCTTTCATTTATTAACCATTTTAATATAAAATGTATGAAATAGCAATGGAAATCATAAAATTTCACATCTGTTTAACACTCTGCCAATACATATCCATCATCTAAGATCTGTCTTAACTTTACTTTCACGATCTTATTTTCCAATGGTTCTTCACTGTAAAGTGCAACTTTTATATACTCCTTTGTATGCCCTGTATAATAATGGTCTTTTCCATGCATCTTTTCTTCGATCAGTACTTCTTTAACCATCCCTAACTGTTTTGTCTCAAATTCCTTCTGGTGTTGTTTTGACATTTCTAATAAGACGTTACTTCGTTTTGCCTTGATCTGATCATTGATCTGTGGCTTCATATCTGCTGCCTTCGTTCCCTTTCGAATGGAATATTTGAACACATGCATTTCATAGAGATCGATCTCTTCTAAAAATTTTCTTGTCTCTTCAAATTCTTCTTCTGTCTCTCCTGGAAAACCTACGATAATATCTGTTGTCAATGCTGGATATTGGAAATGTTCACGAATTGCCTTACATTTCTCTCTGATATCTTGTGTTGTATACTTACGGTTCATTCGTTTTAAGACAGAATCACATCCACTCTGCAGGGACAGATGGAAATGTGGGCAAAAACTTTCCATCTTAGAAAGGCGGTCCAATGTATCCTTTGTGATAAATCCAGGTTCCAGAGATCCCAAACGGATTCTCTTTACTTCCGGGATCTTGGCAATCTCTTCTAACAGATCGATCAGTGTAACATCTCCCAAATCTTTTCCATACGATGTAACATGAATTCCTGTGATCACAAATTCCTGACATCCATGTTTTGTCAGATTCGTGATCTCTTCTAACACTTCTTCCATCTTACGGCTTCTGACTCTTCCTCTTGCATAAGGGATAATGCAGTAAGAACAAAACTGATTGCATCCATCTTGTACTTTAATATATGCTCTGGTATGTTCTTTTAACTGTTCTACATGCAAAGATTCATATTCCTGATCATGCGCAATATCAATAACTTCGATCGATTCTTCGGCTGATTCCTTCTCTCCCATATGCTCTTCTAAAATATGGATCAAGTCTTTCTTTTTATTATTCCCAATGATCAGATCAATATTTGTATCTTTTGATAATTCTTCTTTTCCAACTTGAGCATAACATCCAACTGCTACTACAACAACATCTGGATTCTTCTTCTTTGCACGGTGAAGCATCTGTCTTGATTTACGTTCTGCCATATTTGTCACAGAACATGTATTCACAATGTAGATATCTGCTGCTTCTTTCGGATCGACCATCGTAACGCCTGCTTCCTTAAGCATTCCATACATGGCATCCGTTTCATATTGATTTACTTTGCAGCCAAGAGTTACAATGGCCGCTCTTTTTCCTTGTAAATTCATACGATTCCTTTCTTGTTGACTTTTATGACAAATACGAGTACACTATCCTTGTTAATTGGAAGGAGTATTATCCCATGTATGATGCATTGATCAAACTAAATTCCATCAAAGACCTATACTCGTTTGTCGACATCCTTGACAAGCACTCTGGCACGTTTGAGATCGTTGCCAATGACTATGTCGTGGATGCCAGATCACTGATGAGTATGCTAAGCCTCGATCTTTCGAAGCCTTTAGAGCTTTCGTTTGATTCTGATGAGGCTTCTGTTATATTGTCTCAGCTTCAGCCATTTATTTTACGTGAATGATCTCTGTAGAATCAATGGCTTCTTTCATTAAATCATCAATCACATCTTCCAGATGTTCTTCTGATTTCTTAATTCTCTTTAAATTACCTTTTGTAACTGGATGTTTTGCAACAAAGATCGTACAGCAGTCTTCAAATGGCTGAATGGATGTCTCAAATGTTCCGATCTTCTCTGCAATATCTACGATCTCCTGTTTATCCATACCGATACATGGTCTGAATACTGGCATATTACATACTTCATTTGTGATCGCAAGGTTATGGATCGTCTGGCTTGCTACCTGTCCGATACTTTCACCAGTGATCAGTGCAAGGCTTCCACCTTCATTTGCAAAATGTTCCGCGATCTTCATCATATATCTTCTCATGATGATCGTTAATTCTTCATGAGGGCATTTCTCATAGATCGCTAACTGAATGTCTGTAAAGTTTACAACATGTAAATTGATCGGTCCTGCATATTTTGCAACGATCTTCGCAAGATCTATAACCTTCTGTTTTGCTCTCTCGCTTGTGTATGGTGGTGCATGGAAATATGTTGCATCGATGTGTACTCCACGTTTTGCGATCATATATCCTGCAACTGGACTGTCGATTCCTCCGGATAATAAAAGCATCGCTTTTCCATTGGTTCCGACTGGCATTCCACCTGGTCCTTTGATTTCCTGAGAATAGATATAGATATATTTTCTCACTTCGATATTCACCATTACCTGTGGATGGTGCACATCTACTTTGATCCCTTCAAATGCATCTAGTAACTGCCCACCGATTTCCATATTGATCGCCATGGAATCAAGAGGGAACTGTTTATCTCCTCTTCTTGCATGAACCTTGAATGTAAAATCCTTGACTGGATACTGTTCATCAATAAATTTGATAACTGTCTCTGTCAAATGTTCCATATCTTTGTTTTCTTCGATGACCATTGGACAGATTCCAACGATTCCAAAGACTCTCTGCAGTGCTTCCACAGCTTCATCATAATCGAACTCATCCTGTGCTTCGACAAACATACGTCCAGATTCTTTTCTTACTTTAAAATCCCCAACGGGTGCCATTGCATGGCGGATCTGTTTCATTAATGCGTCTTCAAACATATAACGGTTCTTACCTTTGATGGCAATCTCACCGTATTTGATCAAAAATGCGGTTACTTTCATAGTATTCTCCTTTATTTTCTTACTGTTTCTTTTCTTGTGGTCTTTATTTTCTTACAAATCTTCGAAGCATTGGTACTAATTCTTTTAATGCTTTGATCGTTTCATCAACTTCTTCTTTTGTATTCTCAATTGAGAAACTGAAACGAAGTGTTCCATCTTTAAATTCATCACTTAATGCGATCGCATTTAATGTTCCACTGACTGCCTGTTTTTTGTTCGATGAACATGCGGATCCTGAAGATACATAGATTTCTCTGTCTTCCAAGGCATGTAACAGTACTTCACTTCTTAACTTCTTAAAGCTAATACTTGCCACATGTGGTGCTTTTCCAGAATTGTCTTTGATATCCTCAATCTCTTTGATCCTTTCCTGAAAATATTCTTTGACTTCACGGATCTTCTCAGCATTTTCATAGTTTTTACCGATCATCTTTTCACATGCGACAGCTAATCCTACGATTCCTGGTACATTTTCCGTTCCAGAACGCATTCCTTTCTGCTGTCCGCCTCCGAAAATGATCGGAGAGATCTTCGTTCCTTCCTTGATATATAAAAATCCGATTCCTTTCGGTCCGTTGAGCTTATGTCCGCTTGCGCTGAGCATATCAATATGACAGGCATCCACATCAATCGGTATCTGGCCAAATGCCTGTACTGCATCTGTATGGAACAAAATCTTGTGTTCCTGTGCAATCTCTCCAATTTCTCGGATCGGCTGGATCGTTCCGATCTCATTATTTGCAAACATCACAGAAATAAGGATCGTATCCGGACGAATTGCTTTTTTCAGTTCATCAAGCTTTACGACACCGTTCTCGTCCACATCTAGATATGTGATCTCAAATCCACGCTGTTTTTCCAGATACTCACATGTATGCAGGATTGCATGGTGCTCGATTTTTGTCGTGATGATATGTTTTCCTTTCTTCTCATACGCTTCGGCAGTCGCTTTCAGTGCCCAGTTGTCAGACTCGGACCCCCCTGCCGTAAAATAGATTTCGTTAGCCTGTGCGCCAAGTGCCTGCGCAATAATCTCTCTTTGTCTGCTCACCACTTCCTTATTTCCGGAAGCAAAACTATACACACTGGATGGATTGCCATAGTGCTCTGTAAAGTACGGAATCATTGCATCTACTACTTCCGGTGCAGTTTTCGTTGTTGCCGCATTGTCTAAATAAATCAGTCTGCTCATGTTCTTTCTCCTTTTGTTTATTTTCTGCAGTCTCTATTGGAAACACACGTCTGGTCGGCCTTGCTCTCCTTGAGATTCTCGCCCACTTCTACGAGTGCTTTTAAATTCATCTCATCTACGGTCTGATTGATACTGTCATTGATTCGCTGCCACACATACTTTGTCACACAGTTATCTGCTGCCTGGCAGCCGCCCTCTAAGAGAAACCCGGAACATTCTACCGGATTGAGATCTCCTTCCAGCGCACGGAGTACCTCCCCCACCGAAACTTCTTCCAGTTCCTTTGCAAGGACATATCCCCCCTGTGCTCCGCGGATGCTCTGGATGATACCTGCCTTTTTTAATTTTGACATCAGCTGCTCCAGATACCGCTCCGAAATTTCCTGTCTTTCCGCAATACTTGTGATCGATACAGGTCCTTCCCCGCCGTGCTGTGCAAGATCAATCAGTGCGCGCAGTCCGTATCTTCCTTTTGTAGATAATTTCACGCTCTCACCTTCTTGCTGATTCGCTTATTTTCCAATCCCTATTGTTTTACTAGGATTTCCTCTTGTAGAATACCATTGCCGTTTTGTTCTGTCAAGGCAAAATACCGAATATGTTATTAAAAACACTTCTTTCCAGGTGAATTTATGTCTGCCAGAAAAACAATTTTACAAGGAACCCTGATCCTGACTGCCGTGGGATTTCTGTGTCGGTTCATGGGATTTTTTTACCGTATCTTTTTAAGCCACACATTCGGAGAAGAAAATGTCGGCCTATACCAGCTTACTTTTCCGGTATTTGCTCTCTGCATCTCATTTACATCCGCAGGATTAGAGACCGCCATTTCCAGAACCGTAGCCAGAAAACAATCCCTCCATCAACCCAGGGAAGCCTCTGAGACACTTTGTCTCGGACTTTTTATTTCATGCCTGCTCTCTGTGATCACGATGATCATCCTGCAAAAAAACGCAGCCGATCTCTCGACTGCGCTGCTCGGCGATCCACGTTGTGAAGAGATCCTGATTCTCTTATCTTACGCTTTGCCGCTTTCTTCTATTCATGGTTGTATCATGGGGTACTGCTATGGTTTAAAACAGACACAGATCCCTGCCGTTTCACAGTTGATCGAGCAGACTGCCAGGATCTTATCTGTTTTCTGCCTGTACCGCTTCGCGATACGAAACGGACTTCATGCGGACATTTCCATCGCAGCTGCGGGAATTGCATTCGGAGAACTGTTTTCTACCTTTTATTCTGTCAGAGGACTTCAAAAGAGCCGATCTGATATTTTCCGCCCGGGATTTTCTTTCTCTTCTATAAGACTCCGCTTCCGGGAACTTGTCCCCTTGTCCCTGCCGCTTACTGCCAACCGGGTACTGCTTGGCCTGCTCCAGGGAATTGAAGCTGTTTCGATCCCCGGCTGTCTGAAACTTTATAATCACAGCACTTCCGAAGCATTGAGTACCTATGGCGTTCTGACTGGAATGGCACTTCCCTGTATTCTATTCCCGTCCGCCATCACCAATTCTGTTTCTATCATGCTGATGCCGACAGTTGCCGAGCTTCAGGTCAAAGACCAGGCATCCGGCATCAGAAAACTGCTGCAAAAAGTACTTGGCTCCTGTTTTCTCATGGGATTGTTCTGCTGTCTGTTTTTCCTGTTCTTCGGACAGTTGATCGGTCAATTTTTGTTTGCCAGTGATCTGGCCGGCAATTTTATCATCACACTGGCGTGGATCTGTCCTTTTCTGTATGTAAATGGTTCTCTGCTGAGTGTCCTGAACGGATTTGGCAAAACAACAACCTCTTTTACGATCAACATGGTCGGGCTTGCCATCCGCATCGGAAGTGTGTTTTTCGCAATTCCCGTTTTCGGTATCCAGGGATATTTATGGGGCTTATTGATCAGCCAGCTTGCAGTCAGCATCTGCTGCAGTGTTGTCTTAAAACATCTCATCTCTGCTTAAAGGGTTTTCAAAAATGCGCCGACCAAAACCGGATTTACATACAGTTCTAACACGATACCAACTAAAAGAAGACCTCCGGAAACCAGACTTTTCTGTATATTCCACTGCATACGCGGGTAGCAGTACGCATACCACACCACGATCAGATACGCTGGAATATAACATAAAAACTGGGGGAGCATTCCTGCAATGCACAGGATGCTCCCTTTTACTCCCATCCCGAGAACTGCCATAGAAAACAGAAGTCCGGCAGAAAAGCCCGTCCAAATCAAGAACAGAATAACTGCCGCTTTTCTGAATTTTGTAAAAGCAGATCCCAGCAGCACTAAAAACGGCAAAAGACGGACCTGCAGCAAATACCAGATATACTCTCCCGTCAGAATATCTGCCGCCCGGTATTGTTTCAAAAAATATTCGCTGAAAATCCCTGCCCCCGCTGCAAACTGCTCCGCTTCCAGATTGACATATAAAATTCCCAATAAAAATCCCGGCATAAAAAGAGCCAGTAGCTGCCTCTTTACATGAAACATCTTCAATGGTTTTTCTCCTTTTCCTTTCGATATTTCATTATATGCCGGGACTTTTTATTTATTCAGTTTTTCGATACTTCGTCTCATATGCCAGAAGAGCGGCAATGGTCTTGGAATCTTCTATCTCACCGGAAAAAATCTTTTCTTTTAACTCCTCCAGTGTGTATGCCTTTAAATCTATAAACTCATCTTCATCCAGATGCTGTCTGGAGGGAATCAGATCTCTTGCTACAAAAACCTCAATTCGTTCATTGCAAAAAGCCACTGTTGTCCGCAATGTGATCAGCCATTCCAGATTCTCACTGCGAAATCCAGTCTCTTCCTCCAACTCTCTGCCTGCACATACAATTCCCGGCTCATCTGCCGCATCCAGCGCGCCTGCCGGAACCTCCAGTGTATAACGTTCCAGTGCATTTCGATATTGGCGCACCATCAGAATTTTTCCATCTTCTGTTACAGGAACAACCGCTGCAGCCCCTTTATGACTGATAAAATCCCATGTGGCCGTATGAGTGCCGTCTATCTCCATCGTATCCTGATAAAAATCTACGATTGCTCCCTTATACTTTAATTCTCTCTTCAGACGTTTGATCTTTTCGCTCATTACACAATTCTTCCTTTCATCCACGAAAAAGCGGAACTTCCTTTCCCATCTTACGATGTTTCAGAAATTCCGCTTTTCATTTCATATTCAGTTTTCTATTTTGCGTAATCCGTGACGCGTGATTCGCGGATCACATTTACCTTGATCTGACCAGGATACTCTAATTCAAATTCAATCTGATTAGCAATCTCTCTGGCCATAAGTACCATATCATCATCAGTTACCTGATCTGGAACTACCAT
>OGDP01001864.1_pt1 | contig 12285 bp, 10 predicted proteins | sample 1570441 | NCBI WGS metagenome assembly OGDP01 (sample SAMEA2581961, study PRJEB24529) | metagenome | biome: Human gut stool | place: China | collected 2011
TTTTGAAATTCAAAAAGGAAAAGTAACTGCTCTGATCGGTCCCAATGGAGCGGGAAAATCTACTGTGATGAGCATTCTTTCCAGACTGATCGCAAAGGATGAAGGAGTGGTAGAGTTTGAAGGAAAGAAGCTGGAGCACTGGAAGAGTAAAGAATTGTCAAAGCATCTGGCGATTCTGACACAGAGTAATCATATTGAGATGAAGCTGACAGTCAGAGAGCTGGTTGCATTCGGACGGTTCCCGCATTCGGGAGGGCGGATGACCAAGCAGGATAAAGAAATCGTTGCACAGGCGATCGATTATTTGGTACTAAAAGAGTTTGAAGACCGGTTTCTGGATGAATTGTCCGGAGGACAGCGGCAGAGAGCATACATCGCCATGGTCATTGCGCAGGATACGGAGTATGTCTTTTTGGATGAACCGACGAATAATCTGGATATTTATCATGCTTCGAATATGATGAAGATGGTGCGGAAGTTAAGTGACGAGCTGGGAAAAACAGTGATCCTTGTGCTTCATGAGATTAATTATGCAGCCTTTTATTCAGATTATATCTGTGCATTTAAAAACGGAAAAATCGCGAAATATGGAACCGTTGAAGAAGTCATTCAAAAAGAAGTCCTTTCTGAGATTTACCAGGTGGATTTTGAAATTTTAAATATCAAAGGAAAACCATTATCGGTATATTATTGATGACAGAAAATGGAAGAAAACAAAGATGGAGGAAGAAGATGAGAAAATTAGCAAAAGTATTATTGGCAGGAGTGGCAGCACTCAGTCTGACAGCATGCGGGCAGGCAGAAGGAACAACAGGAAGTTCTGCAGATACAACGGCAAAGGAGCAGAAACAACAGGAAACACCTGAGAAGATCAAGATCCAGTCTCTGAATGCAAACGGAGAAGAAATTTCTCTGGAAGTACCATATGATCCGGAACGTATCGCTGTTTTGGATATGGCAGCACTGGATATCCTGGATAATCTTGGTGTTGGAGACAAAATAGTAGGTTCTGCATCTACTTCTCTGGAGTACCTTTCTGATTATGTGGATAATGAAAAGGTTGCAAATCTGGGAACGATCAAAGAGGCAGATCTGGAGGCTGTGATGGAGTGTGAGCCGGAAGTGATTTTCATCGGCGGACGTCTGGCTTCTTCCTATGACGCGCTCAGTGAAATTGCACCGGTTGTATACCTTTCGACAGATGTGGAGACAGGTGTCGTAAAAAGCGTGACAAAAAATGCAGAGACGATTGCTTCTATGTTTGGGCTGGAAGATGAAGTAAAAGAAAAGACAGCCGGTTTTGATGAAAGAATTGAAGCATTGGCAGAAAAAGCAAAAGGGCATACAGCACTGGTAGGAATGACTACAAGCGGAAGCTTTAACTTAATGGGAAATGACGGAAGATGCTCCATTATCGGAGTGGAGATCGGATTTGACAATCTGACAGCTGCTGAAAGTACCTCAACACATGGAAATGAAGCTTCATTTGAAACAGTTGTCGAGAAAAACCCAGAGTATATTTTCGTGATGGATCGTGATCAGGCAATCGGGGCAGACGGGGCACAGACGGCAAAAGAAATTATGGAAAATGAACTTGTTATGCAGACAGATGCTTACAAAAATGGAAAAATCATCTATCTGGAACATCCGGCAGTATGGTACACTGCGGAAGGCGGAATCACTGCACTGGATGTGATGCTTTCTGATCTGGAGGAGTCCCTGTAAAAAGTTGTTGTGTGCATTATCCTCAAATTGTGGTACAATAGAATCAGTCTGAAATCCTGTTTTCAAAGATGGAGACAGATGAATTTATAGAACAAAGAGAGGTAATGAAAATGGAAGAACAATATACAGAAGGATGTTCCGAAGAGTCCTGTGCAGGATGTTCTCATTCCGGTTCCTGTGAAAGCCAGAAGCAGAATGCAGGCAATACGGCGCCATCCAAAGCACCGGCAAATGTAGGTTCCCAGGTGAAAAAAGTGATTGGAGTCATCAGCGGAAAGGGTGGCGTTGGAAAATCGCTGGTAACAGCTTCCCTGGCACGTATGATGATCGAAAAAGGATATACGGCAGGAATTTTGGATGCAGATATTACAGGTCCATCCATTCCGAAGATGTACGGAGTGCACGAGATGGCAATCGGAAACGAGATGGGAATGCTTCCGTGCAGCGCACCGGATGGAACAAGGATCATGTCCGTCAACCTGCTTTTGGAAGAGGAGGACACACCGGTCATCTGGAGAGGTCCTGTGATCGCAGGCGTTGTGACACAGTTCTGGTCAGATGTGATGTGGGGAGATTTGGATTATCTGTTCGTTGACATGCCTCCCGGAACGGGAGATGTTCCGTTGACTGTATTTCAGTCCCTGCCTGTGGATGGAGTTGTGATCGTCACCTCTCCGCAGGATCTGGTACAGCTGATCGTAAAGAAGGCGTACAACATGGCAAAACAGATGAACATTCCGGTTCTTGGAATCGTGGAAAACTACAGTTACATCAAATGTCCGGACTGCGGAAAAGAGATCAAAGTGTTCGGTGAGAGTCATATTGACGAGATTGCAAAAGAACTGGGAGTACCGGTACTTGGCAAGATGCCGATCGACACTGCGATTGCAGAAGCAGTAGAAGCAGAAAAATTTTATGAAGTGACGAACCCGTATTTGAAAGAAATCGATTTGTAGGGGGCTGGGAAAGAAAAGAAGGCTTGTGCTGGAAATGTGCGGAAATATGCCGTCGTCTCAAAGTGCTGAATCTTTGAGGCGGCGGCTTTTTATCACAGATTTTTATAACTGAATATTTTTGAACAGATCTCCAAGGCTTGTACCGATCTCTTCGGCTTTTGGAATCTCAACTTTTTCTACAACTTCTTCTTCCGGTTCTTCCAAAGCTTTCATGCTCAGGCTGATCTTGCCGTCTTTAATACCGATGACTTTGACCTGAACTTCATCTCCTACATTCAAAACAGCTGCAGGATTCTTGACGCGTTTTTGAGAAATCTGAGAAACATGTACCAGTCCGGAAAGACCGTTTTCCAGTTTGACAAATGCACCGTAGTTCTGTAATGTCTCTACAGTACCGGACATAACCGTACCGATTGGGATACTTGCGATCTGTGCTTCTTTTTCTTTTCTTTCTTTTTCTTTGAGAAGCTCACGGGCGGACAGTACAAGCCGGTTGCCTGCCTGATCTACATCGATCACTTGAACTTCCACATCTTTGAGCAGGTAAGTCTCCAGATCTTCAATGTAAGAAAGGGAGAGTTTGGATGCCGGAATAAATCCGCGCAGTCCTTCTACCATGGCAATGGCACCGCCATTTACGATTCCTTCGATCTTAACAGGGAGGATCGTTTTCTTTTCCATATATTCCAAAACCCTGTTCCATGGATTGGCATCGTCAAAATGATCTTCGTAATCAGCCATTGTCTCTGTGTGTCCTTCGTTTGTCAGTAATTCTTCTGTTCTTAATTCTTCGCTCATCGCTGCACCTCGACTTTCTAAAACTTTAAAACAAAAATCTCTTAAAACAGAAGATTTTTGCTTTGCATTAAAGACAGTATAGCATATGTTTTATCAAAAAGACACGGAATCTTGAAATTTGGGTTGACGAAATCTGGAAAAAATGGCAAGCTACATATAGGTTACTGTTCACACCAATAACCACTATAGAAGAAAATAAGCAAAGGAAGTTTGGATTGATATGAATAACGGAGTGAGTAATAATAAAGTGTATGTAGTAGGGCATAAAAATCCAGATACAGATTCGATTTGTTCTGCGATCGCCTATGCTGATTTGAAATCTAAGATCACGGGAGAAGATTATAGTCCAAGGCGAGCGGGACAGCTCAATGAAGAGACGCAGTATGTGCTGGATCATTTTCAGGTTGAGGCACCGAAGCTGTTGTCGGACTTAAGAGTGCAGGTCAAAGATGTAGAACTGCGTAACATTGAAGGAATCAAGGGAAGTGTTTCCATCAAGAGTGCGTGGAAATCTATGAAAGAGCTGAATATCAAGACGCTGCCTGTGACAAGGGACAGCAAACTGGAAGGTCTGATTACCATTGGAGATATCGCGACTTCTTACATGGATGTGTATGACAGCGGGATTCTCTCCAAGGCAAGGACGCAGTACCGGAATATTGCATCGACCATTGATGGAACCATCATTGCAGGAAATCCACACAGCTATGTGTTGAACGGAAAAGTCGGGATTCTTGCATCAAGCCGAAAGCTGATGTCGGAATTTGTGGAAGAAAATGATCTGGTGATCTTAGGAGACCGCCAGGAGGCACAGCAGCATGCCGTCGATTTGAATGTGAGCTGTATGGTGGTGTGTAACGGAGCACGTGTAGGAGAAGAGATTTTAAAACAGGCAGAAGAAAAAGAAATCGTGATCATTTCTTCTCCGCATGATGCATTCACGGTCGCACGTTTGATCAACCAGAGTATTCCGGTGAAGCAGTTTATGACAAGAGAGGGGATCGTTTCTTTCCAGATGGATGACTATGTGGATGATGTCAAAGATGTGATGGCACGCAGGAGATTCCGTGACTTCCCAATCCTGGATGAGGCAGGCAATTTCCTGGGATTTATTTCCAGAAGAAGATTGCTCAACAGCCGCAGAAAACAGGTGATCCTGGTGGATCACAATGAAAAAAATCAGGCAGTGGACGGTGTGGAAGAAGCAGAGGTTCTGGAAATCATCGATCACCACCGTCTGAGCAGTATTGAAACGATGGGTCCGGTATTTTTCCGAAATCAGCCGGTTGGATGTACCGCTACGATCGTTTATCAGATGTATCAGGAAGAGGGAGTAGAAGTAGAGCCGGTGATCGCATCACTCCTTTGCTCGGCGATCATTTCCGATACCCTGATGTTTCGGTCTCCGACTTGTACACCGTTGGATGAAAGATCTGCGAGGAAACTGGCAGAGATCGCAGGGATTGATATTGAGAAGCTGGCACTGGAGATGTTTAATGCAGGAAGTAATCTGAAAGGAAAAACAGCAGAAGAAATCTGTTTCCTGGATTTCAAACAGTTTACAGTCAACGATATCAACTTTGGAGTTGGTCAGATCAGCTCTATGAGCGCAGAAGAGCTGCGTGAGATCAAAACAGAAGTATCCGCTTATCTGGAACAGGCAAGAAAGACACAGGGGCTGGATATGATCTTCTTTATGCTGACCAATATTGTCGCAGAATCTTCAGAACTTTTATGCGCCGGAAACGGAGCAAGAGAAAAGATGATCTCTGCGTTTGATCTGAAAGGAAATCCGGAGATGATCGAGCTAAAGGGTGTGGTGTCCAGAAAGAAACAGCTTGTACCGACACTGGTTTCGGCACTGCAGCAGTAGAAGGAGCAAAAAATGGGAAAACAAGTATGGAAAGCCGGGAATATGGTATATCCACTCCCGGCAGTGATGGTGAGTACGGCGGACAAGTCCGGAAAGAGCAATATTCTGACGATCGCATGGACGGGCACGATTTGCACTAATCCGGCGATGGTTTATATTTCTGTCCGTCCGGAGCGATATTCGTATCATATGTTAAAAGAGAGTGGAGAATTTGTTATCAATCTGACAACGGAGCAGCTTGCAAAAGCAACCGATTATTGCGGAGTACGTTCCGGAAAGGATGTGGACAAATGGAAAGAGGCACATCTGACACCGGCAAAAGCAGAAAAGCTTCAGTATGCACCGGTGATCGAAGAGTGTCCGGTCAATATCGAATGTAAAGTTACAGAAGTGAAAAAACTGGGAAGCCACCATATGTTTCTGGCGGAAGTTCTGGCAGTACAGATTGATGAGCAGTATTTGAATGAAAAGAATAAGTTTGAGCTGAATAAGACAGGACTGATGGCATATTCGCATGGAGAGTATCTGTCTCTCGGGAAGAAGATCGGGACATTTGGGTACAGTGTGAAAAAGAAAAAGACGAAACATAAGAAAAAGAAAAAATAAGAAAAAGAACATCCCCGTGGAAGCAAAGTATGAAAACTTTTGAGTTCTGCGGAGATGTTCTTTTTAGTCACTGTTTCCCGAAATCTATTTTATAAAGTCTCAACAAATCTGTCAAATGCAGCGAGTCCTTCGTCTGTGCATTTGTAAACACCGGCATCTTCCAGGACCTGACAGAAGACCTTTCCGACTTCCTGTTCCAGAATATGCGTGACATTTTCTGCGTTGATCTCCGGATAGGACGGTAGGAAACTTTCGGTCCAGTCCGCGTGCTTTGCAATGGTCTCATTGCTTCTGATGTCTTTTTTCTCAAGAATATAAGTCTTTAACAGCTCCAGCTCATCTTTGAGACGTGCAGGGAGTACAGCAAGCCCCATGACTTCGATCAGACCGATATTTTCTTTTTTGATATGATGCAGTTCTTTGTGAGGATGGTATACTCCGAGCGGATGTTCCTCTGTGGTAATGTTGTTTCTCAAAGTCAGATCCAGCTCATATTTTCCATCCCGCATTCTGGCGATCGGCGTGATCGTATTGTGAGGCTGTCCGTCTGTTTCAGCAAAAATGAAAGCAGCTTCATCTGTATATCCTCGCCATGCCTGCAGAATGTGGTCTGCAAGGTCGATCACTCTGGTCACATCCTCAGACTGCAGACGGATCACAGAGAGCGGCCATTTTACGATGCCTGCTGTGACATCTTCAAAGCCCTTGACAGTAAACTCCTGGATGACAGGCGCTTTTTCCATGGCAAAGGTATAATGTCCGCCCTGGAAGTGGTCATGGCTTAAAATAGAACCGCCTACGATCGGAAGATCTGCATTGGATCCGAGGAAATAGTGCGGGAACTGTTTGATAAAATCAAACAGCTTGACAAAGGTCTGGCGCTCGATCTTCATCGGAGTATGTTCTCCGTTGAACACGATACAGTGCTCATTGTAGTAGACATAAGGAGAATACTGGAATCCCCACTTGCTGTCATTGACCGTGATCGGAATGATGCGGTGATTCTCTCTGGCCGGGTGATCGAGGCGCCCTGCATACCCCTCGTTCTCCATACAGAGCTGACATTTCGGGTAAGCCGAAACAGAAGCATTGCGCGCAGCGGCAATGGCTTTCGGATCTTTTTCCGGTTTGGACAGATTGATGGTAATATCCAGTGTTCCGTAGTCTGTGTCTACATTCCATCTGCGGTCCTTTTTGATCCGGTACCGGCGGATGTAATCGCTGTCCTGACTGAACTTGTAATAAAACTGAGTGGCGGATTCCGGAGATTCCTGATAATGTCTCCAGAAGTCGTTCTGAACCTGAGCCGGACGCGGCAGCAGGCAGTTCATCAGTCTGGTGTCGAACAGATCACGATAGCCGATGCTGTCTTCAATGATGCCGCGTGTAACAGCCTCCTTAAGGAGATCGGCAAGGATGTCTTTCAGCACAAGATCTGTCAGATCACAGGAGACATCTTCCCAGTTGTCTTCATGGAATACATCCAAAAGTAAGTTTGTAGTGTAAATACGTTCACATTCCGGAGTCAGTCCGGTATCAATGCCGTACTGTACCAGTTTTTTGATAGATTCATATAACATGGATAAATTCCTTCTTTCTTAGAGAGTCTCCAGTTTCTGTGCACCGCTTCCGATATCAACGGTGTAGAATTCGGCTTCGTGTCCGACCTTTTCTTTATATGCAGGTCCGATAGTATTGATGAAAGTATCGACAGCGTCATTTTTTACGATACTTACGGTACATCCCCCGAATCCGCCGCCTGTGATACGGGAACCTACAACACCCGGAATCTGGTCGATCTTGCATGGCAGATTCCGGGATATCGATCTCTTCACAGGATACTGCGTAATCATCTCTTAAAGAGATGTGGGACTGATTCATCAGTTCGCCGAAACGCTCGATGTTGCCTGCTTTTAATGCAGATACCGCTTCGATGGTACGCTGGTTTTCATAAACTGCGTGTTTCGCACGTTTCTGCTCTACAGGATCTGTGATCACTTCTTTGAATTTTTCAAAGGTATCGATGTCCAGATCACCAAGAGCGTTGATATCCAGTTCTTCCTGAAGAAGAGAGAGCGCATGGCTGCATTCCTGACGTCTCTGGTTGTACTGAGAGTCAACAAGACTGTGTTTTACTTTACTGTTTGTGATGATGATCTTGGCGTCTTCCAGTTCTACCGGTGCATACTCATAGGAGAGTGTGCCGGTATCCAAAAAGATCGCGCAGTCTTTTTTGCCCATGGCAACTGCAAACTGATCCATGATTCCGCAGTTGCATCCGTTGAAGTTGTTCTCAGAGTACTGTCCGATCAGTGCGATGTCGGTCATGCTTAAGGCATCAAATCCGCAGAGATCTTTTGCGATTACTCCGGTCAGAACTTCCAGGGATGCGGAAGAGGACAAACCGGAACCGTTCGGAATATTTCCGTAGATCACAAGATCCATTCCACAGTCTACAGAGTATCCTTTTTCTTTTAATGCCCAGAGAACTCCAAGCGGATAGTTTGCCCAGTTGTATTCCGGCTTGTTGGTCAGATCGTCAAGAGTGGCAGTGATCACACCGAGATGATCCAGATTCATAGAATAGAGACGCAAGATACGGTCACTGCGCTTTTTGGCGATTCCGTATGTACCAAGTGTCAGCGCACATGGAAATACGTGTCCTCCATTGTAATCTGTGTGTTCTCCGATCAGATTCACGCGTCCCGGAGAGAAATAAAAACCGGCATCTTCTGTGCTGCCGAAAAGTTCTTCAAATTTTTTCATCAAACGTTCTTTCATGATGTTGATTCCTCACTTTCCATAGAGACTGAGTATTTTTACAAGTTTATTATAAAAATCAGACTGAAAAAAGTCTATAAAAAATACGTGCATATATATGGAATTATGTTGTATAATAGAGGCGAAGAACAGATTTGGGGAAAGGAAAGAAGAGCGTGGAACAGACATACAAATACTCCTATAAAGTAGGAGATAATCTTCTGAGTTCTCTTTCCGTTTATAATGTGGGATATCAGCAGTGCGGACCGGAGCAGCAGTGGGGACCGGGAATCCGGGATCATTATTGTATCCACCATATTATTTCGGGAAAGGGGACCTATGTGGCAGATAAAAAAGTATATCATCTGGGAGAGGGAGACAGTTTTATTCTGTATCCGGATACAGAGGTCAAGTATTATGCAGATCCGGATGATCCGTGGGAGTACGCATGGGCAGGATTTATGGGAACCGATGCGGCTGTGATGGTACGGGCAACTGATTTTGCGAGAAAACGGCCGGTGATCGGAAGGGATAAGATTCCGGGAGATTTGATCTGGCGGCAGCTGGAGCAGATCTATCAGGTGAGAGGAACGACATATGAAGCGGCAGCAGCTATGACAGGAGCTCTTTATACCATGCTGTCCGTGTTTATTCACTATGCGGAAAAAGAAGAGAAAAAAGACGACCTCCGGCAGGTTTATGTGGAGCGGGCAAAGGATTATATTGCATCCAGTTACTCCTATCCGATCACGGTGGAGGATGTAGCGGATTATACGGGGATCAGCAGAAGTTATCTCTTTCGTGCATTTCAAGCATATCAGAAGCAGTCCCCAAAAGAATATCTGACGGAATATCGAATCCGTCAGGCATGCCATCTTCTCAGGGAGACCGGGCTTTCCGTTGCATCCATTGCGTATTCGGTAGGATTTGAAGATAATCTGTATTTTTCCAAGGCATTCAAAAAGAAGATGCAGATGAGTCCGTCCCAGTACCGGAATAATCACATGCCATAAATTCAGGAAAAGCCGCATATACTGGCAATAACGAGAAAAAAGGATTGTGAGTCAATTGCGTTGGAAATGGATGGGGAGAGTGCTGACAGTTACCTATGTTTTTTTGTTGCTGGGGATTCAGCCGTTTGTGGATATTCCGGCAGAGAGGGAAGTACAGTCTGTGAGTGCGGATGTGGAGCAGACAGAAGAAATCAGACCAAAGATCGCACTGACTTTTGATGACGGACCGAGTGCAGCGTATACAGAGAAACTTCTGGACGGGCTGAGAGAGCGGGATGTGCATGCTACGTTTTTCCTGATCGGAGAGAATATTGAAAAAGGCGACAATGCTCTGCTGGTGAGGCAGATGGCAAGAGACGGACATCTGATTGGAAATCACACGTATCATCATGTTCAGCTGACGAAGATCAAAGAAGAGGAAGCGCTCAAAGAGCTGGAGGAGACGAACCGTCTGATCGAGAAGATCACGGGAAATCCGGTAGAATATGTAAGACCTCCTTTTGGAGAATTTCCAAAGGGACTTTCCGCAAAAATTTCCATGATCCCGGTTATGTGGACAGTGGATCCGCTGGACTGGTCTGTAAAAGATACAGAGAAAATTGTCAGCAAAGTAGTGACGCAGGCAAAAGAAAATGATATGATTCTGTTACATGACTGTTACGGAACCTCTGTGGAGGCGGCCTTGCAGATCATAGACAGACTGAAAGAAAAAGGATTTGAATTTGTGACGGCAGATTGCTTCTGCCTTAGAAATAGAGGAGATATATAAGATGAATGAATATTCCAGAACAGAACTTTTGATCGGAGAAGAAGGGCTGGGGAGACTTAAGCAGGCGACTGTCATGGTATTTGGTGTCGGCGGCGTAGGCTCTCACTGTATCGAAGCACTTGCAAGAAGCGGTGCGGGCAGGCTGATCCTGATCGATAATGACAAGGTTTCTCTGACGAACATCAACCGGCAGTCGATCGCATATCACAGTACCATCGGACGGATGAAGACGGAAGTGATGCGGGAGCGGATCCGGGATATCAATCCGGAGATTGTTGTAAAGACCTATGAGACCTTTGTACTGCCGGATAATGTGGAAGAATTGTTTGAAGAAACTCCGGATTATATCATTGATGCCATCGATACGGTAACGGCAAAGCTGGCGATCGCGGAACTGGCGCAGAGAAGGGAGATCCCACTGATCAGCAGTATGGGAACCGGCAACAAGCTGCATCCGGAACTGTTTGAAATCACAGACCTGTCAAAGACCAGTATGTGTCCGCTCTGCAAAGTGATGCGGCGGGAACTGAAAGCAAGAGGGATCCGGCATCTGAAAGTATTGTATTCACCGGAAAAACCAGTCGATACGTCCGGACGTGAGACCGGAGAGGACAAAGGAGCCCGCCGTGTACTTCCGGGCAGCATTTCCTTTGTACCGCCGGTGGCAGGGCTTTTGATTGCAGGAGAGGTCATCCGCGAGATCAGCGGTGTCTGAAATATACAGAAGCCGGCAGGAGGAAGAGTATGGATTTATTTGATTATATGAGAGAAAAAACACAGGAACAGGAATCTCCCCTGGCATCCAGAATGCGTCCGCAGATGTTGGAAGAAGTAGTGGGACAGCAGCATATTATAGGGAAAGACAAGCTTTTGTATCGTGCGATCAAGGCGGATAAGCTGGGATCGATCATTTTTTACGGACCTCCGGGAACGGGAAAGACGACTCTTGCAAAGGTGATCGCACATACAACCAGTGCGGAGTTCAAGCAGATCAATGCTACAGTAGCAGGAAAAAAAGATATGGAGCAGGTGGTAAATGAAGCGAAAGAACTGCTCGGAATGTATCGCAAAAAAACGATCCTGTTTATTGACGAGATCCACAGATTTAACAAGGGACAACAGGACTATCTGCTGCCATTTGTGGAGGACGGTACCATTACCTTGATCGGAGCAACGACAGAAAACCCGTATTTTGAAGTCAATAGTGCGTTGATTTCCCGATCCAGTGTATTTGAATTAAAATCTCTGGGAAAAGAAGATATTCGCACCCTGTTGAAGCGTGCGGTTTATGATGAGAATAAGGGAATGGGAAACTTTCACGCAGAGATTGACGAGGATGCGCTGGAGTTTCTGGCAGATGTATCCGGCGGAGATGCAAGAAGTGCGCTCAATGCCATTGAGCTTGGTGTTTTGACGACAGAGCGCAGTGAGGACGGCAAGATTCATATTACGCTGGATGTGGCGTCAGAGTGTATTCAAAAGCGGGTTGTGCGCTATGATAAGGGTGGAGACAATCATTATGATACGATTTCTGCATTTATCAAAAGTATGCGTGGATCTGATCCAGATGCTGCAGTGTATTATCTGGCAAAAATGCTGTATGCAGGAGAAGATATCAAATTTATTGCCCGCAGGATCATGATCTGTGCAGCAGAGGATGTGGGAAATGCAGACCCGCAGGATTTGCAGGTTGCCGTGGCAGCAGCACAGGCAGTGGAACGCATCGGCATGCCGGAGAGCCAGATCATCCTGGCTGAGGCTACCAACTATGTGGCATGTGCACCC
>OGDP01001867.1_pt1 | contig 12242 bp, 9 predicted proteins | sample 1570441 | NCBI WGS metagenome assembly OGDP01 (sample SAMEA2581961, study PRJEB24529) | metagenome | biome: Human gut stool | place: China | collected 2011
TGAAAGGCAAGAAGATCGCCATGTCCTGGGCATACTCTCCTTCCTACGGAAAACCGCTCTCTGTTCCACAGGGTGTGATCGGACTGATGACACGTTTTGGAATGGACGTTGTACTGGCACATCCGGAAGGATATGAAGTCTTCCCGGAAGTGGAGGCTGTTGCTGCCGAAAATGCGAAAAAATCCGGCGGTTCTTTCACAAAGACCAACAATATGGCAGAAGCTTTCAAAGATGCCGACATCGTTTATCCAAAGAGCTGGGCGCCGTTTGCTGCCATGGAAAAACGTACTGAATTATATGGAAACGGTGACTTTGCGGGAATCGATGCTCTGGAAAAAGAACTTCTGGAACAGAACGCACAGCACAAAGACTGGGCTTGTACAGAAGAACTGATGAAGACGACCAAAGACGGTAACGCGCTCTACCTGCACTGTCTGCCTGCAGATATCACAGGTGTCAGCTGCGAATCCGGTGAAGTCGATGCCAGCGTATTCGACCGCTACAGAACACCACTTTATAAAGAAGCCAGCTACAAACCGTATATCATCGCAGCCATGATCTTTCTTGCAAAATTTGCAGATCCTGCTGATATCTTAAAGAAGCTGGAAGAGAAATCCACACCTAGAGTTTTTGAGTAAAACCTGTTATACTAGAACACGATGCGAAATGGATTATATTCAAGGAGGGACTAAGCTATGCTAAAATATGTAGAAACCAAAAATGCACCGGCAGCAATCGGACCTTATTCTCAGGGAATCATCTGTAACGGAATTGCGTTTTTCTCCGGTCAGATCCCGCTCTCTCCGATAACAGGAGAAGTGGTCGGAACCACGATCGAAGAACAGACAGAACAGGTGATGTTAAACATCAAAGCGCTTCTTGAAAGCCAGAATGCAGATTTTACAGATGTGGTAAAAACAACCTGTTTCCTTGCAGACATGGGTGATTTCGCTGCATTCAATGAAATCTATGCAAAATATTTTACAGGAAAACCGGCGCGCTCCTGCGTTGCTGTAAAAGATCTTCCAAAAGGAGTTTTATGTGAGGTAGAAACAATCGCATCAATCAGGGAGGAATAGATATGACAAGGAAGAAACGAATTGTCATCGCCCTGGGCGGAAACGCCCTGGGCAACACCCTTCCGGAACAGATGGCAGCTGTCAAGATCACAGCGCACGCCATCGTTGATCTGATCGAGGAAGGATGTGAAGTTGTGATTGCTCATGGAAATGGCCCTCAGGTAGGAATGGTCAACAACGCAATGCTCGCCCTGACTCACGAAGATGCACACCAGCCCAATACCCCTCTTTCTGTCTGTGTTGCCATGAGCCAAGCTTATATCGGCTATGATCTGCAGAACGCTCTCCGTGAAGAGCTCTTAAATCGCAATATCACCGATATTCCTGTCGCAACTATGATCACACAAGTACGTGTGGATGAACATGATCCAGCTTTTGCCTGTCCGTCCAAACCGATCGGACGTTTTCTTACAAAAGAACAGGCAGACGAAATGTCGCAGAAATATGACTACATTATGAAAGAAGATGCCGGAAGAGGCTACCGTCGTGTCGTAGCTTCTCCAAAACCACAGGAGATCATTGAAATCGGCACAATCCGGACGATGGTGGATTCCGGTGACCTTGTCATTGCCTGTGGCGGCGGAGGAATTCCGGTCATTCGTCAGGGCAATCATCTAAAAGGTGCCAGTGCAGTCATAGACAAAGATTTTGCCAGTGCGCTTCTCGCAAAAGAACTGGATGCAGATGTTCTGATCATCCTCACTGCTATAGAAAAAGCAGCCATTCATTTCGGGACACCAGAACAGACATGGCTGGATGATATCACAGTAGCTGAAGCAAAACAGTATATTGCAGAAGGTCATTTTGCTCCCGGCTCCATGCTTCCGAAGATGCAGGCGGCCGTAGAATTTGCAGAATCTGCACCCGGAAGGCAATCTTTGATCACATTACTAGAAAAAGCCAGAGAAGGAATTCAGGGGCTTACAGGAACCCGGATCCATCTCGAATAAAGGGGGACACCTTATTTATGAAACATCAGACAACCCGCTCTACCATTTTTGAACTAAGCGGAGTGCCTGCCCTTAATCAGGCATTTCCACTTGCACTGCAGCATGTTGTCGCAATGATCGTCGGCTGTGTAACGCCTGCTATCATTGTATCCGGTGTAGCCGGACTTTCGGAAGCTGACTCTGTTATTTTAATTCAGGCTGCCTTGGTCACTTCCGCACTTGCCACATTGTTACAACTGTTTCCATTTATCAAGACCCGGTATCTTACAATCGGATCCGGCCTTCCGGTCATCATGGGCATCAGCTTTGCCTATGTTCCGAGTATGCAGTCCATTGCCGAAGAGTATGATGTCGCCACCATTTTAGGTGCTATGATCGCAGGTGGTATCGTGGCTGTTTTTGTGGGACTTTTTATCCGGAAGATCCGCAAATTTTTCCCGCCTCTGATCACTGGAACCGTTGTATTTACAATTGGACTTTCTCTGTATCCGACTGCCATTAACTATATGGCCGGAGGGGTAGGCAGCGAAGATTATGGTTCCTGGCAAAATTGGCTGGTCGCTATTTTGACATTGACTATTGTAACGGTATTGAATCATTTTGGAAAAGGAATCTGGAAACTGGCATCCATTCTGATCGGTATCATCGGTGGATATATCATCGCACTGTTCTTCGGAATGGTAGACTTTTCTCCTATCCATGATGCTGCCCTCTTCCAGGTGCCAAGCCCGCTTCATTTCGGAATTCGCTTCGAACCTTCCGCCTGTGTCGCAATCGGTCTTCTGTTTGCAATCAACTCCATTCAGGCAATCGGCGACTTTTCCGCCACAACCAGCGGAGGAATGAATCGTATGCCAACAGATCAGGAACTGCAGGGAGGAATCGTAGGATATGGAATCTCCAATATTCTATTTTCTCTTCTCGGCGGACTCCCGACTGCTACATACAGCCAGAACGTGGGAATCGTTGCAACGACAAAAGTTATCAACCGCTGTGTACTCGGCGGTGCGGCACTGATTCTGTTGATAGCCGGAGTGATCCCGAAATTCTCGTCTCTTTTAACGACAATTCCGTATTGTGTACTCGGCGGTTCCACAGTGTCTGTTTTCGCATCCATCGCCATGACCGGAATGAAACTGATCACATCACAAAATATGACATTTCGCAATACTTCCATCGTGGGACTTGCGGCAGCACTGGGAATGGGAATCTCACAGGCAAGTGATTCTCTTGCCAGCTTCCCGGACTGGTTTGTGATGATCTTCGGCAAATCACCGGTTGTAGTGGCTACATTGCTTGCAGTACTCCTCAACATTGTACTGCCCAAAGAAAAAGAAGATGCAAACTGATTTGTACATTTGACAGTCTTTCTTACATAACAAAAATGTTCCCATCAGAAAATCCCGATGGGAACATTTTTGCTTTTACAGCTCCCAGAATGCAATCTTGGCATCCAAAGCTTCTATTTTTATTTCATAATCCTGCGGATAATACCTTGTAGAAAACACAGTCTCTCCATCATTGACAAACACTTCTACAGAAGAAACATCTGCAAGAATCCGGACGTTTCTGACTTCACTTACTTCCCGGAATCTAAGACTTCTTCCCGCGGATACGGACGTCTTATCCTGGCTTGTAAACTTCATCTCAAATCTTCCGTTTACATATTCCAGAACCAGTTCTTTTGCCAGTACTGCGCGGAAGTGATTTCCTGTGATATTCTGCACCTCTGCCTCAAAGACTTTTGTACCTTTCTTCTCCAGAACAGAGACTGCTCTTTCTTCTCCTCTGCGCAGTGCTTCCAGTTCTTTTACCGGTTGCTGAAGCACTTTTTTATCTTTGACATGCACTTCTCTTGGAAATGTAAAGCAGTGCTGCCATCCATCTTCCAGCGTCAGGTTTGTGTATTCCTCACAATCCGGCATTCCCATCCAACTGATGTGGATCCGGCGTCCATCCTCACTTTCAAAACTCTGCGGTGCATAATAATCAAATCCATAGTCCCAGAGTTCATAGTCAGAAAGCACATACTCGGAAAGGATATCCCCCTCTACCAGAAAATATCCGGACTGGTACACATTTCGTGCATTCCACACGCCGCCTTCCAGCCCCTGCACGGAAGTCGATAAAATCTTTCTGCCTTCTGTTTCAAAATAGTCTGGGCACTCCCACATATATCCAAATCGCTCTGCTGTCTTTACATCGCTTTTGTAGATCCAGTTCAGCTGATCCTCAGACTCAAAAATCAGCACTTTTCCTTCATCTTTCTGCGTTCTGGCTCCCTGCACCATGTAATACATGCCGTTTTCTTTCCAGACTTTCGGATCACGTACATGGCAGGTCAGATCCTGCGGATAATCACTGTTTCTCATCAGTTCTCTTTTTCTGCCAAAATGCTCTCCGTCCTCGCTGACCACCAGAACTGTGTTTGCCTCCCGGCCGGTTCGGATATAGTCAAATTCTCCGTCCTCAAGCTTCACATTTCCGGTATAATACAGGTACATCTTTCCGTCTTCAATAAACGCTGATCCCGAATACACGCCATGGCAGTCAAACGGCTGATCCGGATACAGGCTGACACCTTCATAATTCCATGTGATCATATCCGCACTGGTATAATGTCCCCACATTTTTAAACCACCATTGGCGTTGAACGGGGAATATTGAAAAAATGCATGATAAACGCCGTGAAACTGGCAAAGTCCATTGGGATCATTGAGCCATCCTGTCGGTGGCATCAAATGCAGCTTCTGACGGAAGCAATCTTTTCCGTCTGCTTTTGCTTCTACGATTTTTACCAGATCTGCAAGATCTCTTGTCAATGCATTCATCTGTTTTCTCTCCTCATTTTCCTATTGCTTATGCCTTACTAAATCTTTTCATTTTTGAAAGTCCCATAGTCAACACAAATCCAACAATCAGTGAAATTGCAATTCCAATCATGTAATTAAGCATTCCTCCTGATTTAATACATACAAACCCTATAATACCTGCTGCTCCTGGAGAAATATTCAGTACATTTGTCAAAGTCACATAAGCACATCCCACTGCTGAACCAACCATTGCTGCATAGAATGGATATTTCATTTTCAAATTCACCCCAAACATTGCCGGCTCTGTAATTCCAAGTAATGCAGAAATACCGGATGACACTGCAATACTCTTCATTTTTTTATCCTTTGTGCATAATACAGCGGCAAGTGTTGCTCCACCTTGAGCCACATTATTACACGCTGCAATTGCAAATAAGAACGAACCGCCTGCTGCAATCAGCTGTATATCAACCGGCAGCAGACTGTGATGCATTCCTGTCATTGTCATCGGTGCATAAATAAATCCAAAAATAAATCCACCAACTGCCCCCAAACTATCATGCAACCAAAGAACACCATTTGTAATCCAGTCTCCTGCCGTCCTCATAACACCACCTACCACAGTAAATGTCAAAAATGCAGTTATCAGGATAGAAAGCGCAGGTGTCAACAGATTATCTAAATATTCTGGAATTGTCTTGTGCAATTTTTTCTCAAGAAAAGCAAGAATTGCTGCTACTGCGAGCACTGGAAGCACCGTTCCCTGGTATCCTACCTTTTCAATTGTCAATGCACCAATCTCCCATACTGGAACTGTATTCTCCGTAATCGCAGAACCATAGGCATACGCATTCAACAGATCTCCTGAAACCATGATCATTCCCATAACAGCTCCCAGGTATGGATTTCCGCCAAACATTTTCGTTGCAGAAAATCCTAGAAGAATTGGTAAAAACGCATATGCAGCACTGGCAAATGTATTAATCATAGCTGCTGCATCTGCAATTTGAGGATACATATCCACCAACGATTTTCCTGCTGCAAATAACCCTTGTGCTGTCAATACATTGTTCAATCCCATTAGAAGTCCACTTGCCACAAGCGCCGGAATAATCGGAACAAACACATCTGCCAACATTTTTACTAAACGCTGTAGTGGATTCATCTTCTGATCTGCTGCCTGCTTCACTTCTTTTTTAGAGCTTTCTTGTAATTCTGCATACTGAATAAAATACTTGTATACTTCGTCAACCGTTCCGCTCCCGATAATAATCTGAAATTGTCCTCCAGTTGCAAACTGTCCTTTGACTAGCTCTGTATTTAAAATTCCATCTACATCTGCCAGTTTTTCATTCTTCAACACCAGACGGAGCCTTGTCGCACAGTGCGCTGCACTGATCACATTCTCTTTTCCACCAATCAGGCGCAAAATCTCTTTCGCCGCATTTTGGTAACTTTGCTCTTTTCCCATTTTTCTCTTCCTCCATTTCTCATAAGTAGTTCCTTGTCTTTACATCTTTTCAAATATAATCATTGTGGCTGAAAAATCCTGCCGAACTCTTGGAATCGTGATTCCTGCATACATCAGTTCATCCCCTCCAAACACCTCCCCTGTTTCCACATTTTTGTATTCTGCCTTTGGATCCAACCCCCTGAGACGTAATGTTGGAATCCTATATGCAGATCTTGCCAGAATCTGAACATGACTAAAAACAATCTGTTTCCCATCTTCTGAAACAAAATTCCATGCAGACTGATTTTCAGAAAACGGATCTGCCAGTCTGTAATAAGCCCCAAACTGAACTGTCCTGCGGATTCTCTTGTATTGTGCAATTTGTTTTTTTATCAGCTCCATTTCATCCTGAGAAAGTTTTTGTAAATCAAGCTCATACCCCAGATTTCCAGCAGCTGCAACAATATAACGTGTTTCCAGAGATGTCGTTCTGCCAACCTGATGATTCGGCACAGCCGAAACATGGGCTCCCATGCTGACTGTCGGAAATAGCATACTTGTTCCATGCTGAATTTTTAATCTGCACACAGCATCTGTATTATCACTTGTCCATGTCTGCGGCATATAATAAAGCATTCCTGCATCAAATCTTCCTCCTCCGCTGGAGCAACTCTCAAAAAGCACATCTGGAAACATCTCTGTGAGATATTCCAAAATCGAATACAATCCCAAAACATATCGATGTGATAATTCTCCCTGATTTTCTCGATTCAGAAAAGCACTTCCAAGATCTGTCAAATGCCGGTTCATATCCCATTTTACATAAGTAATATTTCCATTCTTCAAAATTTTGCTTAACGCCTCAATCAGATATTCACGCACTTCTGGATTTGCAAGATCCAGAACAAGCTGATTCCGACTTCGAATCGGTCGATAGCGCTTACTTCGGATCACCCAATCCGGATGCTTTTTATACAGCTCACTTTCTGGAGAAACCATCTCCGGCTCAAACCATATTCCAAATTCTACTCCTTTTTCCCTGACTTTTTCAGCCAGTTTCTGAAGACCTTCAGGAAATTTCTCTTGATCTTCTATCCAATCTCCCAAGGATGTTGTATCGCTATTTCTTCCTCGAAACCATCCATCATCCATAACAAGAAGCTCTATTCCTGCTTCTACAGCCGTATCTGCAAGCTCCAGCATTTTTTCTTCACTGATTGCAAAATACATTCCTTCCCAGCTGTTTAAAAGAACCGGCCTTTCCTTTTCTCTGAATTTTCCCCGACACACACGTTTTCGATATAGCCGATGAAAAATTGCCGACATTCCTCCCAAGCCTTCTGTTGAATACACCAGCACTGTTTCTGGCGTGTCAAACTGCTCTCCTGGTTTTAAATTCCAACAGAACTGAAATGGGTTGATTCCCAACTGAACTCTAGTTGTTCCATACTGTCCGCATTGCACACATCCCCAGAAATTGCCACTGTATATCAGATTTGCTCCGAATACCTCCCCCTGCTCCTCTGTTGTCTCTTTTCTCATAATTCCTAAAAATGGCGTCGCTTGAGGACTGCTTGTTCCCCTGCTGCTTTCAACAACAATTGAGTCTCCTAGGAGATGTCTCCTGTATACGTTTTTCTCTTCTGTATGCGCTCCCCCAAGGGTCAAAATATCATAATCCTGTTCCCCCAGATCTAGGCTCATACTCAGTAATCTGTGAATTTTGACTATATCCTCACTCTCATTTTTTATCGAAACAAATCTTGTAAGAACCGCATCCTCGTAAATTGTATAATACAGAGAAAGCCGCAAACCACGTACTTCATCCTTCATCCAGATTTCCAGTGTCATCGCCTCTTTGTCAGACCCCACATAAACATGGGGAAGTTTCTCCGGACTTAACTTCCCTGCACTAATCTGGTATCCTGCGTAATGGAATCTTGTATTTCTGTCTCCATCCTGAAATTCTAACTCCATTGCCGGACTTCGAAAATCTCCCTGACCAAAATCTGGATATTCCCCCGGCATCGTATCCAGAGAGAACGTCCGATCTGTCTCGTCCGGGTTTGCACAAAATCCCCGGTCATAATAGTACATTTTCGCAGCTTCGTTCCATCTGCGAATTCTCTTTCCGAAATAGCAGTGTGATAAATAACAGTTCTTTTCTATTTTCATTACATAACTGATCTTTTCATTGTACAAATGGAATGATTTATATTCCTCATCATACACTATATTCATTCTCTGCTTTCTCCTTCTTCTATTTCTTCTGTAATGCTGACACTCTTGTCACTATATACAGCACAAACATTGTGCATTTCCACCTTCTCTGGAAGTCGATAAATTACCGCTTCATACGGACGCAACAAATGCAGTTCTTTTAACTGTGGTGTGTCCGTATAATTACTCAGTAACACACTTCCTATTTGTGTACTGGCAATTTCCCGCTCTTTTTCATGAAAATTACACAGAATCAGCCATTGTTCTTTCCCCAGGGTTCTGGTATAAATATAAAGATCCTCATCTTCCGGGAGAAGCAGATGGTATTCCCCATATACCATAATTTCATGTTTTTTTCTTAACTGAATCAGTTTTTGATAATGGGAAAAAACAGAATCTTCTCTGGCTGTTTCATCCTCAGCATTGATTTCCTTATAGTTCGGATTAATCTGATACCACGGCGTACCCGTTGTAAAGCCAGCATTTTCTTCTGCATTCCACTGCATCGGAGTTCTGGCATTATCTCTTGCTTTTTTGCGGATCGCATGTATGGTTTCTTCTGCTGAAAATCCTGCCCGAAGTCTTTCTTTATAGATGTTCTGTGTCTCAATATCCGGAAAATTTTCAATTGCAGTGAATGGAACATTTGTCATTCCAAGCTCTTCTCCTTGATAAATATAAGGTGTTCCTTTCATTCCGTGAAGAAGCGTTGCTAGCATTTTTGCAGAAAGCTCTCGGTATTTTCCATCGTTTCCCCAACGTGAAACAATACGTGGCAAGTCGTGATTACTCCAAAAAAGACTATTCCATCCACATCCATCCAGCTCATATTGCCATTTGCTAAAAACCGCTTTTAATTCCCTTAAATCAAGTTCTTTTAAATCCCAGCGCTGACCACCTTTTTGCTTGTCCAACTGGATTTGTTCAAACTGAAAGATCATATTCAGCTCTTTTCGTTCTGGCGCAGTATACAGTCTTGCAATTTCCGGAGTTGCACCCCAACATTCTCCAACTGTCATCGCATCTGTTTTTCCAAATGTATTCTCATTCATCTCTCTTAAATATTCATGAAGCCTTGGTCCATTTTCCTTTATTTTTTCATCTGGAATCTTTCCTATCAGATCAATGACATCCATACGAAATCCAGCAATTCCAAGCTCCAGCCAGTAATTCATCATTCGATAAATTTCTTGTCTGAGTTTCTCGTTTTCCCAGTTCAAGTCTGGTTGTTTTTTACTGTAAAAGTGTAAATAGTACTCATTCGTTTCTTCTGAATACTCCCATGCACTCCCTCCAAAATTAGATTTCAGATCGTTGGGTGGCTGACCATTTTTACCTTTTCTCCAAATATAAAAGTCCCGATATGGATTTTCTTTGCTCTTTTGGGCTTCTTGAAACCACCAGTGTTCATCGGATGTATGATTTACAACAGATCCATTACAATCCGAATATCTTCTCTGTTACAGGCACGAATCAGTTCTTTCATGTCATCCATTGTACCAAATTCCGGATCAATGCTCTCATAATCCGAAATGTCATATCCATTGTCGTCTTGCGGAGACTGGTACACCGGGCAAAGCCAGATCACATCCACCCCTAGTTTTTTTAAATATGGAATTTTTTGGATGATTCCCTGCAAATCCCCTATTCCATCTCCATTACTGTCTAAGAAGCTTTTTGGATAAATTTGATATACAACACTATTCTGCCACCATTTTTTTACCATACTCTTTTTCCCTTCGCGATATAGATTCCTGCATGACTTATAAATTTTTATCTTCCAAATTATGCAATCGATTTCATATCTGACAAGCTTATAATAATGAAAAAAATGCCATTTGTAAAGATGGCATTTTTACTAATTTATACTCTGCTTTTTTGTCTATTTTTCCAGAAATCTTTTTACACCAGTTCACATCCCAGTTTCATCTCCGTCATGCGCGTTTTTTCTGATTCTATCATCTCCAGTAACAGCTCTGCACCTTTTATTCCACTTGTCTGATATGCAAAATGTACCGTTCGGATCCCCCCTGTAACTGCCTTTAAAAACTGATTATCCCCAAATCCTGTCACCTGAATTTTTCTCTCCGGCGAATACTGGGCAATCGCCTCAATCGCACCTGCCGCAATGGTATCTGTCGCACACGATATGATATCGATATCATGTTCTTTTTCCAACAGATCCACTGCCTGCTCATATCCTGATTCCATGGTGAATTTTGCTCTGCGAAGGCAGGATTCCTCCAGTTCTTTTCCGACTTCTTTCAGTCCCTCCCGAAATCCATCTTCTCTTGCAGCTCCTGCTGCTTTGTCTTCTCTTGTCACTCCGATATAAGCAACCCTCCCGGATGCTTCTCTTCCAACTTGCTCTGCCAGTGCTTTTGCGGCGCCATAATCATCATGATATACGCAACTTGTTTCTTTTGTATATTGCCCGATCACCACGATCGGCACCTTACATTCTTTCAACTTTTTCTTATGTGCCCTGGTCAATACAGTTCCTACCAGAATAATCCCGTCCACAGGATATGCTTCAAACAGATCCACATATTCTAATTCTTTCGAAGAATTATTATTTGTAATTGTCAGAAGCATCTGATACCCGCTTTTGGCCAATATCTGTCCAATTCCCTCCGTAATTCTGCTGATCGATTCCGAATTAATCTTAGGCACGATCACACCAATCAGACATGCCCGCTTCGTGCGAAGTGTCCGTGCCTGTACAGATGGTCGATACCCGGTTTCTTCGATCACTGCCCGAATCCGTTCTTACATATCCACCATTCATATATCGTGATACAGCTGCACTGGACACCTGTGCAAGCTGTGCAATCTCTTTTATCGTCATAACCTCTGCTCCTGTGTACTTCTTTTTATTTTATTATAAAATCCGTCCTTTCTGTTGTAAAGTAAAAGAATTCCCGCAAACAGGGGACATATTGCCGGCTGTCCCACAATATGCCCCCTGCCTTTTCCATAATTTTAAAATTCAACCGTTCCAACCTGCTCTTCTATGTTGTGCCGTTTTGCATATCCTGTCAAAATCATTGTCAATGCCCCATCTCCTGTCACATTACATGCAGTTCCAAAGCTATCCTGTAATGCAAAGATTGTCAGCATCAGAGCCGTTCCCGTCGCATCAAATCCGAGCACACCTGTGATCAGTCCAAGAGAGGCCATAACCGTTCCTCCCGGAACTCCCGGCGCACCGATTGCAAAAATACCAAGCAGCGCACAGAATAGGATCATGGTTCCAACCGACGGAACCTTTCCATATAAGATCTGTGAAACTGTCATTACAAAAAACACTTCTGTCAGAACAGAACCACAAAGATGAATGTTTGCAAACAGCGGAATCCCAAAGCTGACCATATCATCCCTCAGTACCGGCTCCGACTTTCTGGCACATTTTAAAGCCACTGCAAGCGTTGCAGCAGAGGACATCGTTCCCACTGCAGTAATGTATGCCGGACCATAATGCTTTACAACTTTCCACGGATTGTTTCCGGAGTAAATTCCACCCACTGCATATAAAACCGCCATCCAGATAAAGTGCCCCACCATCACGATCAGCACAACCTTGAGAAATACCGGCAGCTGCTTTGTGATCGTTCCCTCGTATGCCAGAGACCAGAATGTAAGCGCAATAAATACCGGAAGGATCGGAATGACAATCTTGGATACGATCATCAGTACGATCTGTTGGAATTCATCTAATAGCCGGATC
>OGDP01001871.1_pt1 | contig 12227 bp, 8 predicted proteins | sample 1570441 | NCBI WGS metagenome assembly OGDP01 (sample SAMEA2581961, study PRJEB24529) | metagenome | biome: Human gut stool | place: China | collected 2011
ATCTCTTCTCTTGACAGCGATTGCGCGAAAGCGGTGCAAAGTAACGAATTATTTGTCAGATAGCCAAATGTTTTCGTATATTTGTAGCATATCTAAAAATAGCGAACATGAAACAGACTTATGTAAAGTATCTGATTGTAGCCGTGTTGGCGGGAGGTTTCCTCTTTACGTCCTGTCGCTCGGCACGGGAAACCACGGCTAACTACGAAGTGGTTGGAGTAAAAGGCAGTATGATTACGATCGATTCGGTCTGGGATGCGAATCCCGACAAAAGAGCTGCTGAGATATTGAAGCCCTATAAGGACAAAGTAGATGCGATGATGTATGAAGTCATTGGCACCAGTGAAATGATAATGGATAAAGGGAATCCGGAAAGCCTCCTTTCCAATCTTGTGGCAAGTGTGTTGCAGCAGGCGGCGGTTCGGGTATTGGGTAAACCTGCCGATATGGGATTGGTAAATATGGGAGGATTGCGCAATATCCTGCCGAAGGGAGATATCACCGTTGGCGAAATCTTCGAAATCCTTCCTTTCGAGAATTCGCTTTGTGTGTTGACAATGAAGGGGACGGACATGAAACGTCTTTTTAAGGCTATCGCTTCCTTGCATGGAGAAGGAGTGAGCGGCATTCGTATGGAAATCAGTAAGGAAGGCGAACTGCTGAATGTAACCATTGGCGGACAACCGGTAAAGGATGACCAATCTTATACAGTAGCTACCATCGATTATCTGGCGGATGGAAACGGGCGGATGGACGCTCTTCTGCAAGCGGAGAAACGTGTATGTCCGGAGAACGCTACTTTGCGCGGCCTGTTTCTTGAATATGTGCGGAAGCAGACTGCCGAAGGTAAGCTGATTACCTCCAGACTGGATGGACGTATTTCTATAAAATAAAAAAGGAGAACCTAAAAATGTTGGATATGAGAAGAATTCAGATATCATTTCTGCTGTGCTTGGTAGTAAGCTTTGCCTTTTCCCTATTTGCGCAGGATACTAAAGAACTTATACTTTTACAGACTAGCGATGTGCATAGTCGTATTGAACCGGTCAATCAGAAAGGTGACCGCAATTATAATGAAGGAGGATTTGTCCGTCGGGCTACTTTCCTTGAACAGTTCCGCAAAGAGCACGACAATGTATTGTTGTTCGATTGCGGGGATATTTCGCAGGGGACTCCCTATTATAATATGTTCCAGGGGGAAGTGGAAATTAAGTTGATGAACGAAATGGGCTATGACGCGATGACTATCGGCAATCATGAGTTTGATTTCGATGTGGATAACATGGCCCGTATTTTCAAGATGGCAAAGTTTCCGGTAGTCTGTGCCAATTATAATTTGGAAGCTACGGTATTGAAGGATATTGTAAAGCCATACGTTATTTTAGAGAAATATGGTTTGAAAATAGGTGTCTTCGGTCTGGGAGCGGAACCGGAAGGACTGATTCAGGCTAATAAATGTGAAGGAATAGTTTATGAGGACCCGGTCGGGGTATCGAATGAAGTGGCTGCTTTGCTGAAAGAAAAAGGATGTGATGTTGTGGTATGTCTGTCGCATTTGGGAATTCAGATGGACGAACGCCTGGTGGCGAATACACGTAATATCGATGTGATTTTGGGCGGACATTCGCACACCTTTATGAAAGGTCCGAAAACATATTTGAACATGGATGGAGAAGAAGTGGCTGTCATGCATACGGGGAAGAGTGGTGTGCGTGTAGGCCGTCTTGATTTGACTTTGGAACATAAATGAAGAAACTTTCCTCAATCTTAGCGTTTTTATTTCTTATTTCAGCCGGACCGGTAACGGGTTCGGCTCAAAATGCTGCTGCCGTTGAACCGCAGTTGGTATATAAGGCTCTTCAGGATAAGGACTGCCGCCATTGGGTAGACTCGGTAATGGATAGGCTTTCCTTCAAAGAAAAAGTCGGGCAGTTATTTATCTATACCATCGCTCCTGTGGATACCAAACGAAATCTGGAATTGCTGCGTGAAGCCGTTGATACTTATAAAGTGGGGGGACTTCTTTTTTCCGGTGGAAAACTGCAGAACCAGGTCAACTTGACGAATCGGGCGCAGCGACAAGCCAAAGTACCTGTTATGATTACTTTCGATGGAGAATGGGGGCTGGCAATGCGTTTGCGCGGCACACCTGTTTTCCCGAGAAATATGGTGCTGGGCTGTATTCAGGACAATCGGTTGATTCATGCGTATGGGCGTGAAGTAGCCCGCCAGTGCAAACAGATTGGGGCTCAGGTTAATTTTGCTCCGGTGGCGGATGTGAATATCAATCCGAAGAATCCGGTGATTAATACCCGTTCTTTCGGAGAAAATCCGATACAGGTGGCAGATAAGGTTATCGCTTACGCATCCGGCCTGGAAGAAGGAGGAGTACTGTCTGTATGCAAGCATTTTCCCGGTCATGGAGATACGGATATTGATTCGCATAAGGCGTTGCCTGTGCTTCCTTTCACTCGCGAGCGGTTGGACAGTGTAGAACTTTATCCTTTTAAAAGAGCGATCCGGGCAGGATTGGGCGGTATGATGGTCGGCCATTTGCAAGTGCCCATCATAGAACCGGTGGGCGGACTCCCATCGTCATTGTCTCGCAATGTAGTGTATGATTTGCTGACGGACGAATTGGCTTTTAGAGGGCTGATATTTACAGATGCGCTTGCCATGAAAGGGGTGTCGGGGAATGGAAGTGTCAGTTTGCAAGCATTGAAAGCGGGAAATGATATGGTGCTGGCTCCCCGTAATCTGAAAGCGGAGATATCCGCCGTATTGGAAGCCATTGAAAAAGGGGAGTTGAGCCGGGAGGATATTGAGAGTAAATGCCGTAAGGTGCTGACTTATAAATATGCACTGGGATTAAAGAAAAAGCCGTTTGTGCAAGTATCCGGTTTGGAACAGCGTATTAACACTCCTCAGACACGTGATTTAATCCGTCGGTTGAATTGGGCGGCGATTACTGTGCTGAACAATAAGAACCATATTTTACCGTTGCACGCGGACAAGGAACAGAAGATTGCATTGCTCGAAGTTGGAAAACCGGGTGAGACGAATGCGCTGGCGAGTCAGATGTCCCGTTATACTTCATTGGTCCGTTTCCGTCTTCGTGCCAATCAGACTGAACAGGAAAATCAGAAGTTGCGTGATTCGTTGGCTGCTTATAAACGGATTGTAGTAGCGGTCAGTGAACAACGATTGGGGGCTTATCAGTCTTTCTTTGCCAAGTTTGTTCCTAAAAGCCCGGCTATCTATCTGTTCTTTACACCCGGCAAAATGATGTTGCAGATTCAACGTGCGGTGTCCCGCGCATCAGCCGTGATATTGGGGCATAGCCATAATGGTGACGTGCAGCGGCAGGTGGCTGATATCTTATATGCCAAAGCCACGGCGGACGGAAGGTTGTCGGCAAGTATAGGCGGATTGTTTCCCACAGGGGCGGGAGTGACCATTACACCGAGAACGCCTTTACATTTCATCCCGGAGGAGCATGGTCTTTCGTCCGTTCTTCTGAAAAAGATTGACGCCATTGCACTGGACGGCATTCAGCAGGGAGCCTATCCCGGTTGCCAGATAGTTGTTTTGAGAAACGGGCATATCATGTATGATAAAGCGTTCGGTACGTATGCGGGAAAGGGCAGTCCTCGTGTTGAATCTACGGATATTTACGATTTGGCCTCTTTATCCAAAACTACGGGAACTCTGCTGGCTATTATGAAACTTTACGATAAAGGACGTTTCAGCCTTACCGATAAGATTTCGGATTATTTACCGTTCCTGCAACGTACAGACAAGAAAGATATCACTATTCAGGAAATCCTGCTTCACCAGTCCGGTTTGCCATCTTGGATACCGTTCTATCAGGAAGTGATAGACAAGGATAGTTACGACGGACGATTATTCAGTGCGCGTAGGGATGCGAAACATCTGTTACGGATTGGTACGACTACATGGGCGAATCCGGATTTTAAGTTTAAAAAAGAATATATCTCGTCTGTCGGGACCGGGGATTATACCGTTCAAATCTGTGATAGTATATGGCTGAACCGTTCATTCAGGAAAGTGATAGAAGAGAAAATTGCGGAAACTCCATTGAGACAGAAACGCTATGTATATAGTGACATCGGATTTATTCTGTTGGGAATGCTGGTGGAACAGTTGGCGGAAATGCCGATGGAAGCCTATCTGCAACGTGAATTTTACGGACCGATGGGGTTGGAGCGCACGGGTTATTTGCCTTTACGCCGCTTTGCCAAATCGGAGATTGTGCCTTCCAATAAAGATCGTTTCTTGCGAAAAGAGACTTTGCAAGGCTTTGTTCATGATGAGGCTTCTGCTTTCTTTGGTGGATTGGGTGGGAATGCCGGACTTTTTTCCACAGCCCATGAGGTTGCCCGTATCTATCAGATGTTATTGAATGGAGGGGAGTTGGACGGGCAGCGTTATCTGAGTAAGGAAACCTGTCAACTGTTTACTACAGAAGTTTCAAAGATAAGCCGACGTGGTTTGGGATTCGACAAACCGGATATGACTGATTCGAAGAAAGGGAACTGTGCTCCCGGTGTGCCTGCCGAAGTGTATGGTCATACTGGGTTTACCGGGACCTGTGCTTGGGTGGACCCTGTGAATGAGTTGGTCTATGTCTTTTTGAGTAACCGGGTTTATCCGGACGCGACCAACCGTAAATTGAATCAATTGCACATTCGTGAAAGGATACAGGAAGCGATTTATGATGCGATGAAGAAAAAGTAATCCCTCCTTTTCCGGCAAGCTATAAAATGGAATGCCCCTCTGCTCGTGGAAGCAGAGAGGCATTCTTTTTATTAACGTAATTCTGATAGAGTTTAGCCTTAGAATGATACACCCAGTCGGAAACCGAAGTTGTTCAGTCCGTCTACACTGTAATGCAGTACATCAGCCTTGTTGGTACCATAGCTGTAGTAGAGAGCGAAGTGTAGTCCCGGTCCGTATACCCAAGGAAATACGTTGATACCGATTTCAGGAGAAGCGTAGAAGCCCCAACTGTTTTCTCTTGCTTCGAGCATATTGAAGTTGGAACGGATTTTAGCATACTCGGCACCTAGTTTAGCGCTGACGTATGGTTGTACGGATCCACCGCGATTCCATTGGTAACGGGCAGCAGCACCGAAAGGCAATTGGAACATGGTGTGTTGCTGGTCGGTAGTTACCTCACCGGCTCCCAGTTGGAAGGTTTCACGGCCTACATATTCGTGGTTCGTATGGTAGTTTAGGAAAAGACCTAAACCGATATTAGGAGTCACGAAATAACCACCTTCAAAGTTCATACCCCAACCACTGGACTTGTCGGCAAAATGATTGCCGAGGGGAACATTAAACTGCCAGTCGATATTAGCATATCCGTTGTCTGATAGCTGTGCCTTAGCCGGCATGGCGAAGGCGATGGCAATAGCCGCCAAGGCTACTACCTTGAAGTATATATTTTTTCTTGTTTTCATAACAGTTGTAGTTGTTTATTTGTTAGTAAGATAAGGTGACTGAGTGAATGACTGATTGACAGCTTCCACTGCAAGAGTACGGGTGACAGCGCTCGAACCTGTTTCAAATCCGGTCAGATAACTGGTCCATACAACAGGGAGTTTGGCTTTTTCACCTTGGTCGGCGTTCAAGTCCACCATTTCCGTCAGGAATGAGTTGGTGCTATAACTGTAAGTCACAGCGTACGGATAGTACCATCCGCCACCCCAGTTTCCGCCCCAGTAACCGGGTCCCCAATAGCCGGGATAGCCCCACCACCATTCGGGCTGATTGTAGCTGGTGAAATAATAAGTACTTTCGATGTAGCTTACTTGGATACCAAGATCAGCATTTTCTTTGGTATCAGCGGCTGTATAGCCTCTGGCTTCCATGTTTTCCGTGTAAGCAGCCAGAATTTGTTCAGCGCCTTCTCCTTCGAGATATTCCGGTTCTTTACTGTCGTTGATTACCAGAATTTGATCTGCCAGATAGAATGTAGGAACTTTGAAGTCAGCTTTCTTGTCGTAGTTAGTGTATACCAGATAGTTGTTATCCAGCTTACCCATGTCCGGGTCTTTTTCGCAGGATGCGAGTGCAAAGACCGCCAATAAAATAGGAATTAATTTCTTCATATCTTTATAATGTTTAGGTTATATAAAAATCAGGCCCTGGTACCTTGGGGCTTTTGTTACAAACAACAACAAAGAAATAAAAAGGTTCGCACGAAGAATTATTTTGCCGGAAAATTAACATTTTTCTTTCTGTGTCTGTAATAAAGAAGAGAGTGTGTCATAATGAATAATAAAACGCGGATTAATTCATGTTAATCCGCGTTTTGAACTCTCTTTATAGTTTTGCAGAGAACCGTTTAAGATTCTGCGTCTTTGAACAGAGGTTTCAGTAATTCGGGGATTTCCACCTTCTGTATTTCCATGTCACAAACCCGTTCTCTTCCTGCAGCAGACAGGGTAAAGTACATTTGCCGCCGGTCCTCGCTTCCCAAAGTTCTGACGATCAGTCCTTTTTCTTCCAGTATCCGGAGCATTTTTGATGTATGGGAAGGGCTCAAATCTGTTTGTTTCGACAGGTTTGTTGCCGTCATTCTTTCCGAAGAGCACTTGAGAGCGCACAAAATCATGGCCTCGTTCAGCGTTATCTGGTAGACTTGCTCAAAGCTAGCCTCAAAATTGGTCATAGCTCTGAATACATCGCGTATGGCACATATTGTTTTCATATTTCTCATTGCATATATTTATTATTTCGTTCCGTTAAATAAACAGATTAACGTTGGCATTGTCGGCCCGTTCCATATAAGTCGCTACACCGCCGATAGTCACTTCGTCCAGAAGTTCTTCTTGTTTCACTCCCATCACATCCATCGACATCTGGCAGGCAATAAATTCCACCCCGTTCTCCAGAGCTTGTTGGCGCAGTGATTCCAAAGAATCAATACCTTTCTTATTCATGATATACCGCATCATTTTTCCGCCTATTCCTCCCATGCTCATCTTTGAAAGTTTCAGTTTCTTTGAGCTGGAAGGCAACATCATGCCAAACATTTTTCCAAAAATATCTTTCTCGGTTTCCGGCTTATGCGGTTTCTTGATAACGTTCAATCCCCAGAAAGTGAAGAAGATTGTAACTTTCTGTCCTGTGGCTGCCGCACCGTTGGCAAGTACAAAGGTAGCTAAAGCTTTATCTAAATCATCACTGAACATGATAAAAGTTTTTCCTTTGCCCTCACAAGAAGTAACAATATTGCACGCTTTTGGTTCTCCTTTTTCTATAATAACAACAGATTTTCCTCCGGATGCCTCTTTGGAAATGAGCTGATTGCCGGTCGAGCTGCACCATGCGGCAGCATCACGCGGGAATCCCGGATCGGTAGCCGTAATCTCTACCCGCTCGCCGGAAGCCAGTCCGTCCATCGTCTTTTTCATTTTCAGTATTGGACCGGGACATTGCAGTCCGCACGCATCCACACGGATTGTTTTTGCAGCTACTACGGGAATTGCCGGTGCGGCTGACGGTTCGCTCGAAAGTGTCTTCTCTTGCGGTGAAGGGGATTCGTCTGTTTGGTCTTCATTCTCCTGGTGTATAACGATGGGGGCTGTGGCTGCACGGTAAGTCTTCAATCCGCCTGAAAGGTTACGTACTTTGTCAAATCCGTGTTGCGTCAATATCCGGTAAGCGAGATAACCGCGCAGGCCGACGGCGCAGAACGTATAAATCATACGGTCTTTCGGCAATTCCGACATCCGGTCCCGGAGTTCATCCAACGGGATATTGACCGCTCCCGGTAATGATCCTAATGCAAACTCGTCCTGTGTACGGACATCCAGTAAGAATTTATTCTCCATCTCGATGTCTCTCAGCTCCCTCCAGTAGACAGGATTCGTTTTACCCGTAATCATATCTTCCGCTACATATCCGGCTATTGCTACAGGATCTTTGGCGGAGGAGAATGGAGGAGCGTATGCCTGTTCTACTTTCATCAGGTTGTATACCGTACCTTGATGTTTGATGACAAGCGCAAGCTCGTCAATTCGCTTGTCCACTCCGTCATAGCCGACAATCTGTCCTCCGTACAGCCGTCCCGTTTGTTTGTCGAACGTAATCTTTATACTCATCGGCATAGCGTCCGGGTAGTATCCGGCATGAGAAGCGGGATGAATGGTAGACGACATATAATCGATACCTTCCAAGCGTAGCCGTTTGCCGGGCAAGCCGGTGGAAGCCACCGTCATATCAAAGACTTTGGCGATGGAAGTGCCGATGGAACCTTCGTATGGAATTTTAGCTCCCAGTATATTGTCTGCAACGATGCGTCCTTGACGGTTGGCAGGGCCTGCAAGGTAGTTGAGCCAGGGCTTTCCGGTGATTGGATGGCGATATTCGATAGCGTCACCGATAGCATAAATGGCTTCGTCGGATGTCTGTAAATAGTCGTTCACGGCAATACCGCCGGCAGGGCCGATCGTTAGCTCGGCAGCCCGGGCCAGACTGGTTTCCGGCCGTACTCCGATAGATAGAATGACAATATCGGCAGAAATCGACTGTCCGTTCTTGAAAGTAACCTTCAGTCCTTTTCCTTCCCGTTCGAAAGAAGCTACGGCTTGTTCCAAATACAGGTTCACTCCTTTGTCCATCAGGTGTTGATGCACGAGCGAAGCCATCGAGAAGTCGATAGGAGCCATTACCTGATTCCCCATTTCCACAATCGAGACTTTCGCCCCTTGTGCGTGCAGGTTCTCGGCCATTTCGAGACCGATAAATCCGGCTCCTACCACTACCGCTTTTCGGGGAGAATGGCTGTTGATATATTCTTTGATACGGTCTGTATCTGTGACATTTCTTAGCGTGAAAATACCCGGAAGGTCGATTCCCGGTAATGGCGGCCGTACGGGAGAAGCTCCGGTTGATATCAGCAGTTTGTCGTAGCTCTCTTCATACGTATCCTCGCTACTCTGACGTACGGTGACTGTCTTTTTCTTCCGGTCAATAAAAATCACTTCGTTTTCCGTGCGGACATCAACACGGAAGCGTGTCGAGAATGCTTCGGGAGTCTGTACAAATAATTTTTCCCGTTCTTCAATCACTCCTCCTATATAATAAGGCAGCCCGCAATTGGCGTACGATATATGCTTTCCTTTTTCCAAAAGGATAATTTCTGCTGTCTCGTCTACTCGTCTGATTCGGGCAGCAGTGGTAGCTCCTCCTGCAACGCCTCCGATAATGATAATCTTCATAATTTTATAGTGTAAATAGTTTCCTATGGAAATAACGAACTATATATAAGAAATGTTCATAGACTCATCGAAAAAAGTTATATTTGCACACCCTGTTTTTTATTCTTCCATTAAATGTAAGTAAATTGTATGAGTAAGATTCTTATTGTTGACGATGAAATCCAGATTCGTAGCCTTTTGGCACGTATGCTGGAACTTGAAGGGTACGAAGTATGTCAGGCTGGCGATTGTAAAGCTGCTGTCAAACAACTTGAAGTCCAATCGCCCGATGTGGTTCTGTGTGATGTTTTTCTTCCTGATGGGAATGGGGTGGATTTAGTGCTGAATATCAAGAAGCAGGCTCCTAATGTGGAAGTGATTCTTCTCACCGCACATGGCAATATTCCTGACGGGGTGCAGGCGATCAAGAATGGTGCATTCGATTATATAACGAAGGGAGATGATAATAATAAGATCATTCCTTTGATTAGTCGTGCTGCGGAGAAAGCAAGAATGAATGTCCGGTTGGAAAAATTGGAGAAGAAAGTCGGGCAGATGTATTCGTTCGATTCTATTTTAGGAGAATCGAAAGTGCTGAAAGAGGCTATCTCTCTGGCACAGAAGGTGTCTGTCACGGATGTTCCGGTATTACTTACCGGAGAGACCGGGACAGGAAAAGAGGTTTTTGCTCAGGCTATCCATTATAATAGTAAGCGGAGTAAACAGAATTTCGTAGCGGTCAACTGCTCCTCTTTTAGTAAGGAATTATTAGAGAGTGAGATGTTCGGGCACAAGGCGGGCTCATTTACCGGTGCTTTGAAAGATAAGAAAGGGCTTTTTGAAGAGGCCAATAACGGAACGATCTTTCTGGATGAAATCGGAGAGATGGCTTTCGAATTGCAGGCAAAGTTACTGCGTATCCTTGAAACAGGAGAATATATAAAGATAGGTGATACCAAGCCGACACGGGTCAATGTGCGTATCATTGCTGCTACCAACCGCAACCTGCAGGAAGAAATCAAAGAGGGATGTTTTCGTGAAGATTTGTTCTATCGTCTTTCTGTATTTCAGGTGCATCTCCCTGCACTTCGTGAGCGGGCAGGGGATATCAGTATTCTTGCAGCAGCTTTTGCCAAGAGCTTTTCCGAGAAACTTTCGTATTCCATTAGTGAGATGACTCCCGCTTTTCTGGAGGCTTTGGAGAAACAGTCTTGGAAAGGAAATATCCGCGAATTGCGAAATGTTATCGAGCGTAGCCTGATTGTCTGCGAAGGTGGGCGGTTGGATATTTGCGATTTACCTTTGGAAATTCAAAATACTCATTACGAATGTTCGGACGATAGTGCGGAGGGCTTTGAACTGGCGGCAATGGAACGAAGACATATTGCCCGTGTTTTGGAATACACTAAGGGAAATAAAACGGAAACTGCCCGTTTGCTGAAAATTGGACTTACTACGTTGTATAGAAAGATAGAAGAGTATAAAATCTGATTGAGACCTGTTCATGTCTTTAATATATCAGAAAGAGTATTTCTCCTCGTGGATTTAAAATTGAAGATTATCTGCCATCCTACACCATTCTCACTTTATGTTGTTGAATATTAGTATATTAATAGGGTGTAGGATAGTGGTGTGGGATGGTTGCAGATGCGGTGTATCTTACCCCTTTCCCTCGCTCATCCTTACACTTTCCCTTACTTATCCTTACGCCCTGTCTTTGCCATCCTGCTTTTCACCAAGTGTTTCCTGCGTATGAAACTTTAGTTTCCCCCTCTTGAAACTCCAGTTTCCTCTGCTTGAAACTTTAGTTTCCCCTGCTTGAACCTTTAGTTTCATTTGCTTGAACTTCTGGTATCCTGTGGTGAAACAACATTTTCTGTAACTTGAAACAGTCTGTTCTTGTACTCTCTTTCGGCTCTTGATGCTTGCTTTTCAGTCATAACTGCCTGTCTTCTCAGGCATTAATAGGCTATGTATTGAGTATTAAACCCTGTACATAGGTTGTTAATATCCTATATGTGAGTTATTAATATCCTATATATTGGTTCTTTATATCCTGTATTTATGCAGTTAATATGCTGAATATCTATAGTTTATGGTTTTTATCCATCATCTGCCTTCCGGTGATAGGCCGGTGATAGGTGACAGATGCGGTGATAGGTTTCGGACAACCTGTCACCATGCCTCAAATTCCGATGAACAGGGACGTTCATGATTGCCGGTGATAGGTGATAGAGGGAAGTGCGAAAAACTTCTGTGTATATCCGCCCTGCCCGCTTCCTTCTTTTTCTCCCTCTCTCGCACACATACGCACGCATGAATATAATAATGTATCCCTTCCCTTGATTCCTTTGTCCTTTTCTTCCGTTGTTGAAAAAACATGTTCTACAACATCGTTATGATTCAACTAGTTAGCGTTTTTCTTTCAAAATACTTCAAAAAAATAGTTGAATATATTTGGATGTTATGCATAAAGTGTCTACTTTTGCACCCGCTTTCCAGGAGAGGACAGCCTTGCGGAATTGACATGATGACAAAGCGTAGGACCGCTTTACTTTAAGAACAAAAAAGATCCGGAAAAGTTTGGATTATAATAAATAAAGTTCTTATATTTGCAGTCCGATTCGCAAAGAGGCGCGGTTTTCCGTTTATCGTTTTCGTCCCTTCTTTCCCTTTCGCTAAGAGAGCCTGAGAAACGAACCGAAAAAGAAAAACGAAAAAAAAACTTCCGAAAAGTTTGGCGGTTAAAATAAAACCCCTTACCTTTGCACCCGCTTTTGAAAACGAAGCGCAAGTTCTTTGAAATATTGATAAACAATACAAGTAGTACAAGATTAAAATAGAACCGTCAATGCTTATATAATAAATATAGGTATATAAGATAGAGTCAATAAATTGTACGGCATCCTGAACAGAGCAAGAAAATCATCTTAACAGATGAAAAGATACTTTTACAATGAAGAGTTTGATCCTGGCTCAGGATGAACGCTAGCTACA
>OGDP01001872.1_pt1 | contig 12226 bp, 9 predicted proteins | sample 1570441 | NCBI WGS metagenome assembly OGDP01 (sample SAMEA2581961, study PRJEB24529) | metagenome | biome: Human gut stool | place: China | collected 2011
GCAAGCACATCCGCGTGTCCTCCATCGACAGCGGCGTGAACACCAACGCCAACGGCCAGGCTCTGGACGCTGACGGCAAGGTCATCGAGGGCCTGTACTGCGTGGGCAACGTGGGCGGCGTGTTCTACGGCGGCGCAGACTATCCGTTCCACCAGACCGGCCTGTCCCTGGGCCGCTGCTACACCTTCGGCATGCTGGCCGCAAAGCACGCCATGGGCAAGTAAGCCGCAGGAAATAACACCATAAAGGAAGAAGGCCGCCGGGCAGGAGAAGGTTTCCTGCCCGGCGGCTTTTTGCTGCCGGAAAAAAGTGAAAATAATGCCCGAAACTTGAGCGGGATTGTTGTGAATGTGACGATTTTGGTACGATTTTGGGACGCTTGGTTTACACCGCCCCGGAAAGCGTGGTATAGTTAAACGGATAAGCAGCAGTGGGTGCCGCTGTGGGAAAAGCGAGGAGAGCGTTACGATGAAAAAGCACATTCGAGCATTCGTCAGTCTGCTGTGCGCTGCGGCACTGGCACTGGGCTGTGCATCCTGCGGCGGCGCAGCGCAGAGCAGCGGAAAATCCGGCGGCACCGCCGGGGTGACCCATATCACCGTGTGGACCTATTACAATGGTGACCAGCTGGAAAGCTTCAACAAGCTGGTGGACCAGTTCAACGAGACCACCGGCCGCGAAAAGGGCATCCGGGTGGAAAGTGCCAGCCAGGGCAGCGTGAGCGACCTGGAGACCAACGTGATGGATGCGGCTCAGGGCAAGGTGGGTGCTGCGGCCATGCCCAACATCTTCTCGGCCTATGCTGACACCGCCTATGCGCTGGACCAGATGGGCATGCTGGTGGACTTGAGCCAGTACCTCACCGAGGACGAGCGCGCCCGGTATGTGCAGGACTACCTGGACGAAGGCGATTTTGACGGCGACGGCAGCATGAAGATCTTCCCGGTGGCAAAATCCACCGAGCTGATGTTCCTGAACGAGACCGACTGGGAGAAGTTTGCCCAGGCCACCGGTGCCGCCTACGACGACCTTTCCACCGTGGAAGGGCTGGTGGCCACTGCCGGTGCCTATTATGACTGGACCGACGCCCAGACGCCGAAGCCGGACGACGGCAAGGCTCTGTTCGGCCGCGACGCCATGGCCAACTACATGCTGGTGGGGGCCCGGCAGCTGGGCGACACCCTGTTCGAGGTGCAGGACGGAAAGATGACCTTGAACTTTGACAAGGACGTAGCCCGCAAGCTGTGGGACAACTACTATGTGCCCTTCGTCAAGGGGTGGTTTGCCGCTATCGGCCGCTTCCGCAGCGATGATATCAAGGTGGGCAATGTGCTGGCCTATGTGGGTTCCAGCTCCAGCGCCACCTTCTTCCCCGCGCAGGTCATGGTGAACGACACCGAGAGCTACGACATCGACATGACGGTGCTGCCCAGCCCGAAGTTTGCGGGCGGCGAGGATGTGGCCGTGCAGCAGGGTGCCGGTATGGTGGTCACCGCCGGTACGGAGGAAGAGATCAATGCCTCGGTGGAGTTCCTCAAGTGGTTCACCCAGCCGGAACACAACATCTCCTTCTCGGTGGACTCCGGCTACCTGCCGGTGACCACGGCTGCCAACGACATGGAGGCCATCAAGACCAGCGGCCTGGAACTGAGCCCGAAGATGGAGCGCATCCTCTCGAATGCAGTCCAGAGCGTAAAGAACAACACCCTTTATACGCCAAGTGCCTTTGTGGGCGGCAGCAAGGCCCGCAAGGTGCTGGAATACAGTCTGAGCGATCTTGCCTCTGCCGACCGTGCAACGGTGCAGGAGCGGGTGGCCGCAGGCCAGCCCGCCGCCGACGCGGAAGCGGAGTTCCTCACCGACGAATACTTTGATGCCTGGTATGGGGGCATCTGCACTGCACTGGAGGAGTACGCCGGCTGAGCGTAACGACCGGAAACCGACGGGAAAGGGGAGAAGTGCCATGAAGCCTGCCGAAAAGTACCGTGCGTGGAAAGCGCACCGGCCCGAGAAGCCGATCTTCCGCACCATCCTCTTTTCCATGATGGCGGTGCTGCTGGCGGAGGTGATCCTGCTGTCGACCGGCATCGGCCTGACCAATGTGTCCGGGCGGCTGAACCAGAACGCCAAGCAGATCGTGAACATGCAGGTGCGCAACCGCGCCAGCTACCTGCAGGATATGCTGATCAAGGCACAGGAGCTCACCGACATTTCCACCACCATCAACAACCTGACCCAGCAGATGCTGCAGGACGGCACCATTTCGCTGGACACGATGGACCAGAGCAGCGAGGCCGCTGACCCCCTGATGGAGGCCGCCGCGCCCTATCTGGTGCGTGCACTGCGCGCCCGCCCCGTGACCGGCATCTTTCTTGTGATCAACACCCACGACCTTGCGGAAGAGGAAGTGGGCAGCCCCATGCCCAGCGTGTACCTGCGGGACCTGGACCCGGATGCCCGCCCCTCGGAGCGCAAAGCCGACCTGATGATCGAGCGTTCCAGCGCGGCGGTGGTCAAGAAGCTGGGCATCACCACCGACAAAAGCTGGAGCACCGCCCTGAATTACCGCGGCCTGACCAACGGCGGCTTTGTGCGCACCGTGTTCCAGACCGCCTGGGAGGATGACGAAAAGCTGGACGCCGCCGACTACGGCCGCTGGCTCACCCAGACCTACAAGCTCACCGGTGACGAGCGCACGGCCATTGCCTACTCCCAGCCCCTCATCCTGCCGGACGGCACCGTGTACGGCGTCATCGGTGTGGAGATCCTGACCAGCTATCTGGAAACCAAGATGCCGTATCAGGAGCTGCAGGACGGCGGGCAGGGTACCTATCTGCTGGTGTCCACAACGTCGGGCCTGTCGGACCCGGAACTGTTCCTGACGCTGATGGCGGGCGACGGACTGGATGCCAACGTCATCGACGCGGGCGTGGAAAAGATCACCTGTCGGCAGACGGACGGCGAACGCTGGCTGACGCTGAACAACGAGACCGGCTATGCGGCGGTCCAGAGCCTGGACCTGTACAGCCGCAACGCGCCCTTCTCCAACGAAAAGTGGCTGCTGATGGGCACGGTGCGCAGCAGCATCCTGTTCCGCTTTGCCCGCACCGTGCAGCAGGTCATCACCTCTGCGGTGCTCCTCACCCTGCTGCTGGGGGCTGTGAGCAGCCTACTGGTGTCCCGCGGTCTGGCCCGCCCCGCCGAGCAGCTCTACTGCGAGGTGCTGGCAGCCAACGGCAAACAGACCTTCCCCAAGTTTTCGCACACCGGCATCCGGGAGCTGGACCGCTTTGCGGAGGCCATCACCCAGCTGAACAGCAGCCTTGTGACCAACTCCACCAAGTTTTTGCGCATCATGGACATGGCCAGTGTGGAGCTGGGCGGCTACGAGCTGCGGTATGACACCGGCAGTGTGTATGTGACCAAAAACTTCTTTGCCCTGCTGGGTGCCCCGGAGGTGGACGGCAGCAGCCTGACCGTGCGCACCTTTGGAGAACTGCTGGAGCACATCCAGCTGGTCCGCCCCTGCACCGTCAACGCGGAGGGGGACAAGGTGCTGACCGTGGTGCAGGGCGGCCGCACCCGCTATATCATGCTGCGGGTCACCACTGAGGACCGGGTGCAGGTGGGTCTGGCCGAGGATGTGACCGCCGCTACCCAGGAGCGCCTGCGCATCGAGCGGGAGCGCGACTACGACGTCCTCACCGGCCTGTACAACCGGCAGGCATTCCACCGCGTGAGTCATGAACTGTTCCAGAATCCGGAGCGGCTGGGCGTGGCAGCCTTGCTAATGATGGACCTGGACGACCTCAAGCACATCAACGACACCTACGGCCACGACTGGGGCGACCACTACATCCGGAACACCGGCCGCTGCATTGCGGAGCACAGCCCGCCGGGCACCGTGTGCGCCCGCCTGTCCGGCGACGAGTTCCTGCTGCTGTTCTACGGCTATCCCGGCCGGGAGCAGCTGCGCGAAAAGCTGGAAGCACTGACCCGCGCCATGCAGCAGGCCGTGGTGGTACTGCCCAGCGGCAGCGACCTGCACATCAGCATTTCCGGCGGCGTGGCCTGGTACCCGGAGGATGGCCGGGACATCGAGACCCTGAAAAAATATGCAGACTTTGCCATGTATCAGGTCAAGCACTCCACCAAGGGGCAGATGAAGGACTTTGACATCGGCGTGTACAATCAGGAGGCCTACATCGCCCGCACCCGGCGGGAGTTCCACCAGCTCATCAGCGAAGAGCGGGTGTACTACTACTTCCAGCCCATCTTCTCGGCACAGACCGGCAGGGTGCACGCCTACGAAGCACTGATGCGGTCGGACCTGCCCACCCTGCGTTCTCCGGCCACCATCATGAAGCTGGCCCGGGAGCAGGGCGCGCTGTATGAGATCGAGCGGCTGACCTTCCGCAAGGCGCTGGAAGAATTTGACGACCTGCGCAGCAAAAATCTCGTGGACCGGCAGGCCCTGATCTTCATCAACTCCATTGCCAGCGTCAGCCTGCGCCGGGAGGACAGCGAGTATATGGACCAGCGCTGGCACGAGCTGCGCCGCCAGATGGTCATTGAGATCACCGAGGAAGAGGAGATGAACCGGGAGGCACTGGAAACCAAGCGCCACGCTCCGGGCTTCTCCGGCATGTTTGCGCTGGATGACTACGGCAGCGGCTACTCCAACGAGGGCAGCCTGCTGGAGCTGGCGCCCCGGTTCATCAAGGTGGATATCAGCATCATCCGCGGCATTGATTCGGACCCCGACAAGCAGCAGATCCTGCGCAACGTGGTGCGCTACGCCCAGCCGCGCAGCATGCAGATCATTGCCGAGGGTGTGGAAACAGCCGCCGAGATGCGCACCGTCATCGACCTGGGGGCCGACCTGCTGCAGGGCTACTTCCTGGCGCGGCCGGCCGCTGTGCCCGACCCCATTGCCCCGGAGGCAGCGGAGATCATCCGAGCTATCTAGGACAGCGACCGCCGGAAGCGCTTCTGAACCGCCCAAAAGAGCAGGAAATTCCAGATAGAACTGGAATATCCTGCTCTTTTTATACGGTGAGGAATGCAATTTGGCACCCGGCCAATTTACCTCTGGTGTTTGGCCGGGCGCTGCGGTATACTGGGGTGGAACGAAAAACGGCACGGGAGGTGCTTTGAAAAAATGGTACAGGTGGATCTGATCACCGGGTTTCTGGGGGCCGGCAAAACGACCTTTCTGCGCCGGTACGTCCGGTATCTGGTGGAGCAGGGGCACAACGTCTGCATTCTGGAAAACGACTTCGGCGCGGTGAACGTGGATGCCATGTTGGTGCAGGACCTGCTGGGCGACCGGTGCGATCTGGAGACCATCAGCGGCGGGTGTGACTGCGACACCCACCAGCGGCGCATGCGCACCAAGCTCATCGCCATGGCCATGCGCGGCTTTGACCGGGTGGTGGTGGAACCCAGCGGCATCTTTGATGTGGACGAATTCTTTGATGTGCTGCGGGACGACCCGCTGGACCGCTGGTACCGCATCGGCAATGTGATCGCCATTGTGGACGCCATGCTGCCGGAAGCATTGTCGCCGCAGGCGGAATATCTGCTGGCCTCCGAGACGGCCAATGCAGGCCGGGTGCTGCTGAGCCGTGCGCCGCAGGCCGGGCCGGAACAGTGCCGGGCAGCCATTGCCCACCTGGGCCGTGCGCTGGAAGCCTGCAAGTGCTCCCGCCGCTTTGCCCCGGACGAGATCCTCACCAGGGACTGGGCCGCCCTCACCGACGCCGACCTTGCACAGATCGCCGCCTGCGGCATGCGGCAGGCCAGCTGCGAAAAGCTGCACTTTGATGAGCACAAGGCCTTCGGCTCCCTGTGCTTTCTGGAACAGCACCTCACGGTGGAGCAGCTGCAGCAGGCAGCTGCCCGGCTGTTCGGGGACCCGGCCTGCGGGCAGGTGCTGCGGGTCAAGGGGTTTGCCCCCACCCGGGACGGCTGGCTGGAGCTGAACGCCACCGCCGCCGGGCAGACACTGGCCCCCATCCCGCAGGGGCAGGATGTGCTCATCGTCATCGGCGAGGGGCTGGACAGGGCAAGGATCGAAACGCAGCTTCACCGCTGAGCTTTCAACGAACGCTGTAAAACTGGTGTAAAAAAGGAGAACAGAATCATGAAAAAGAACCCGCAGATGCCCTCGGCGCGGCGCATCCTCGGCATGGTGGTCGGTATTGTGATCATCGGGCTGGGCATTGCACTGTTCAAGCAGTCTCACCTTGGCAACGACTCCATCAGCGCACTGAATATGCGTCTGGCCGAGATGCTGGGCATCTCGCTGGGCGTGCAGAACCTGTGCACGAACATCCTGTTCTTTGCACTGCAGTTCTGGTTCGGGCGCAAGTACATCGGCCTTGGCACCTTTGTCAACGGCATCGGCGTCGGGTTCATTGTCACGGCCTTCTACGACCCCATTGCGGCCCACTTTGGCCCGGCCGAGGCGCTGGGCCTGCCGGTGCAGCTGCTGTGGGTGGCGCTGGCGGTGCCAGTCACGGCGCTGGGGGCTTCGCTGTACCAGACGGCAGATCTGGGCATCGCCCCGTACGATTACCTCTCGCTGGGCCTGCGGGACTACACCCCGGTGCCGTACTTTGGCTGCCGCGTGTTCACCGATGCGCTGTGTGCGCTGCTGTGCTGGCTGCTGGGCGGCCTTGTGGGCATCGGTACGCTGATCTGTGCCTTCTGCCTGGGACCCTTCATCCAGTTCTTCAACGGGCTGGTGTCGGAGCGGGTGCTGCACTACAAGCCGGGCGGCCAGTAAGATCGGGAAATCAAAAAGGCGTGCACCTCCTTTGCGGAAGTGCACGCCTTTTGCTATGCAGAAATCAGAACTTGAACAGCGGGGTGCCGGCCAGGATGTCGCCCTCTGCCAGCATCTTCAGCTCGCCCAGATCGTCGCCGTTGGTCACGATGATGGCGGTAGCGGTGGGATGGCCTGCGGCGCGGATGGCGTCCAGATCCACCTTCAGCAGCGGGGTGCCGGCCTTGACCTTGTCACCCTCCTTGACCAGAGCCTTGAAGCCCTTGCCGTTCATCTCCACGGTGTCCATGCCGACGTGCACCAGGATCTCGATGCCGTCTTCGCTGGTCAGACCGACGGCGTGCAGGGTGGAAGCCACCTGGTTCACAGTGCCGTCAAAGGGAGCATACACGGTCTTGCCGGTGGGCTCGATGCCGCAGCCGGGGCCCAGGATGCCCTGTGCGAACGTCTCGTCGGGGATGTCGGCCTGTGCCAGGACCTTGCCGCGGATGGGAGCCAGAACGGTCTTGCTCTGGCCAAAGAACTTGGCGGTTTCTTCTTCTTCGGCCTTGTTGCCGAACAGCTTGTCAAAAAAGCCCATGATAATAATCCTTCCTTCTGATCATATTCAGGGGCGCGGCCGCCGCGCGGGCCTGCTGCGCCCAAACCCATATGGTATATTCAAAAGATACCATACTGCGCCCCAAAATGCAACTGCAATCCTGCACAAACTCCGGCGGGGTTTGCTGTTACATCAGCGCAATCAGCTGCTCGATCTCTTCCATGCGGGTGGCCCAGCTGGTGGCGATGCGCACCACGGTGTGGGTGTCGTCGAATTTCTCCCAGAAGCCGAACTTTGCCCGGCCTTCCAGTGCGGCCAGCTGGGTGTTTTCCAACACCACGAACACCTGATTGGTGGGGGAGTCCATGAAAAAGCGATAGCCCTTGGCGGCCAGACCCTTCTTGAGGGCGTTGGCGGTGTCGATGGCGTTTTTGCTGATCTTCGTGTACAGATCATCGGTGAACAGCACATCGAACTGGATGCCCAGCAGACGGCCCTTGGCCAGCAGGGCACCCTGCTGCTTGACCATGGTCATGAAGTGGGCCGGGGCACCGTGGGGGAACACCACGGCCTCGCCGCACAGGGCACCCACCTTGGTGCCGCCGATGTAGAACACATCGGTGAGCCGGGCGATGTCGGCCAGGGTCACGTCGGAGCCCTCGGCCATCAGGCCGTAGCCCAGCCGGGCACCGTCCAGAAACAGCGGCATCTGGTATTCCTGACAGACGGTGTGCAGATCTTCCAGCTCCTGTTTTGTGTACAGGGTGCCGTACTCGGAGGGGTGGGAGATGTACACCATACCGGGGAACACCATGTGGTCGTGATTGGCGTCGGCATAGAAGGTGGCGCACCAGTCTCGTACATCGGCGGCAGACACCTTGCCCTCGTGGGCCGGCAGGCTGATCACCTTGTGGCCGGTGTACTCGATGGCACCGGCTTCGTGGGCGGCCACATGGCCGGTGGCCGCGGCCAGCACGCCCTGCCAGCGCTGCAGCATGGAGGCAATGACGATGGCGTTGGTCTGGGTGCCGCCGGAGATGAAGGTCACGTCGGCGTCCGGGCAGGCGCAGGCGGCGCGGATCTTCTCCCGTGCGCTGGCGCAGTAGGGGTCGGTGCCGTAGCCAGACACCTTTTCAAAGTTGGTCTCGGTCAGCTTCTGCAGGATGGCGGGATGGGCACCCTCGCAGTAGTCATTTTCAAAGTACAGCATAAAAACGCTCCTATAGTTCAGATGCATCCATTGTAACCCCCGGCCGCAGGCTTGTCAAATAGGAAAAAAGCGCAGAGGGCGGACAGCCAAAATGCTGTCGGAATTGCGCCCCGAAGTAGTTGCTGCTGCCAAGGCCTCCTTCCGGGCGGTATGGGATGCTGGTTCCAGGATAGCCCGGAACCGGCACACCGTCAATGTGGCAGCGTTTTTGCTGATTCTTTAGCAGGGATGTGGTATAATCTTATATTGGGACAGAATAAAATCAGGAGGGGGTGAACCGTTTATGAAAAAAAGTACCTGGTCCCGCGACCTTCTGGTCATGCTTGCCGCACTGTGCGTCGCCGGGGTGGCGGTGGTATGGGTGCAGCGCATCACCGGCCGCATCGACGGCGTGGCCATGCTGATCTTCATGCTGGCTGTGTTTGTCACCTCCATGTACACCGACGGTTATCTCTGGGGCGTGCTGGCCTCGCTGGCAAGTGTGCTGGCGGTCAACTTTGCCTTTTTCACCCCCTATTTTGCCTTCAATTTTACCCTGCCGGAAAATCTGTTCTCCGGCCTTGTGATGCTGGCCGTATCCATCATGACCAGTACCCTGACCACCCGGGTCAAAAAACAGGAGCAGCTGCGCATGGAGACCGAGCGGGAAAAAATGCGCGCCAACCTTCTGCGGGCGGTCTCCCACGACCTGCGCACGCCCCTCACCTCCATTTACGGGGCCTGCTCCACCGTGACTGAAAACTACGATTCGCTGGGCAAGGAACAGGCCCTCAAGCTGCTGCGGGAGGCCTGCGAGGATGCCCAGTGGCTCAACCGTATGGTGGAGAATCTGCTTTCCGTGACCCGCTTCGACGGGGAACAGGTGACGGTCAAAAAGACCCCCACCGTGCTGGAGGAGCTGCTGGACGCGGTGCTGGTCAAATTCAAAAAGCGCTGCCCGGACGTTCCGGTGCAGCTGGAGCTGCCGGAGGACTTTGTTATGATCCCCATGGACTCCATGCTGATCCAGCAGGTGCTGATGAACCTGCTGGAGAACGCGGTGCTCCACGCTGAGGGCATGACCACCCTGACGCTGCGGGTGTTCACGCTGGGCAGCCGGGCTGTGTTTGAGGTGAAGGACGACGGCTGCGGCATCCCGAAAGAGCGTCTGCGCACCCTGTTCTCCGGCACCGGCGGCCCGGACCCCAATGCCCCGGCCGACAGCGGCAAGCACGGCATGGGCATCGGCCTGTCGGTGTGCGCCGCCATCATCAAGGCCCACGGCGGCGAGATCGACGCAGAGAGCCGCCCCGGCGAGGGCACGACCATCCGTTTCTGGCTGGAGACGGAAAAAATCGAACTGGAGGACGCAGAGGATGAGCAATAATAAATATAAGGTGCTGATCGTGGAGGACGAGGCGAACATCTGCAGCTTCATTGAAACGCTGCTGACCACGAACGACTATCAGGCGCTGGTGGCGCACACCTGCACCATGGGCCTGACCCTGTTCGCCTCCCACAACCCGGATCTGGTGATCCTGGACCTGGGCCTGCCGGATCGGGACGGGTTGGAGCTGATCCGTACCGTGCGGCAGAAGTACATGACCCCCATCATCGTGTTGTCGGCCCGTACCGACGAGATGGATAAGATCGAGGCGCTGGATCTGGGTGCCAACGATTACATCACCAAACCCTTCGGCACCGGGGAACTGCTGGCCCGGGTGCGGGTGGCCCTGCGCCTGAACCGCTACAGCCGCACCGGCGACGCAGCATCCGGCGGGGAGTTCCAGGCTCAGGGACTGCGCATCAACTACGACCGCCGCAAGGTGTTCGTGGAAGGGCAGGAGGTGCGCCTGACCCAGACGGAATACAACATCGTGGCCTTTTTGTCCCAGCATGCCGGCCGGGTGATGACCTACGCCGCCATCGTGCGGGCCATCTGGGGCGATACCGACGTGGGCAGCACCAAAAAGCTGCAGGTGAACATGGCCAATATCCGCAAAAAGCTGGGCAGCCGCCCCGGCAGCAACCCCTACATCCTCAACGAGCTGGGCGTGGGCTACCGCATGATCGACGAGGACCCGGAGAGCCGTCAGACTGCAGAGGAGGGCGTATGATCCCTGCACTGGTAATTTTTGCGGTCACCTATCTGCTCATGCTGGCACTGCCCAAAGAGCGCCCGTGGGTAGCCCTGTGCAGCGCGGCGGTGTTCATGGCACTGGGGCAGCTGGGCGTGTATGATTTTTCGCTCTCGGCGGCGCTGGGGGCGGTGGATTACAATGTGCTGCTGATGATGTCTGGCACCATGGGGATCGTGTCGCTGTTCATCCGGAGCCGGATGCCGGCCCGCCTGGCCGAGCAGCTGATCGTCCGGGTGCCCAATGCCCAGTGGGCTGTGTGCGTGCTGGCACTTTTTGCCGGGGTCATCAGTGCATTTGTGGACAATGTGGCCACAGTGCTCATGGTGGCACCGGTGGGCCTGGCCATTGCCCGCAAGCTGAAGATCTCGCCGGTTCCGGTGATCATTGCCATTGCGGTGTCCTCCAACCTGCAGGGCGCAGCCACGCTGGTGGGGGATACCACCAGCATCCTGCTGGGCGGCTTTGCGGAGATGAACTTCTTTGACTTTTTCTGGATGCACGGCCGCCCGGGCGTCTTCTGGGGTGTGGAGCTGGGCGCGTTGACCTCCCTGCTGGTGCTGCTGTGGCTGTTCCGGAAGGAAAAACAGCCCATCACCGCCCGTGTGGAAACACAGGTGGAAGATGACGTGCCCACTGCCCTCATGCTGCTGACGGTGGGGCTGCTGATCGTGGCGTCCTTCCTGCCGCAGCCGGACAGCGGCCTGCTGGCAACACTGTACGAGCTGCGCAGCGGGCTCATCTGCATGACCCTGTGCGTGGTGGGCGTGGTCCGTGCCTGCCTGCGGGAACACTCGGCAAAGCCGCTGGTGCAGGTGGTGCAGGAGCTGGACCGGGACACCTTGCTGCTGCTCTTCGGGCTGTTCATCGTGATCGCGGGCATCCGCACGGCGGGTGTCATCAACGCTGCCGCGCAGCTGTTTCATACCGTGGCCGGGGAGGATCCTTTCCGGCTGTATGTGCTGCTGGTGGTGGTATCGGTGGTGCTGTCGGCCTTCATTGACAACATCCCCTATGTGGCCACCATGCTGCCGGTGGTGCAGGGCATTGCCGCGCTGATGAACAATGGTGCAGGCATGGCACCGGAGGTGTTTTACTTCGGTCTGCTCACCGGCGCAACGCTGGGCGGCAACCTGACCCCCATCGGGGCATCGGCCAACATTGCGGCCATCGGCATCCTGCGCAAGAATGGTGAGACCGTGCGCACAGCCGACTTTTTGCGCATCGGGGTGCCCTTTACACTGGCGGCAGTGCTGACCGGCTCGGTGTACCTGTGGCTGGTGTGGGGCCGCGCGTTGTAAGCAACAGAAAATGTCTGCCGCCAGCGCCCGGCGGCCACGCTCAAACGACCAAATAAACCGCCCGTCCTGTGCCGGAAAACCGGCCTGCGACGGGCTTTTTTACGGAAGTATGACGTTTTATAAAAAGAGAAAAGTTTTTTTTAGAAAACGCTTGACAATTTCGGTATATCTGGTATAATAACTATCGTTCCGAGCGACACAGCTTACGAACGAAACAGAATATGCGGATATGGCGGAATTGGCAGACGCGTTAGATTCAGGTTCTAA
>OGDP01001875.1_pt1 | contig 12188 bp, 15 predicted proteins | sample 1570441 | NCBI WGS metagenome assembly OGDP01 (sample SAMEA2581961, study PRJEB24529) | metagenome | biome: Human gut stool | place: China | collected 2011
GCACACAAATCCATTAATTTGTAAAAAGCTTAACTAAGTGACATTGATTCAGAACTCGACCAAAAATTTTAAAGGAGCTTTCATCAGTAACCTTAATAGGTTCGTACTTGCTATTAAGAGATACGAGGTATACTCCGTCCTTATCATCCTTGAGTTGTTTGCAGTAGGTCATACCATCAAGATTAAAGATACCTATCTCGCCATTGCTTAAAGAATTAGTCTGCTGTACCCATACAGCTTGATTGTCATGGTAGCGAGGCTCCATACTGTCACCATTGATTGCCAGTCCAAAGTCTGCTTCTTCCGGAACTTCTTCGCCCACTTCAATAATCTCAAAGTTTTCATCATCAAGAAATTCACCGGTGCCGGCTGATGCCGAAAGAATGGACCATTTGATAGGTCTGCGGAAAGGAATAATGGTAGTTTCTTTCTTTTGGAACTGTTCAGAGAGCAGGAGCAAGCTGATGTATTCCAGAGCTTTTTCTTTTCCTTCTTCATTCAGCTTTGCCAATGGGTCATCCGGATTGAATCCGATGAACTCATTATAGATGTCAGTAATGCCTAATATCTTGCAGAGCGCAAGGAACTGATGTGCATTCGGTGAGCTGATATCCTTTTCCCAAGCACTGATAGCTGCATTCGATACGTTAATACCATAGTTGCGAAGTTTGTCTGCAAGTTCTATCTGTGACATCTTCTTATCTTTTCTGTAGGTGGCAAGAGTAATGCCAATCTTTTTCTCCATAGTGTATCCTCCAAGGTGTTTTGCACTGTTCATAATCAAATAATAATCGAATTAAAAGGAAATATCAAGTTGAAATCAATAAATAATTGAATTGGCACAAATAATGCCGTTGATTTCAAAATGAGTTTGAATTATATTATATATTGCGAGGACGGTTCGATACTGTGCTATGGAGGAGGTGGGAGGGGAGTTTCTTATCATACTTGACTTTTGTAGTGGTAGGTGCTACTGTATAGAAAAACAGTGGTAGCACCTACCATAGAAAGCGAGGAGTAATATGGGAAGAATTTATTCAAACTACGAAGAACATGAATTTGAGAGTGTAAAGAAGAGAGCAGAAGAATTGGGTTTTAGTGCATCTTCGTTTCAGAAGTATTGTGTGATGCTCTATTTAGGAGATAGAACAAATACAGTTCCAATTGCTGATTTACAAGAGGAAATGCTAAAAGGTTTAGAAGAAATGGAGATTGGGAAGACGTTTATTGTTTCAGCGTTACATCAGGATAAGTGGGCAAGTTTTTCTCGTTCTACTAAGATGCAATTAGCAAAATATTTAGCCTCATATGTAGATAAGCATTCTGACAAATTTATCGTTGCTGAAAAAGTAAAAGGTACTATTAATAAGTACAAAAAAGTGATGTGAGGTGAAGCAAAGAAAATAGATGATAAGAAATGTGATAGGTCAGCGAGAAGTACAAAAGATGAATGGTGCGGACTTCGGCACATCGGAACTCATTCGTCATTTTATAATCATCAATGGTTTTCCTTTCCCTTTACCGTTGAGTAGTTACAATCAACAGGAGGATTTTGATGATGATAGATAGAAAAGATAAGAGATTTGTGAGTTGCCCGGTGTGTGGCAGAATCTTGATGAAGTGTCAGGGAGAGTGTAATATCGAGATAACCTGTGGGAAATGCAACCGAGAGATAGTTGCGCTTGTGGATAATGAGAGAGTGATGGTGTTGGAGAACCGCAGAGGAAATGGTCAGGTGGGACAGGTCAAAGTAAGTGTCCAAAAGACTAAGAGATGTAAGCAGATGCAACCGATGAAGCGAGCAGCGAATTATTAAAACAGAATAACATGAGGAATCAGAGGAACCGTCGGATTTGGCTAGAACCATCAAGGTCGGCACTGATTACCAAGAGTTTGTAACGAGTTGGATTTAGCATAGAACTATCAGGAGCCTACAAAACGGAAATAACGCCAGGTGGCATATAATTGTCGCTACCGGTCTTATTGTTATACGTTTTGTAGACTCCTTTTCTTGTGTTTATTTCCGTTTTGAACTCCGGAAATGGAGAGAAGAATGGAAATGACAATGGGAATGAGAATTAGAGAATGCAGAGTAAAGATGGGAATGACACAGGAGGAATTGGCAGAGGCTTTGTTTACAAAGAAATGCACTATATCTGCTTATGAGACAGGGAAAATTGATGTAAAGGTAAGTGAATATTCCGTTGCGGCGAAGCCGTCTGTCCGGAAAAATGGAAACCACCTGTCCGGATAGGCGGAAACCGCTTTAGGTTATTGCTATGTGCGGCGAAGCCGCCTGTATGTTATTGTGCCTGAGATGGATCCAGTCCATAAACCTCCCTCATGGAAATATCCTTTTCTGGGTCAAGACTCATAATCGGAATCTTGTATGAATCGAATGAGATTCGATCCATGATGGCATCTGTGAGAGGGTTGTCCTTACCACCAAGCTTTTGGTACCAGTCTTCCTCAAGATACTGGGAACAGAAGATCGTGGATGAGTGCTTGCGACGCTTATGAATAAGCTCAAGCAGATTGGCTGAGGCTTTTTCAGTAACTCTCATGAGCAGCCACTCATCCAGGATTAGAAGCGTGGGATTGGTGTATTTTTTCAATGCATCTTTAAAGCGGCCTTCATCTCTGGCCTCTTGTAAGTCCAGGAGCAGATCTGGCACACGGACGTACTTAACGCTGTAATAACGCTTACATGCCTCCATTCCAAACGCACAGGCCAGATATGTTTTTCCACTGCCTGTTGCGCCGGTAATGAAGATGTTACGGTATTCTGTGATGTACTCACAAGTTGCCAGCCGTTCGATCAGGTGGCGGTTTACTTTGCGGTTATGACCGTAATCAACTGCCGCAATCGTTGCGTCTGGCTGCTCGAACTCTGCATTCTTAATCAGTCTTTTCAAACGGCTGTTTTTACGGGATGTATATTCGATATCAACGATCATCCCAAACCGATCATCGAAAGGGATCTCCTTCATGGAGATATCCTGCATCTGGTTACGGAATGCATCGGCCATCGATGTCATGTGCATTTCAATAAGCTTGTCAATTGTACTCTGATTTGTCATGATCTCTTACCTCCGTAATAACGGGCACCACGGGTGATGCCGGACTGGGAACTCTCGTTTGTCTGCTTCTGAGGTGCCTCAGATTTAGCTCCACGATCCGCAGCAAGGATGTTCTTGATACTTTTATAGCTGGGTGAATTCGAGTACTGCAGAGCCTTTGCACAGGCGTTTTCAAGCTGCTGTGAAGACTTCCTCTCAGCAAGCTTCAAAAGGCCCATACAGGCCCTGTAAGACTGCTGCTCCACTCTGCCTGAGGTAAGGATACTGTTTACAACTTTATAGGTATTGATTCCAATTGTTTCTGCCCATTTGCGGAAACGGTCACCGTTCCACTCCAGATATTTCTGGTGATCTGGCGGCATATGTTCGAGTACTGTGGAATACTGCCCAGGACGCCCGTACAGGCGTTTGTGGGAAGCAATTCTCCTGAAATCCTTAAAAATTTCAATTGTGGTATCTGTCACTCGCACATCGACCTTATCTTTGATATACTGATAAGGCACCGAGTAGTACATTTTGTCTACGGCGATGTGATAGTTGAACTGTACTGTGGCGGTACGATGTTCAGCTAATTCAAAGCGGGTGGCAGGCAGGGGCATGAGCAATGGCTTCTCATCTTCGAGAAACAGCTTCTGTCGGCTGCCTTCTTTCTTTTGAAAAGAAGCCGCGTTGTACTTTTTGAGCTTTTTCCTGATTTCCTGGTTCAATTCTTCCAGAGAGAAAAACTGTTCATTACGAAGCGCAGCTGTGATCCATGTAGAGACATGGCCAACATTTCCTTCTACACTTGGCTTATCCTTCGGGGCACGTACCCGGGCCGGAATGATAGCAGTGTTGTAATGCTGTGCCAGTTCCTCATAGGACTTAATCAGGACAGACTCATATTTGTCACTCTGTTTACGGTTCGTTGCTGTAGGAGCATTGTCTGATACCAGAATCGGCGTAACGCCGCCAAAGAACTCGTACATATGGACATGAGCGGTAATCCATGACTTTTGTTGTTCATTGATGAACGCTTCGACAAAAGCATACTGGCTGTAGGTCATAACACCAACAAAGATCCATGCTTCGGTAATTTCACCGGTATCCGGATCAATAATCTTTGCCGGATCACCAGCCCAGTCAACCTCGATCTGCTGGCCTGCTTTCCGCGGGATGTGCATGGTAGCACGGCTTTTTTGCTCGTTCTGCTGAATGTAATAACAGAACTGGGAATACATCAAAGCATCATCACCATTCTGACTGCATTCTTCGAGGTATTCTGTCCAAAGGAGCTTCTTGTTGACACCATTTTTGAGCAATTCCTTACGGATGTAGTCGAAGTCAGGCATCCGCTTGGTGGATTTCGGAGACAAATCTTTTGGAAACATCCGCTGCTCCAACTCAGCATCAGTGAGTGATTCGTCCAGTGGCCAGCTCAGAGATAATTCATCTGCACGTTTCTGGACCTTTACAACTGTCTTTCTTGAAACCTTGAGGCTTTTCTCAATGTCACGAAGAGACAGACCCAAGGCTGTCAGCCTTAGGATTTCACGATATTTGGTCATATGAAGACCTCCCTCATAATGAATTAGCATCAAATTCGATGCTTGCGCTGTGGCTGTATGATACGAAAGGCTATGTCTGCATCCCATCGACAAATAAAATTGCTACGCCAAAGTATGAGTGCGTATTGGTTGATCCAAATGACCTGAACCGAAAGCATATTTACATTCAGGTAAAGAAGGGTGATGTTGATCTCAATACAGATGACTATTCCAGCCTGAATGGTGAAGTGTATCTGCTTACAACAGAAGGAAACGTTCAGAATGCACAGAAATATTCAAATGTGAAAGCAGCGGATCCAACGGTTATCTATGAATTTGCGATCAATCCGGATAAGTCTCATATCATTCCGGAGAATGTTTTATACTGGGTGAAGTTTCTGACAGAAATAGAAAATAATCGTTTGAAGTTTTCTGCGTGTAAAGGAATCATGTTTGATACGAATATCTCGTATTCAGATACAAATGAATCCGAGATGATTCTCGGAAACAAAATAGCGGCATATGGAGATGCCAAACGGTATATCGACAGCTTTCGCAAAGATGACTATGCTCTTTTTTATTCCAAAGGAAGAGGAATTATTGCAGTTGGACAGATAGTTACAGACACACCAACGGAAGTGGGTGATGAAAAATATCATAGTGTCAGAATGATTGTGCCGGAAAATTTCAATGGAGATGTTAAAGCATTGCCTGCTCTTTCTCCGAATGAGATTAAAACAATTTTGAAGCGGAATTTTTATTGGGCATCGACAATCAAAACACCGTTCCTTACAGGAGCACAGGTTGAGATGTTGATTCGTGAATTGAAAAAGAAGCATGTTTAACGAGGCAGCAGAAAGGGGAAAAATAAGCAATGCCGTTGCAGATTATCAGAAACGATATTACAAAAATGAGCGTTGACGCAATCGTCAATGCTGCCAATACTTCTCTTTTGGGCGGCGGCGGTGTGGACGGCTGCATTCACCGTGCCGCCGGACCGGAGCTGCTTGCAGAATGCAGTACGCTGCATGGCTGCGAGACCGGCAACGCAAAAATCACAAAGGGATACCGCTTGCCCTGCAAATATGTGATCCATGCAGTCGGTCCACGTTGGCGGGATGGCAAGCATCGGGAACAGGAGCTTCTGGAATCCTATTATCGGACATCTCTGAACCTGGCAAAAGAAAATGGCTGTCAGTCGGTGGCCTTTCCGCTGATTTCCTCCGGCATTTACGGCTATCCTAAAGACCAGGCTCTGAAGGTTGCAGTCGATACCATCAGTACGTTCCTGATGGAAAATGAGATGATGGTCTACATCGTTATTTTTGACTGAAAGACATGATAGATTGGCTGGAAGGAGGAGCGATGGAGTGACACGACAAGAATTATTTACATGGATACACCAGCAGTACGGCACAGAGCCGGAATATCCCTGGCATGACCGGAATGCTGTACTGCGGCACAAAGACAATAATAAATGGTATGGTGTAGTTCTGGAAGTATCTGCTGATAAGTTGGGATTGCCGGAGACAGGCATCATGGATGTTCTCAATGTGAAAAGCGATCCGCTGCTGATTGGCTCTCTTCGCGGGCAGGACGGCTATTTTCCGGCCTATCATATGAATAAGGAGAAGTGGCTCAGTATTCAGCTTGGCAAACCGGAACTGGATGATGCCATCAAAGGCCTGCTTTCTTTGAGCTATGAGCTGACAGCACCGAAGAAGCACAACCCAAAGTCATCAGCAAAAAATCCGGGAGATTCCGCAAATGGCAAAGAAAAAGATGAATAAGCATTACCGGGAACGCTTTCATGTGGATGCTGTGACGGCCGCTAAAGATTTGCAGGAGCTGGGGGTCAATTATACATAGGAGCAGCTCTGGAAATAATTGTGCAGACGGCATCTGCACAATTTGCAACAAAAAAGAGGAGCCGATCAAGGCTCCTCGAAGATACGTTATTTCAAAAAGTTGCTCTTATGTTCCAGTGCGTGCAGATTATAGCCAAGTGTAGCCAGGTGCGCTACCTTCAGCGCAACCAGATTGATGTCGGTGGACATCGCACTGGAGATCTGCTCGGCTGTGTATCCATACTCATAGATGTAACGAAGGACTTCATCGCTGTCCATCAGAATCTCTGCTGCTACGATGTTGGCTTCATATTCCGGTTTGGATTTCATGTCATAGAGCATGAACTCATGAATCGGGGTGGTTTTCGCCATATTCCGGTGAAGCTGGTCATGCCCTAATTCATGTGCGCACACGATGCGCAGCATATTTTCATCCAGACTGTTATTCAGGAAAATAAAGCGATTTCGCTTAATCACCCGGTACATTCCCTTCAGGGAACCAAAACTTTCGCAAAGCATGACATTGATACCAAGCTGCCTTGCAATTTCAAAAGGGTCTCTGGAACCGCAGCGTTTTACCAGTTTCTCACCGACCCGTGAAAGCTGTTCCGCATTCATCATACCACCTCCAGTTTACAGTATAGCGAAAAGTGTGTACGATAAATATCACTGATCGGATTTTTTACGCCTCGTTTTCGGGGCGTATTTTTTATTGTTCTCTTTGGCAATCCAGTAGGCATCGGTCAGAGCTTTATAAGCTCCTTCGATGGCATCTTCGCTTAATTCGCCGCCAGCGAACATACCGGTCACTTCGCTGACCAGTTCTTCAATATCTTTCGCTGCTTTTGCGCCGCCTTTTTCATGAGCTTCTACGACATAGGTGCCGCTGCTTCCCAGCAGGTACTCGGAGCCTCTGACCTGTTACGGATGGCGTTTTTATGACAAGGATCAGGTAAAAATAGATACTTTCTGTGGTGTCTTTGATGTTTCGAGATCAGCAGCTGCTATCCGATTGGAACAACTGGGCTATCTGAACCGGAAAAAGGATTATGAATATCGTGATCCATTGGAGGTGTGGCCATGAGTAGGAATATCAGAGTATCGGAACCATCTGCGGAAATGCAGATTAAAATCATCCGGGCAAAGGATGCGGTTGCTTCGCAAAAGCCCAGGACTGTCAGGTGCCCTTATCGCCGACACAATTCAATCTCGAACTGTCCTGCATCCTCCATGTCAGCACGGATTATCCTCTGATGGGCAGCGAGCCAAGTAAAGAGGAAGTCAAAAATGATCTTCTGAGCATTATTTCGGAGCTGTCTACGATTGCGAAGAAAATCTAATCGTGCTCTGCGTTTGGAAATGACAAAATAGAGATACTATACCATTGCAAAAAAGAAGTGAGCACGATATAATATGGATAAGAAGACAAAAGTCACCGCAATGGTGTGAAAATAGATTTTGGCTGTTTCCATAAGGAGTAGATCGAGAGGCGTTATCCTCAGTGGCTGAAAACACAGATGTGTGATGCTTGCAGCAAGCCATTTGTATAAGCCGAAAGGCCGCAGAAATGCGGCTTTTCCTAAATACATGAGTTAGCTTAACCTAACTTATCAATGTGCACATGCCGGTTAGATAAATCTAACTATAAAAGGAGAGACAGCAATGCGAGAACACAAGAATTTCTGGGACAGAAATGCAGGTCGGTATGACCGCTTTATGCGAAAAGACAGAGAAGTATATGAAAAAATGTATGAGCTGATCCGGCCGGTCGTGAAAGACAAAACAGTGCTGGAGCTGGCTACTGGAACGGGACTGATCGCCAAGCACATCGTAAAAGCAGCGGCACACATCGAGGCGACGGACGCCTCCGTGGAGATGATCGCCGAGGCAAAGCGGGATAATCAATCTGCAAAGCTACACTTTTCGGTGCAGGATATGTTCCGCCTGCCCTATGCAGACAAGTCCTTCGACGTGGTGATCGTGTCCAACGCGCTGCACATCGTGCCGCAGCCGGAGAAAGCCCTTGCCGAGATTCATCGGGTGCTGAAGGACGATGGCGTGCTCATCGCGCCGACCTTCACCCACGCGGGGAACTCGTTTTCCGGCAAGGTCAAGGCATTTTTCATGAAGCTGGCGGGCTTCCCTCTCCACAGCAGATGGACGAGCGAGGAATACCTGCGTTTCCTGCGGCAAAACGGCTGGACGGTGCGGAAAAGCGCTGTCCTGAAAGCTTCGTTCCCGCTGACCTATGCCGAGTGTGTAAAAATGGAGGTGTGATATGTCATTCTTTGAAAATACCCGCAAGCCCGTGGGCTTTGGCGGGAAAATTATGGTCGCCATGATGAATCTCGGTCACAGCGCCGTGGCCCGGTGGGGGCTTCAATTTCTGAATACTGCGCCGGACGCCAAGGTGCTGGACTGCGGCTGCGGCGGTGGGGCGAACATCCGACGGCTGCTGAAAAAATGCCCACAGGGCGTCGTCAAGGGCATCGACTATTCGCCCGTCAGCGTGGAGAAGTCGAAAAAGGTCAACGACGTCGCCATCGCGGAGGGTCGCTGCGCCGTTTTGCAAGGCAGCGTGGCAGATATGATGTTTACAGACAACTGGTTCGATGCGGTGACGGCCTTTGAAACCGTCTATTTCTGGCCTGATCTGCCTCGGTGCTTCCGGGAGGTTTACCGGGTGCTGAAGGTCGGCGGGACATTTCTCATCTGCAACGAAGCAAACGGCGACACGGACAAGGACGAGAGGTGGACGGAGATCATCGGTGGCATGACCATCTATAAGGACACCGAGCTGAAGGCGTATCTGGAGCAGGCGGGCTTTCACGAGGTGCAGATACACAAAAAGAAAGGCTGGCTCTGCGTCTCAGCGCAGAAATGAGGGAGAAGCAGACAGATGAAGGACAAGAAGCTCCTATTCAACCGCAAATCGCATTGACAACGGAAAAAAGCCCGCTTCCTTCAATGTCAGTGCGATCGGTCTCCAGTACGTACTGGTATGTTCCATTACAATACGGATATCGCCTCCCAGTTTTTGAGTGTGGATGCCAGCTTTTTCAAGTCACTGTTCGTGTGGTGGACCTCGAAAGGCCGAAGTACGATTTCGCCTCCGGGTCTCCGTACCGCAACTGTGCTTTTGCTCTTTGACACATCGATACCGACGGCGGTAATAACAGCAGCTTCCATTTTTCTGACGTTTGCGAGCACAAGCGTTCAGCTCAAGCAATGCTTCGTTCTCTCAGCACATCTTCATTGTAGCTTAGGTTTGGGCATCTGTATAGCTCACTAGCTGTGAACTTCTCAGAATCAACACCATTGTGGCAAGCAGTGCAAGCTGGTACCAACTTGCAATTTTTGAATCCGATTTCTAAAAATCAAATTCAAAATGCTTGTTGGGCTGTGCCCAAACCCCTTGTGTTCTGCATCCGGTGGATGCAGGCTGCACATTTTTGAAAAATGCTTTTTAATCTGAGTGCCGATGCCTGTGGTATCGGCACTTTTTGCACAGATGGATTCCCGGAAGCAGAAAATAGTGCTATGCAGCACATCCGGGATTGTGCTATACTTGATTTACATAAACTTGTTTGTCCTAAAAAGTTGGAGGTGTTCATGGCAACACGAACCATTTGTTTTCCCATATCCGGCTATCCCTATTGCAGAGAACAGCCGGTGACATTCACATGGATAAAAGGCAGCAAGCGGCAGAATATCCGTGCCGTCCATGATGCCGTCCATACAACAGACCCTGATGTTTCGATTCTGGAAGTCAGCTCTGCATCCGTTCAGCCGGAGGGTGAAGCTGTTTCTTCTCTGCGGCTTTTGCTGCATCTGGATTCTGTTGCGCAGGATGTACCCATCAGCACGGTTTTTGAAGCCACCAAAGTGTTTGAACATGGTGGGCCATTCGCTGACCTTCTGACCTGTGAGCCACCCAAAGTCCATAAGGACACTCGGCTGCGAACCAGTGGAGAGCTGCTACGTTACTCTCTGGAAGGAAACGAGTATCCGACAGAGCCGTACATGGATTCGTTCTTTGAGTGGCTCTACTGCCGTGCGTTGAAGCAGTTCCCGGAAAAGGCGGAGCCGCTGAGCAGATATAATGCTTTTTCTGATATTGCTGCCGCAGCGGATTCTAAAAAGTATTATGGCGATTCCTCACGGGCGGCTGCGATTTATGTGGGACTTGCAGCGGCAGGAAAACTTTCGTGCATCGATTCCTATGAATTATTTATTGCTGAGGTCTATACGGAGCCGAAACCTTTGCCCAAGTCTGGAAAATCTGAGGCTGCTTCAAAAATGACACCCGAAGTTTCTGCACCAGCAAAGGAGACTCCGGCAGACGAATTGCCGCAGCCCGATAACGCAAATGCGGAAGTGATTCCGGACGCTGCGCAGATGGAGCATATCCTTGAGCTGCCCAAAGCGACCTGTCTGCTTCTCTCTTTGGCAAAAAATGCTGGCCTTTCTGCAAATAGTTCCAGTGAGCTGACATATAAGGGAAAGGAATTCCTTCTTGACGCTTATCAGATAGCGCTGAAAAATAAAACGCTCCAAATCAATATCCAAAAGAACAAAATCACATTTCCGATGGAGGAACCGGACAGCGGATTTCATGCAGTTGGTGTGTTGACCCGTTCGCCTGCTTGGGAATACGGATGGAAGTTTAACTATCTGACTGAGAATACATCCGGTGCAGAAAAGTCCGAAGTTAAAGAAAAAATCCCTCCGAAGCCTTTGACCGCATTGGAGCATCTGGAACGCTGTGGGTATAGAATCGTTCAGCAGGTCGTACCGAAAAAACTTCCGCCGATTGCCGTTCAGCGGATGGCATGGAAAACAGGCGAAGCTCTTTGCGACCCGGTAGTGGTGGATTTCTTGCAGTTTATTCGGACACATATGCAGAGTGACGGCTCTTTTTCGTTTCGTATCCCAAAGGGTACTTCCAAGAATTCGTTTGCCACACTTTCGGAAATCGCTCAGACGTGGGATAAAATGGGACTTTTTGCATCCATTGTGATCTATCCGCAGAATATCGTCTATGAGCTTGCGCAAAATGAGACTGTCCGGCATTTCCTGAGCGGGAAGTGGCTGGAACTTTTTGTGGAGCATCAGGTTCAGCAGATTTTGAATCGCTATCAGGAGGAGCAGGGCGCAGAAGTTTCGCTTTGCTCCAATGTGATTCTTTCAGAAGCGGCATCCGCAGGGAGCACGCATGAACTGGATGTTGCGTTTTCCATCAACGGAAAATTCTTCTGGGTGGAAGCCAAATCGTCCAGCCGAAGCATTGATTATGGAAAATATGCTGCTCTGTGCGAAAAGCTGAAAGTAACCTCCGACCGACTGCTTTTGGTCAACAGCGATTTGTCCGTTGAGGAGTGTGAAGGCGTTTCTTACTTCTGGAATTATCGTGTTGCAAATTGTGCAACGATTACGGGGGAATTGGAAAATATGGTTGCCAAACAAATTGAAACTGCCGGAAAAGCCGTTCCAAGTACAGACTGAGCAATAAGCAAAAAAGACCCTGAGAACCCTGCCGGATAAGCGGCAAAGTTCTCAGGGACTGTTTTATCGGATCTGCTCGACTTGCTTGGAGTCCTTTTCCTCCGCAAAGAACAGTTCCACATTCTTCTGTGCTTTTACGATTTCCTGCATCTCATCCCGTGTCTTTCGGTACTCTGGGTAGAGTGCTTTTTTCTTGGTGAGCAAAGCCGAATACTCTGCATTCAGGTCTT
>OGDP01001879.1_pt1 | contig 12166 bp, 5 predicted proteins | sample 1570441 | NCBI WGS metagenome assembly OGDP01 (sample SAMEA2581961, study PRJEB24529) | metagenome | biome: Human gut stool | place: China | collected 2011
CTACGTTCAATGGGATCCCTTTGGTGAGATAGCCGAATACTGGAAAGATTTGTGTGTTTGGTAACGAAGGTGGAGAGCTTCCGGCTGCGGTAAAGCAGAAAATCGGAGTATCTTTGACGGAGTCGGGCTTTAGTTCACAGTTTACGGGGGAAGATGTCTGGCATATCCTTGCTAAAATGTATCCTGATTTCCAGAAGGATTTTTTTGACCAAAAATGTGATGTGTTAAAGCTTCCTCGGAAGAAGAAATTAAAAGAATTTTCCAAGGGAATGAAGATGAAAATGGAATTTGCCGCAGCCCTAAGCCACGATCCGAAGCTTCTCATTCTGGATGAGGCGACAAGCGGTCTGGATCCGGTATTCCGGGACGAGATTCTGGATATTCTCAGAGAGTACACAGAGGATGAAGAACATACGATTCTGATGTCCTCTCATATTACCAGTGATCTGGATAAGATTTCGGATTATATCGCATTTATTCATGATGGGGAGTTGTTGTTTACAAAGACCTATGATGAGCTTCAGGAAAATTACGGCGTCTTAAACTGTGGACAGCGGATCTTTGACGCACTGAACCGGGAGGATATTGAGGCATACAGAAAGGATACCTATGGATATCGGGTTCTGGTCAACAATAAGCAGGGAATCCGGAAGGTATTTTCAGATCTGGAGATTGAACAGGCAACGATCGAAGACGTGATGCTGTACTGCGTGAGAGGAGAGAAAGTGGCATGAGAGGGATTATTTTAAAAGATTTATATGAGGGATTCTGTATTAAGAAGAATCTGATCAACTGGCTGGCTTCTATGATATTTACGTCTGCGCTGACAGCGATCAGTGAATTTATGAGAGGTGCCTATGGATTTTTGCTGATTGTAGTACTCCTATTTCCTGTGATGGGAAGTACACTGCTTCAGATGACGGTGGAACAGGATGAAAAGGCAGAATTTGACCGGATTCAGCTCACCTATCCGCTGAGCAAAAGCGAGATTGTTCTGTCCAAATATCTGGGCGGTCTGATCGTACAGGGAGGTATGACACTTTATTCATTTGTGTTTGTATTGATCTATGTGTATGGATATCGGACGATCACCCTGGAAGACGCACTTCCGACATGGGGAATCGGTGTAGTCGGAGGTGTGATTTACTTTGCAGTGAGCTATGTAGCATATTTCTGGCTTGGTAATTTGAAAGGTGTGATTTTTACATTTCTTGCGATGGTAGGACTTGTAATTGCGTTTTTGCTCAGCGTGTTTAATATCGGGCTGGAGGAAATCATGCAGGTGGAAAAAAGTATTTGGATCATTGGTTGTCTGGTGATGGCAGCAGTGTTGATGGTGATCAGCTACTTTCTATCTCTGAAAATATACACAAAAAAACATTCTTGAAATAGTTATTTTGCACAAAATATTTATGCAGAAGAAATGTTGACATGTAAACAATATAAATAATAGAATAAATAAGAACAAAACCTATTTGCAGCAGAGACAGGACTGGTTTTTCGTGCAGATAGGTTTTTATTATGTATTAAGAAGGGGAAAAGATGCGGATAGACAGGATATTGAACAACAATGTCGTGATCATAAAAGATGAGAATGGAGAAGAGCAGGTTGTCTGCGGAAAAGGAATCGCCTACAAGAAAAAGGCGGGAGACCTTTTATCAGAAAAGCTGATCAACAAAGTGTTTGTTTTGAAGGACACTGCTCAGAAACAGCATTTTCAGGAGATTATCTCTGAGATTCCTATGGAATATATTCAGATCACGACAGAGATTGTGGAGATGCTCACACAAACACTGGAAAGAAAACTAAATGAAGCAATCTATATTTCATTAAGCGACCATATTTATATGGCAATCACCAGATATCTGGACGGTGTTGTGGTGAAGAATTCCATGCTGTGGGATATCAAGCGTTTTTATGAGAAAGAATATCAGGCGGCGAAGAAGGTCTGGAAGATGATCAATCAGACGTTCAAGGTAGAATTACCGGAAGATGAGATTGGTTTTATTACCCTGCACATTGTCAATGCAGAGATGGACAATGAGAACTTAAAGCAGACGATGGAAGTCACAAAGCTGATGCAGGAGATTTCCAATATTGTCCGTTATTATTTTTCCGTAGAGTTTAATACAGAATCGGTTTATTATTATCGTTTTATTACCCATTTGAAGTTCTTTGCACAGCGTCTTCTGACAGATAAAGAGTATGAAGACGATCAGGACAACGAACTTTTCAATACAATTCGGCAAAAGTACCGCACTTCTTATAAGTGTGTGGAAAAAATCGCAGAGTTTATATCGCGTAAATATGAAAAGGAACTTTCAGATGAAGAAAAATTATATCTGACCATTCATATTGAACGCGTTATATATAAGAGCAGAGATTAGCGAATCATCGGAAGCGCGCACAGATGAGGAGTGTTTCTGCTTTGTCAGGATGGTAACATTAAGTTGGCTACACCTTTATACAATGAAAACTGTATATAAGGAGGATGACATGGGTAAATACTCAAGTTTAGCCGCAGACATTATTAAAAATGTCGGTGGAAAAGAAAATGTTGAAAGTTTAAGACACTGCGTTACAAGATTAAGATTCCGTCTGATTGATGAATCCATCGCAAATGATGAGGTCATCAAAAATATGGACGGTGTGGTGACCGTGATGAAAGCCATGGGAGAATACATGGTAGTCATCGGGGAGCACGTGGCGGATGTATACGATGAAGTATGCAGCCAGCTTGGCTTAGACGCCATGCAGGCAGAGAACAAAGAACAGAAAAATGCGAAAAAGAAGAGTCCCCTCGAGAAAGTTCTGGGAACAATCATGGGTGGTATGGGACCGACTCTTCATCTGCTCTGTGCCTGCGGTATTATCAAAGGGCTGTTAGTCCTTCTGACATTTGTCGGAATCAAACCGACAGATGGAATTTATATGCTGATGAATGCAGCAGGAGACTGTTTCTTCTATTTCCTGCCGCTGATTCTTGGATTTAACTTTGCAAAAAAATTCCAGATCGATCCATTCTTCGGACTGATCCTGGCAGCTGCAATGTGTTATCCGGCAATTCAGAATGTAGACATCAATTTATGGGGATATGTCGTAAATACGACCTATACTTCTACATTCCTGCCGATTTTATTTGGTCTTCTGGCAGCAGTTCCGCTGTATAAGTGGTTTGACAAAGTGCTTCCGAAGATGATCAAAGGTTTTATGACACCGATGCTTACATTGATCATTATTTTCCCGCTGACCTTTATTGTGATCGGACCTCTGGCAAATATGATCGGTGCGGGACTTAATGTTGTTCTCACAAGTATCTGTGAATTCTCACCGCTGCTTGCAGGACTGATTCTGGGCGGATGCTGGCAGATTTTTGTATTGTTCGGTATCCATGGTGTTCTTACAATTTTTGCGTTTATGGATCTGCTCGCAGGAAATCCAAGCCAGCTGCTGGCATTTTCCTACGGTGCATCCTTTGCTACATGCGGAGTTCTGCTCTCAATCATCTTAAAGACAAAAGATGCAAAACTCAAAGAAGTGGCACTGCCGTCCTTTATTTCTGCAATCTTCGGAGTGACAGAGCCGGGAACTTACGGTGTGACACTTCCTCGTAAGAAGATGTTTGCCATCTGCTGTATCGGTGGTGCTGCAAGTGGTGTTGTAGTTGCACTCAGCAACCTGGCGATGTACAGCTATGCGGGAATGGGAATCATCGGTCTTCTTGGATTTGTCAATCCGGACGGACCGAACTTTATCGGAATCGCATTATCTGCGATCGTTCCGTTTGTGGTATCTTTTGTTCTTGGTATGCTGGTTTACAAAGATTCCGATTATGAATATTTGAATGATGTAGTAGAAACAGACATCAAGTCAGTGTCAAAAGAAGAGAAGACGGAAGAGAAAAAAGAAGCTGCTCCGGCGCTTTTAAAAGAAAAAGAGATGCTCGCAATGCCGGCAGACGGTATGATCAAGCCACTTTCCGAAGCGGCAGATGAGGCATTTGCGAATGAAGCGCTTGGAAAGGGTTGTCTTGTAATCCCGGAAAATGGAAATGTATATGCACCGTTTGACGGTACTGTACGTGTGCTGTTCCCGACAAAACATGCGATCGGGCTTGCCAGTGAGGGTGGATGTGAAGCGCTCATCCACATCGGAATCAATACGGTGAATCTGGATGGAAAATATTTCGAAACTCATGTACAGCAGGGAGACTGCGTGAAAAAAGGGCAGCTTCTTGTATCCTTTGAGAAAGAAAAAATCGAACAGGAAGGTTACAGCTGTGAGATTCCTGTGATCATAACAAACACGGATGAGTATTTGGATATTGTAGAAAAAGATCATGACCGCCATGTACATGGTGAGGACATGCTGCATGTGATTCGATGAAAGGAGTAAAAGAGCAATGAGTTTTCCAAAGAATTTTTACTGGGGCGGCGCTACAGCCGCGAACCAGTGTGAAGGCGGCTGGAACGAAGGTGGAAGAGGACCGGCCAAAACAGATGTGACAACAGGTGGTTCCGCAAAGAAATCAAGAGGGATCACGTACCGCATGCCGGACGGAACAGAAGGCATGGTGGGCGGATTTTCCCGGATACCGGAAGGTGCATCCTATGCAGTGCTGGACGGATATTATTATCCGAACCACAAGGCGATTGATTTTTATCATCATTATAAAGAAGACATTGCATTATTTGCAGAAATGGGATTTAAGATGTTCCGTATGTCGATTTCCTGGTCCCGGATTTTCCCGAAGGGAATTGAAGAGGAGCCCAACCGTGAGGGAATCGAATTTTACCGGAATGTATTTACAGAACTGAGAAAATACGACATCGAGCCGCTTGTGACGATGTGCCATTATGATACACCACTGTATCTGGAGGAAGTGTTAGGCGGATGGACGAACCGTCAGTTGGTGGATGCGTTTGAAAAATATGCAAAAGTGATCTTTGAAGAATATAAAGGACTGGTCAGATACTGGCTTACATTCAATGAGATCAACAGTCAGCTGATGATGAAGAATTTCGTTCCGAATGCTCCGAAACAGATGCTGGAAAATGCGTATGCAGGACTTCACAATCAGTTTGTGGCAAGCGCCAGAGCGGTAAAGCTTGCTCATGAGCAGTATCCGGAATATGTGGTAGGATGCATGATCGCAGGTATGACGACATATCCGCTGACTTGTGATCCGCAGGATGTTCTGCGTGCACAGCATAAGATGCAGGAAGATTTCTATTACAGCGGGGACGTGATGATCCGCGGACATTATCCGGTATTTGCGAAGAGAATGTGGAGAGAAGACGGCGTGTCATTTGAAGTCCCGGAAGAGGATTTGGAGATTTTAAAAGAAGGAAGAGCCGATTTCTTCAGTTTTTCCTACTACAGCACAAGCTGTGAGACGACACATACAGATGCACCAAAAGACGGGGCAGGCAATCTGGTACTCGGATATAAAAACCCATACATCCAGTATTCTGACTGGGGATGGGGTATGGATGCGGACGGACTGCGATACATTCTGAATGAGATCTATGGACGTTATCAGGTGCCGATTATGATTGTAGAAAACGGACTCGGTGCGATTGATACTGTAGAAGCGGATGGAAGCATCCATGATGACTATCGTATCGCATATTTGAAGGATCATGTCAGAGCAATGTCAGAGGCAATCGATGACGGAGTAGAACTGATCGCATTTACACCGTGGGGATGTATTGACCTTGTCAGCGCATCTACCGGAGAGATGAGAAAACGATATGGCTTTATCTATGTAGATATGGATGATGACGGAAACGGATCTATGGAAAGAAGCAGAAAAGATTCTTTCTACTGGTATAAGAAGGTCATTGCATCCAACGGAGAAGAATTAGAATAAGAGACAGGGGACTATTCGAAAGAGTAGTCCCTTTTGTGTAAAAGGTTAAAAATCTGCCACATTTTTCTGAAACAGTAAAATAATGACATAAAGTAGTAGTTTTGTAAATTTACTTTCCGAATTGATTATGTTATAACCATTACAAATCTTCAGTTTAAGGTGAAGAAGGAGGTTAAGAGAGGTATAGTCAGTAAGATTTTATTTTAAATTTTGAGAGGAAAAAGGGTATACATGAAAACAAGGAGAAAGAAACAGACAAAACGTGTTCTGGCCAGTGCACTGGCAGCAGTGGTTGCAGCATCTGCAGTTCCGGTTTCCAATTCAGTCGTTCATGCAGAAGAATCTCAGGACAGGAGCGAATTAAAGCTGAGATATACAAGCGCAGCACCGGATAGTTATGATGGATGGGAAAAATGGTCTCTTCCAATCGGAAACAGTGGAATCGGGGCAAGTGTATTTGGTGGTGTGCAGACAGAGCGTATTCAGTTGAATGAGAAGTCACTCTGGTCCGGCGGACCAAGCGAAAGCCGTCCGGATTATAACGGAGGAAACCTGGAAGAAAAAGGAAGAAACGGACAGACAGTAAAAGAGATTCAGCAACTGTTTGCTAATGGGGACAATGATGCAGCAAGCAGTAAGTGTGGAGAACTGGTAGGTTTAAGTGATGATGCAGGAGTAAACGGATACGGATATTATCTGAGTTACGGAAATATGTATCTGGATTTTAAAGGTATCTCGGACAAAGACGTTGAAAATTACGAGAGAACACTGGATCTGAATACGGCAATTGCCGGAGTTGAGTATGATAACGGGGATACACATTATACTCGTGAGAACTTTGTAAGTTATCCGGACAATGTACTTGTGACACGACTGACTGCGGAAGGTGGCGATAAGCTGAATCTGGATGTCAGAGTGGAGCCGGATAATGAAGCAGGCGGTGGAAGCAACAAAAATACAATACAGGCGCAGTCTTACCAGAGAGAGTGGGAAACAACAGTTAAGGATGCGCTGATTTCCATCGACGGACAGCTGAAAGACAATCAGATGAGATTCAGCTCTCAGACAAAGGTTCTGACAGAAGGCGGAACAACAGAAGACGGAGACGAAAAGGTCACAGTCAAGGATGCAAAGGCTGTTACGATTATTACATCGATTGGAACAGATTACAAGAATGATTATCCGGTATATCGCACAGGGGAAAGCCAGGAGCAGGTCGCTTCCAGAGTGCGTGCTTATGTAGATAAAGCAGCAGATACTGTAGTAAATGATTCTTATGATACTTTGAAACAGGCACATGTGGATGATTACTCTTCTATCTTTGGCCGTGTCAATCTGGATCTTGGACAGGTTCCTTCTGAGAAGACAACAGATAAACTGTTGAAAGCTTATAATGATGGTTCAGCAAGCGAGCAGGAGAGACGCTACCTGGAAGGGATGCTGTTCCAGTACGGCCGTTATCTGACAATTGAGTCTTCCAGAGAGACACCGGAAGATGATCCGTCCAGAGCGACACTTCCGTCTAACCTTCAGGGAATCTGGGTTGGAGCGAACAGCTCAGCATGGCATTCTGACTATCATATGAATGTTAATCTGCAGATGAACTACTGGCCGACCTATTCTACGAATATGGCAGAGTGTGCGCAGCCGTTGATTTCGTACGTAGATTCTTTAAGAGAACCAGGACGTGTTACTGCAAAAATTTATGCAGGTGTGGATCAGGGATTTATGGCACATACCCAGAACAATCCGTTTGGATGGACTTGTCCGGGATGGTCATTTGACTGGGGATGGTCACCGGCAGCGGTACCGTGGATTCTTCAGAATTGCTGGGAATACTATGAATTTACAGGTGATGTATCCTATATGCAAAATTACATCTATCCAATGATGAAGGAAGAGGCAATTTTCTACGATAATATTTTGATAGATGATGGAACCGGACATCTGGTATCTTCACCAAGTTATTCACCGGAGCATGGACCAAGAACGGCAGGTAATACTTATGAGCAGACACTGATCTGGCAGTTATATGAGGATACTATCAAAGCAGCAGAAACTCTTGGTGTTGATGCGGATCTGGTGGCAACATGGAAAGATCATCAGTCCAGGTTAAAAGGACCGATCGAGATTGGCGATAGCGGACAGATCAAAGAGTGGTATGAAGAAACGACTGTAAACAGTATGGGACAGGGATACGGGCACAGACATATTTCCCATATGCTGGGACTTTTCCCGGGAGATCTGATCTCATCTGATACACCGGAGTACTTTGAGGCAGCAAGAGTGTCCATGAACAACCGTACAGATGAAAGTACCGGCTGGGGAATGGGACAGCGAATCAATACATGGGCAAGACTGGCAGATGGAAACCGTGCATATAAGCTGATCACAGATTTGTTTAAAAACGGAATTATGACCAATCTCTGGGATACGCATCCGCCATTCCAGATCGACGGAAACTTTGGGATGACATCAGGTGTTGCAGAGATGCTTCTGCAGAGCAACATGGGATATATCAATATGCTTCCTGCACTGCCGGATGCATGGGCATCAGGAAGTGTCAGCGGACTGGTTGCACGCGGAAACTTTGAAGTATCCATGAACTGGAAGAACAAACATCTGACAAGCGCAGAGATTCTTTCAAATAACGGAGGAACAGCAACTGTTCAGGTTCCAAATGCTTCCTTTGCAACAATTACAGATGCAAATGGAAATGTTGTAGATGTAAAAGTAGAATCTCAGGACAGAGTTTCCTTTGAGACACAGGCCGGACAGACGTATTATGTCAAAGATGTTCCTGTGAAAGGGGAGGCACCGACAGGATTATCTGCAAAACGTACAGATGATAATACAGGAAAACTGACATGGGATGAAGTCAAGACGAAAAAAGACAAAGACATTACTTACAATGTATATCGTCAGATTGAGTCCGGAGACGTACAGAAAATTGCAGGCGGTGTAGAAAAAACAGAATACATTGATAAAAATGCAGATAAGGCATTGGGTACGATCCGATATCAGGTATCAGCAGTAGTCGATGGCAAAGAGACAAAGCTCAGTGAAAAAGTAGAGCTGACAGAGCCGCTTGGAGCAGGAAAGATTGATAATAAGGATCCGCATATTGTGTATACAGGTGCATGGGGTGACTGGGACACAGCAAACGAAGGCAACTACAAGGATACGATCAAGTATCTGAACAAACCGACAGGAAAAGAGACTGTAGAACTGGAGTTTGTGGGAACAGGCATCGAAGTGATTACTTGTACAAATACAGACCGTGGAAAATACGAAGTATTTATTGACGGAGAGTCTTGCGGAAAGGTAGATACATACAGTTCTACTACAAAACGTCAGCAGGTTGTATTTAAAAAGGATGATCTGAAGCATGGTACACATACATTAGAGCTGAAAGTGCTCAATGAAAAAGTAGATGCAAGTTCTGGTACAAAAGTAGAACTGGATGCTCTGAATATTCTGGATAATACGATCACACTGCCGGAGAAAGTAGAAGTATCTACAGTTTCCGGAATTACAACGATCGGAAAAGAAGGCACTGTACAGATGCAGGAAAAAGTAACACCGGGAGCTACAAAAGACAAGAGTGTTACATGGACTTCTTTTGATACAAGCATCGCATCCGTAGATGAAAACGGACTGGTGACAGTTCACAAGAAAAACGGAGAAGTGACGATCACAGCAACAGCAAATGCCGATTCTGAAGTGAGCGGAAGCTGTAAACTGACTGTGGCACTCTTTGGAGACCTTGGTTCCGGAGAGACGATCGTAGAAGATGCATCTGAGGATGGAAAGAGAAATGATGCGATTAGCTGGAGCGGCTCTGAATGGTCTACATGGGCTGGAGAGCCGGAGAAACATCATGGAAAGACAAAGACAGAAGTTCCTTCAACTGGAAACCAGGCAGGTAAATATTTTGAATATACGTTTACAGGAACTGGAATTGAAGTTTATGCACAGAAACATGCAAACTTTGCAAGTTATGATGTAAGCATTGATGGTGGAAAAGCTGAAAATGTATCATTAGCGGGATCCGGTGGAGGAGATCCACAGCAGAAGATTTTTGAAGCAAAAAATCTTGAGAACAAACAGCATACAATCAGATGCACAATTGTAGCTCGTGACGGAAAAACACAGGCAAACCTTGACTACTTAAAAATCTTCGCACCGGTACAGGCAGCGGAGGTGAATAAAGCGGATCTTCAGACAGCCATCGAAAGCGGGGCCGGACTCATAGAGGGCGCATATGATGCGGACAAATGGGAAGCATTTAAGGAAGCATACAAAGTGGCAGTAGAAGTAATGAATAATGCGGATGCAGATCAGGATGCGGTTGAAAAAGCAGCAGCAGCTCTGAATGCGGCGATGGAAGCACTTGGAGATCCAAATGTTCCGGAAATCGGAGAAGTACAAGGAGAAGCAGTACATGTTGAAAGTTCAGCTGTGATTCTGGAATGGGGTCAGGTAAAGGGTGCAGCATCTTATCTTGTAAAATGGAATGATCAGGAAGTCAAGACCTCAGATACGCGAATCCGGATTGAAGGATTGGAATCGGGTGTGACTTATGACTTTAACATTTTTGCGCTGAATACAAAAGATGTGCCGTCTGAAAATGCGATTGAAATTCACGGAATTACAACAACAGATGTGGTAAAACCGGGAGTCGCTACAGAAATCAAAGCAACACCTGTTGATGAGGATTCAGCAAAGCTGACATGGACAGCACCGGCTGACACAGACGTGGCAAGCTATAATATTTATCAGAATGGTGTGAAGATCGGGGACAGTAAGAACACAGAATTTACAATGGATAAACTGGAAGTCGGAACTGTTTATGAGGTACGTATTACAGCAGTAGATAACGCAGGAAATGAATCAATTCCAGCTCCATTTAAGTTTACATTTACAGAGCCGGAAAAAGAGAACTTCACATTGAAGGCAGCAGCGAATGCAGAAGAAATGGGAATCGTGAGTGTAGAACCACAGCAGGATTCCTATGAAGCAGGAACTGAGGTAACAGTCAAAGCAGAAGCGAAGGAAGGATTCCGCTTTGTAAACTGGACAAAGACCGGAACAGAGGAAGAAGTCAGCACAGAAGCAGCATACAAGTTTGCAATCACAGAAAATACAGATCTGACTGCAAACTTTGTGAAAGAAGAAGTGCCAGAAGAAATCTTCCATGTAACGATCAAAGCCAATGACAACAGTATGGGAACTGTAACCATTGATTCAGCAGACGGAAGCTACAAAAAAGGAGAAAAAGCAGAAGTTATCGCAGTGGCAAACGAAGGATTCCGTTTTGTAAACTGGACCGATGCAGAAGGAAACGTGATCAGTGAGTCCAATCCATATGTATTTGAGGTGACAAAGGATCTGGATCTGACTGCAAACTTTGAAAAGATCCCTGCAGAAAAATATACATTCTCTGTTGCAGCAAATGATGAGAAGATGGGAAGCGTTGCAGTAGAACCGCAGCAGGATACCTACGAGGCAGGAACCGAGATCAAGGTGAGTGCAGTGCCGGTATCCGAGGATTATGAATTCGTAGGATTCACAAAGAAAGGAACCCAGGAGATTGTCAGCAAGGAGAATCCGTACGTATTCCAGATCCAGGAAAATATGGAACTGACTGCAAACTTTAAAGAAGTAGAGCATTCCTACCTGATCTATGTAGAGTCACCGGATCCGCAGATGGGAACGGTCACAATGGATCCTGCAAATGAAGGAAACATCTACAAAGAGGGAACAGAGATCACGGTGAAAGCAGAGCCGAAGGATGGATATGAGTTTACCCAGTGGCTGGAAGTGACAGAAGCAGATGGAGAAGAAGTTCTGACACCAGTAGAAGGCGCTCAGGCAGAATACAAATTTCATGCAGAGTCAGACCGTGTACTGCGTGCCGAGTTTAGACTGGCTCCGGTTCCGGAAACATACTACCGTGTTGTGGTACAGTCCAATGATGAGAACATGGGAAGGGTTTCCATGGATAAAGAGGATGGCACATACAAAGAGGGTGCGACAGCATCTGTGAAGGCAGAAGCCAAAGAAAGATTTGAATTTGTGGGCTGGAAAGAAAAAGGACAGACCGAATATGTATCGAAGGATGCAGAATATCAGTTTAAAGTGACAAAGAACATCGAGCTGACCGGAGAATTCAAAGCCGTGGAAGTGCCGCATATTCCGAGTGCACAGGAAATCTTAGATGACATTCTGGCAAACCATAAGATTCCATCAGAAGTGAAAGCAGGAACAGAAAGACTGGTTCTGCCGGAAGT
>OGDP01001881.1_pt1 | contig 12164 bp, 12 predicted proteins | sample 1570441 | NCBI WGS metagenome assembly OGDP01 (sample SAMEA2581961, study PRJEB24529) | metagenome | biome: Human gut stool | place: China | collected 2011
TGCTGGGCATGGAGCCCGACGAGGACGGCCTGCAGACCATCATCGCCGAAGTGCCGCTGGCTGAGCTGGCCAACTTTACCACCTTCATCCGGCAGACCACCCAGGGCCGCGGCTGGTTCACCACCGAGTTTGCCCGCTACGAGATCCTGCCCGAAATGCTGGTGCCCGCCGTGGTGGAGCAGGCCAAGAAGCTGGGCAACCTGGATGAGAGCGCCGACGACTGAGCCGCTATCTGACCGTTCCTGAATAACGACATTTCCGCAAGCCCCGTTGACACCTTTCCCTCTGTCGGCGGGGCTTTTTGCTGCGGGTGCGGTTTGTGCCGCCCCTTGACAAGCACGAAAAAATCCCGTCTGAAGCAGTTCAGACGGGATTTTTTCGTGTGCATTTTACGTTCTGGAAACGGAGATCAGCCCTTCAGGGGCACAAAGCCCACCAGGTCCTTGATGACCTCCCCGGCAATGATCAGCCCTGCCACCGAGGGCACAAAGGCATTGGAGCCCGGCGTTGACCGACGGGGAGCCCCCGGACGCTGGGCATCTGCCGGGCAGGGTGCTTCCGGTGCCATGTCCTCGGTCAGGGGCGTCATGGCAGGCTCCCGGGAGTACACCACCTTCAGGTGCTTGATCTTGCGCTTGCGGCACTCGGTGCGCATCACCTTGGCCAGCGGGCAGACCGAGGTCTTGTAGATGTCGGTCACCTCAAAGCGGGTGGGGTCCATCTTGTTGCCGGCGCCCATGGAGCAGATGATGGGCACCCCGGCTTCCTTGCACTTCATCACCAGAGCCAGCTTGCCGGTGACGGTGTCGATGGCGTCCACCACATAGTCGAACTGGGAGAAGTCGAAGCTGTCCTGGGTCTCCGGGCCGAAGAAGGTCTTGTAGGTAGTGACCTTGATGTCCGGGTCAATGTCGTGGACGCGCTCCTCGGCCACATCCACCTTGAATTTGCCCACGGTCTTGCGGGTGGCAATGATCTGGCGGTTGAGGTTGGTCAGGCAGACCTTATCATCGTCGATGAGGTCCAGTGCGCCCACACCGCTGCGGGCCAGTGCCTCCACCGTGTAGCCGCCCACACCGCCGATGCCGAACACGGCCACGCGGGAATTGTGCAGCTTTTCCATTGCCTCTGCGCCCAGCAGCAGCTGGGTGCGGGAATACTGATCTTGCATTGCGTTTTGTCTCCTTGTTACTTTTCCACTCTCGTAATGATGCCGCCGCCCAGCACCACATCCCCCTGATACAGCACCACCGACTGGCCGGGCGTGGGGGCGCGCTGGGGCTGGTCGAACTCCAGCCGGAAGCCGTTTTCCGCCGGGTAAACGGTGGCGGCCTGCTCGGTCTGGTGGTAGCGGGTGCGGGCCGTGACCCGCAGCGGTCCGGTCAGCTCCGGGATGGCGATCCAGTTCACATCCTCCGCATAGACGATGCGGTCGAACAAAGCACTCTCCGGGCCGACGGTGACCGTGTTGGCCTGCATGTCCTTGCCGCAGACGTACACCGGGGCCCCCAGTGCCAGCCCAAGGCCCTTGCGCTGGCCCAGTGTGTAACGCACCGCACCGTTGTGGGTGCCCACCACCTTGCCGCTCTCGTCCAGAAAATCACCGGCGGGGTAGTGCTTACCGGTAAAGCCCTCCATAAAGCGGGCATAGTCGCCGTCGGGCACAAAGCAGATGTCCTGGCTGTCGTGTTTGCGGGCATTGATGAAATGATGCTGCTCGGCGATGGCACGCACCTCGGTCTTGTGCAGGGCCCCCAGCGGCAGGCGCACATGAGCCAATTGCTGCTGGGTGAGGTTGTACAGCACATAGCTCTGATCCTTGCCCTCATCCAGCCCCTTTTTGAGCAACCAGCGGCCGGTGTCCGGGTCCTGTTCCACCCGGGCATAGTGACCGGTGACCACATATTCCATGCCGTGGGCCTGCGCCCAGTTCAACAGATGGTTGAACTTCATGTATTTATTACAATCAATGCAGGGGTTTGGGGTGCCGCCGGCCTCATACACCCGGACAAACTTCTCAATGATCTGTTCCCGGAAGTCGGCGGTGAAGTCCAGCACCTCGTAAGGGATATCCAGGGCAAAGGCCACCTCGGCGGCGTCCTCGATGTCCTTTTCCGAGCAGCAGGTGTGGAAACCGGACTGCCCCAGCATCTCGTTGTGGGTCAGGCGCATGGTGATGCCGGTGCAGTCGTACCCGTCCCGCTGCATCAGCCAGGCAGCCACCGAGCTGTCCACGCCGCCGCTCATGGCAATGAGGGCGCGCGGGGGCCGGGGCGCAGAGTTCTGTGTGGTCATAGCTTCTCCTTTGACGTGTTCAACACACTAAAACAGTAGTATAATAGTAACGCAGCAAAAACCAGTTGTCAAGACGCAGAAATTTGCCCTGCAGCGTCCAGCAGGCACTGCCGCTCGTTGAGCAGCTGCCCCCGGATGACCGCATCCAGCAGGGCTTCCAGCGTCCTGCGCAGGCCGGGCCCTGCCGGGATGCCCGCCGCCATCAGGTCGCGGCCGTTCACGGCCAGCTGGCTGACCCGGCAGCACACGCCGTCGGCGTCCAGCTGTGCGGCCAATTCTGCCTGCGCAGTAAAATCAGCCGCCCGTTCCGGCTCCATGGCAGCGCCCAGCGCCGCCAGCCGCTGTACGGTGTGCAGGTCGTACCGGCCCAGCAATTTCCGGATGCGGATGGCCGTATCGGGGGCAGCGTCCTGTCCGGGAGCGGCGGAAGCTTTCTCCTCGGACACGAATCGGGCCATTCCATCGCCCGCCCTACTGCCTGCGGCAGCAGGGTCCCACCCCAGCGGACGGTCCTCGGAGAAACTTCCGCCGCCTCCTCCTGTTTCCCTCACCAGCACCGCCGTTTCTTCGATCAGGGCGTTGGAGCAGCGCAGGCGTTTCAGGGCCTTGCGGGTGCCGTCCTCGCCAAGGCTCATCAGCAATGCGGCCCACCGCACGGGCAGGTCCTCTGTGCCCGCCGGGCAGGCATCCACCACCGACTTTGCGGCCTGCAATGCCGGGGCGGAAAGCTCCGGTATAATAACTTTCAGTATTTTTTCATCAAGATATGCCGCCGGGGCGGGTGCTGCCAGCAATTTAGACAGCTCTTCTTCGATCCGCTCCACCGACACGCAGTCCAGATGGGCACACAGTGCCCGGGCCGCCTGCCCGGTGGGCGGGTCGATGGCAAAGCCGAACCGCGCCGCGAACCGGTACAGCCGCAGGATGCGCAGGGCATCCTCTTCAAAGCGGGTGGCGGGGTCGCCCACGGCCCGCAGGATGCCCTGCTGCAGGTCCTGCTGCCCTCCAAAGGGGTCGATGAGCCCCTCGGCATCGTTGTAGGCCATGGCATTGATGGTAAAGTCCCGCCGGGCCAGGTCCTGCCGCACATCCGGCACAAAGTGTACCTCGTCCGGGTGGCGGCCGTCGGTATAGGCCCCCTCGGTGCGGAAGGTAGTGGTCTCGTACAGCTGGCCGCCGTACTTGATGGTCACGGTGCCGTGCTGCAGCCCGGTGGGGATGCACTGCCCCTCCCCGAACAATGCCAGCACCTGCTCCGGCCGAGCACTGGTGCAAAGGTCCCAGTCCTGCGGAGTGCGCCCCAGCAGACTGTCCCGCACGCAGCCGCCCACCGCGTAGGCCGCATATCCGGCCCCGTGCAGCCGGGCCAGCAGAGCCGCCGCACCGGCGTCCAATCGGATGTTTTGCATGGGTCACGCCTCCTCGTACTGCAGGGTGATCTGCATCCCGTCTGCGCCGCACACTGCCGCCGGGAAGATGCTCTGCGCCTGGGGCAGATCTGCTTCCGGGTCGGTGATCATGGGGGAATAGTGGGTCAGCCAGAGGCGATGCGCCCCGGCGCGGGCCGCCAACGCGGCGCTCTGCCCAAAGGTGCTGTGCCCCCACTGAGCTGCCTGGGCTTCCTGTTCCGGAAGCGCATAGGTGGCGTCGCAAATCAGCAGGTCAGCGCCCTGTGCGGCCTGCTCCAGCGCGGCGCAGGGGGCCGTGTCGCCGGAGAATACCATGCTCAGCCCCCGGCGCGGCGCGCCCAGCACCTCCGCCGGGGCCACGGTGCGGCCTTTCACGAGAACGCTCTGCCCCTGCTGCAGAAGTTTCCATTGCTGCACCGGCACCCCCAGCGCCCGGGCCCGGGCCGGGTCGAACCGGCCTGCCCGGGGCAGCTCCAACCGATAACCCACGCTGGGCACCCGGTGCCGGGTGGCAAAGGGACGCAGCACAGCACCCGCCGGCCAGCCCTCCGACAGCGCATCCAGTGCCAGCGGCCCGTCTGCTTCCTGCAGGCGCACGGCATAGGGCAGCGGCCCGGTGAGGGCACGCACGGCGCTCCAGATGCCGGCAAGCCCTTTCGGCCCCACCAGCAGCAGCGGCCGGGTGCGGCCCTGGGCCCCCAGCGTCTGCAGCAGACCCGGCAGGCCGAAGATGTGGTCGCCGTGATAATGGGTCAGACAGACGGCGTCCGCACGCATCAGGTTGACCCCGGCACGGCGGGCCGCCGCCTGGGTGCCCTCGCCGCAGTCGAACAGTAAGCCGTGGCCGCCGCAGGCTGCAAAGGCCGTACTGAGGGCGCGGTCCGGCAGCGGCATGGTGGCGGCAGTGCCCAGTAAGGTGATGGTCAGCATAAAAACTCCTTTGGATGAATGGTTCTTCTTTTATCTTACCACAGCGGCCCCGCCTGCACAATCGTCTGCGGCCCCGCATAGGATGGGCAAATGCAAAAAAGGAGGCGCAGACCATGCGATACCGGCCCGGAGCACACCGTTCCTTCCGCCCACGGCACCGGCACTGGCTGCGCGGGCTGGTGCTGGCCGTGCTGGTGCTGGCTGTGCTGTTTCTGTTGTACGGCTGCGCCGTGCAGCGGCTGATCTATTCTTCCCGCGGGACAATGATCTTTCTGCCGGAACGGCCGCTGCTCTGAACAGCAAAAGAGGGACGACTGCCGTCGTCCCTCTGGGATGGGTCACATCAGTAATTGATCTTCTTCAGCTCAAAGTAGCTCTGGGGGTGTGCGCACACCGGGCACTTGAGCGGAGCCGACTTGCCGATGAAGGTGTAGCCGCAGTTCCGGCACTGCCACAGCTGCTGCTCTTCGCGGGCGAACACCTTCTGGTTCTTCAGGTTCTCGGCCAGGGCGCGGTAGCGCTCCTCGTGCTCCTTCTCGATCTGTGCCACCATGGTGAACAGGGCTGCGATCTGGTTGAAGCCCTCTTCCTTGGCCTCCTTGGCCATGCGGGGGTACATCTCGGTCCACTCGTCGTGCTCGCCGCCGGCGGCCATGTCCAGGCAGGTGAGCGTGTCGGGGATGGCACCGCCGCACAGCAGCTTGAACCAGATCTTGGCATGCTCCTTCTCGTTGCCGGCGGTCTCCTCAAAGATGGCAGCCAACTGCTCATAGCCTTCCTTCTTGGCCATGCTGGCAAAGTAGGTGTACTTGTTGCGTGCCTGGCTCTCGCCTGCAAAGGCTTCCCACAGGTTTTTCTCGGTCTTGGTACCCTTGAGTTCCATACTCTCTTCTCCTTTTGTTATTCGGTGTCTGTATCGGCAGCCCCACTGCGGGGCTTCAGGTCCTTGTCTCTGAACAGAGTATACCACAAACGGTGAAGAAAATCAAGAATCATTCCTATTTATTTTGAGAATTATTTTCAGTTATGCTGTTTCAGGGCGCACACGGCGATGCTCAGGGCGCTCCATGCCGCCTGATACATCAGCACATAGGTCACCGGCAGCTGCCAGATGCTGCGGGCGCTGGTGAGCAGCACCGCAATGGCCACCGAGAACAGCACCGACACCATCTGCACCGTGGTGGCCGTGGTCTCGGCGTTCTGGGCCTTGTCGGCGGCGCGCAGGCCGCCGGTCAGGCTGGCAAAGCCTTTCTGATGGTACATGCAGCAGGGCGCATCCTCGGCCGGGGCGGCCTCGAGGGCGGCGCACTGCTCCTGATCCAGCAGGGTGACCATGTCCTCCGGCAGGCGGTAGGCCTCGGTGATGTGCTTTGCGGTCAGGCTGGGGTCCAGACTGGTGACCAGCAGACGGATGTTCTCCTGCTGCAGGGCGGCAAGGCTGCGGGCGATGTTGCGGCCGCCTACATAGCGGATCACGAACATGGCATGCACGTTGCCGGACACCGCCAGATACAGGATCTGCAGCTCCCCGTTTTTGGAGTGCTGGTTCTCGTAGTCCTCGTCCGGCAGGGCCACGCCCTCCTGCTCCAGGAAACGGCGGGTGCCGATCTGGATGTGGTTGTTGTCGCACCAGGCGGCAAAGCCCAGCCCGCGGTGGATCTCCAGATCCTTGACCGGGAACAGGATGTCGGTGCGGTCCTCAATGATCTGACGGAACAGCCCCTGCAGAGTACCGCCGCTCTGGTTGAGCACGCTGGCCGCGTACAGGATGGCGCGGTCGATGCGGCCGCCCTTGAAGATGCGGATATCCTCCAGCACCACGCTGTCGGCGGCAAACAGGTCCTCGGCATCCACCTGAAGGGTGTCGATGCCGCCCAGTTCCTGAATGGCCGCCCAGCCGGGCACCACGGCCCCCACGGCACCGGCGGTACGCTGCAGGCGCAGCGCGGCCATGCCAGCGATGAGGGTGGAGGACAGGGGTGCGCCCATGCACAGCACCGCCGTCAGGGCGGCAGCGGCCAGCTTCACGTCACGGCCTACCACCAGACACAGCAGGGCGCTGAGCAGGGCCACGCCCAGCAGGATGTACCCGTTCTTCCGTGCACGGCGTTCCCCGGCGCGCTCGTCCAGGCTCTGTGCCACAAAGCCTTCGTCCGCCGTCCGGGGGCGGCTCAGCAGCACCCAGGGGTCCTTCTGTTCCAGATCCCGTGCCAGTGCCCGGATCAGGTCCTTGTCCCGGGTGCGATACGCACCCTGCAGATCGGTGGCTTCGCCCAGCAGTTCATAGCCGCCGCGCACGGCAGACAGCATCACCCGGCTGCCCAGCAGCGCCAGGAACAGCCCCAGGGCTGCAACGCCGGTGAGGATGGACAGGCCCTCGGTGGTGCGGTAGGAGTTGGCCGTGAGCAGGGCCGTGACGGCCTGCAGCAGCGCCGCCACAGCGGCCAGTGCGGGCATCGTCTCTGCCGAGGGGCGGCCCCGCAGGCCGTTCAGGCCGTCGCGCAGGACCGGGAAGCTCACCACCAGGCTGGCGGCATACAGCAGCAGATTGGCGGCGTAGAAGGCCGCCGGGGCGGCATCCGGGTCCAGTGCGGCCAGCGGCGGCAGCAGCCGGTCGGCCACCAGGCCCACATGCAGCAGCACCACGGCCAGGATCCCGGCCAGTACACAGCGCAGGGTAAGCTCTGCACTCATGCGGCGCAGCTTCTCGCCCACGTTCTCGGGGGCTTCGTCCTCCGCCGGCAGGGCGTCCTCCGCCTCGGTTTTCAGCTCCGTCTCTCCGGCATGTTCCGCTTCGGCAGTGTCTGCGGCGGGCGCAGCCACCGGCGTTTCGGTCGGTTCCGTCTCCGGAGCGTCCAGCGGTTCCAGCGGCAGGCTCATGGTATCTTCGTCCGGTTTGGTTTCCGGCTCTGCCTCGGGGGCTTTCACCGGCGCGGCGGGAGATGTTTTCTCCGGGACTTCCGGCTTTTTCTCGTCATCGGCGTCGCCGAACATCCGGAACACCGATTTCTTTTCCGGCAGCGGCTTGTCGGCTGCAAACACCATGGTGGGCCGGGGCGGCTCCGGAGCCTTTTCCGGGGTCTCCGGCTCTTCCGGGTCATCCAACGGCACATCCACGCTGCGGATGGGCTCCAGCGTTTCCTCCACCGGCTTCGGTTTTGCAGCCATGCCGTTCAGCATGTCCTTGAGCTGCTGCATCTCCTGCTGCTCCTGCTGTTCCTGCGGCAGCAGCACGTCTGGGGCGTTCTTGGGGTTCTGTGCAGCCTTCTTCCGGGGCTTTTCCGGCTGCGGAGCCGGGGCGGCGGGAGCCTTGGGCGGCTCCGGCTTGTTCTCCGGGGCAGGCTGCGGGGCCGGTCTGTCCGGCACGGCAGGTTTTTCCGGGGCAGCAGGCCCTTCGGCTTTGGGCTGGGGGAAATCCGTGCCCGGGTCTGCGGTGCGCAGGGTCAGGTCCAGATCCAGCGGTTCCTCCCCGTCGTGCTTTGCCAGGGCATCTGCGCCCAGCAGCACCTCACCGGTAGGCAGTTCCAGGTCCGTCCCGGCCTGCGGAGCCTGCTTGGGTTTTGCATGGCCGAACAGCCGCCCGAACAGCCCCTTTTGCTCTTCCGCCGCTTCTTCCTCCCGGCGCACCATCTCGGCCGGGATATCCGCCACGGTGGTGGTGAAGAAATCGCGGAATTTCTCATCGCTTGCGGCGGCACACTTGTGTTGATTTTTTTCCTTAGGCATCCTTGTTCCTCCCGTTCTTCAGATTGGGGTTACGGATCACGCCTGTCACGCATTCTGTGCTGCGCGCTGCGACTGGATCTCGTACAGGATAATGCCGGCCGCCACCGAGACGTTGTAGCTGTCCACACCGGTGCCCTGTGCGGCCATGTCCAGCCGCACCACACCGTCGCACAACTTCTTGACCAGCTGCGACACGCCGCTGCCCTCGCTGCCCAGCACCAGCGCGATGGGGCCGGTGAGGTTGTTCTTGCGCAGGGGCACGCCGTCCATGTCGGCACAGTACACGAACACGCCCTGCTCCTTGAGGCGGCGGATCGTCTCGCCGATGTTGGCCACGCGGGCCACCGGCAGCCGCTCAGCGGCACCTGCGCTGGACTTGATGACCGTGGGGGTGACCGATGCGCCGCCCCGCTTGGGGATCACGATGCCGTGGGCACCGCACAGCAGAGCGCTGCGCATCACGGCACCCAGGTTGTGGGGGTCCTCAATGCCATCGCTCAGCACCAGGAACGGCGGCTCGCCCTTGGCTTTGGCCGCCGCCAGCAGGTCCTCCACGGTGGCATACGCGATCTCGCTGGCAAAGGCGGCCACACCCTGATGGCTCTCGGTGCCGGTCATCAGGCGCAGCTTGTTGGGGTTCACCCGCTTGACGGCTGCCCCGGCCTCCTTGGCCAGTGCGGTATAGTAGGCCGCCACGGCGGGGGCCATGCTCTCCGAAATGAGCACCGTATCCACGCCGGAACCGCTCTTCAGCAGCTCGGTCACCGGATTCTTGCCGTAGACCAGGCTCTCATTCCGGGTCTGCTCTTCCGGTGCACGGCGCGGGCGGCGGGGCTGATTTTTCTCTTCCATTCTATGTTCTCCTTCCGTTTCTATCGGAACGATGCAGCGCATGTTCCCCAGGGCGCGCCGCACCGCTTGCGCAGGCAGCCAGCCCGACGATTTTATCAGACGATAATCCAAGGTAAAGTATAGCATAAGCCGACCGGGTTTGCCAGCAAATTGCCGCTTTTTTGTCGGCCCGACCGGATTTTTTCGCAGCTTGCCAGCGCCCCGGCCCGGTTTTGCAGAATTGTCCCTTGCTGCTGCGCCTTCTGCCCCTGCCGGGACCTGCCGTTTTGCCGGTCCGAAAAGTTTTCCACAAAAGAGGGCTATACATTCCGTAGAAGGACCCGATTTTTTCCACATGTTGAAAACCCGGTGGAGAAAGTTCAAAAGTCCTGCTGCAAAGCCTGTTTTCCCTGTGGAATTTAACATTCTCCACTGAGTTTTCCACAATCTGGTTCGACATTCCCCCGCAGGGTGCGTACAATTTGTAATTTTCAAGTCGGAAATATGACAATTTTTCGATGCGGAACCACGCACCTTTTGCAATTTTCTCCAATATCAAATTGACGAATGTGGATTTGTGTTGAAAATTCCACGGTTTCTCCCATCCCGGGGACATTCTGCAAAAGTGGTGCAGAACCTTCAAAATTGTTGCAGATTCCCGCATTTCGGACCTTTTCCGCCCGCAAATGCCGCATTCCGCCCGGCGTTTGAAGAGAAAAACCGCCTGTTTGGATTGATTTTAAGAAGGGTTTGGGGTATACTAGTTTTGTAGGTTTGTTAAGCCGTGCACAATATGGCGCGGCATGACCGAAAACCCCGATCATATTTGGAGGTAATGAATAATGTTGGTAAATGCAACCGAGATGCTGCTCAAAGCACGCGATGGCCACTACGGTGTGCCTCAGTTCAACATCAATAACCTGGAGTGGACCAAGGCAGTCCTGACCGCCTGCGAGGAAATGAAGAGCCCCGTCATTCTGGGCGTTTCCGAGGGTGCCGGCAAGTACATGACCGGCTTCAAGACCGTCGCTGCCATGGTCAGCGCTATGGTCGATTCCATGGGCATCACCGTTCCCGTTGCCCTGCACCTGGACCACGGCACCTATGAGGGCTGCAAGGCCTGCATCGAGGCCGGCTTCTCTTCCATCATGTTCGACGGCAGCCACTACTCCATCGAGGAGAACGTGGAAAAGACCAAGGAGCTGGTCGCTCTGGCACATGCAAAGGGCCTGAGCATCGAGGCCGAGGTCGGTTCCATCGGCGGCGTCGAAGACGGCGTCGTGGGTGCCGGCGAGATCGCTGACCCCGAAGAGTGCGCAAAGATCACCGCTCTGGGCGTTGACTTCCTGGCTGCCGGCATCGGCAACATCCACGGCGTCTACCCCGCAAACTGGAAGGGCCTGGACTTCGAGGCTCTGGACCGCATCCACAAGGCCACCAACAACATTCCTCTGGTTCTGCATGGCGGCACCGGCATCCCCGATGAGATGATCGCAAAGGCCATCAGTCTGGGCGTCTCCAAGATCAACATCAACACCGAGTGCCAGCTGGTCTTTGCCGAGGCTACCCGTAAGTACATCGAGGCCGGCAAGGATCTGCAGGGCAAGGGCTTCGACCCCCGCAAGCTGCTGGCTCCTGGTGCAAAGGCCATCGAGGACAAGTGCAAGGAGAAGATCGAGCTGTTCGGCTGCGCCGGCAAGGGCTAAGCAGAAGCTCGTATCCTGACCGGTACACCACCCAATAAAGTATGCGCCCCCGCTGCACCGTTATGCACAGTGCAGCGGGGGCGCTTTTTACTTTATATGCGAGCACTCAGACGCGGGTCTTTTCCATATCTCCAAAAATGTATTGCATACAGTCCTGCACCCAGAAGCAGGCAAAAAATCGAATAGCTAAGGATCGGAAGCCGCAGCAGTACGATCTTACCCGCGATCTGGGTAAAGAACCAGCCCGTTCCATACAGGGTTACGATATAAAGCACCAGCCATGTAGCATATTTCAGCCAATGCTCTCGTGGCGGAAAGCCTACCTGCTCCATCATCCGGCGGAACAGTGCACAAAAAGCCGTCACTGCAACAACAAGCTGCATCAGGTAGCCTACAGAAAGTTCAAAAACCCAATCGCCAATTACTGGGTAAAGCAGCAGCCCTTCCACTCCCCACCCAAAAAAGAAATACAGCGGTGCAACAAACCAGAAGTAATCCGCAGCTCTCAGTGTTTTCAAACTTGGCTTGACCTCTTCCACAAAGGTCTTTGCGTCCGAAATCGAATGAAACAGTTCCTGATTTTCCTTGTTGGCTTGGATTGCAATATCAAGCAAATCGCTGCGCACAAGTTCAATACCGCAGAAGTCCCAGCTGACCCGACGAAGATAACGAATCACTTCTTTAAGCTGCTCCTGACTTTTTTCTGTCAGCAGTCTGGTACGCATCCGGTTCGCTTTTCGCAGTGCAAAATACTTATTCATCTGGCTCCTCCTTAAAAATTTTTTCCACCAACTGGCATAGCTGGCTCCAATCTTGTCGGAATTCAAGAAGCGCCTGCCGCCCTTCTTCCGTTACAACGTAGTATTTCCGGCTCGGTCCCTTGGGGGAAGGTCTGCGTTCCACCGTGACCTTTCCCTGCTGTTCCAGCCGCAGTAGCAGCGGATAGAGTGTACTTTCACTCAAGTCAGAAAACCCGACCTGTTTTAGATGCATCACGATCTCATAGCCATATGTCGGCTCTCTGCTAATGAATTTCAGAACGCAAAACTCCAAAATGCCCTTGAGCAGTTGTGTATTATTTTCCACCGGATACTCCTCCTTTCCGCTATTTTGTATTACATAGTAGCTTGTCTATATTGTATTGCATAGTAGCATTTTTGTCAAGAACCGAACACATCAGCATTTCCGCTAAAGATCAGGCCATATTTTTGTGCAACAAAAAAGCCCTGAGATTTCTCTCAGAGCTTTCTGTTCAAGTCGGCGACTA
>OGDP01001885.1_pt1 | contig 12133 bp, 5 predicted proteins | sample 1570441 | NCBI WGS metagenome assembly OGDP01 (sample SAMEA2581961, study PRJEB24529) | metagenome | biome: Human gut stool | place: China | collected 2011
AGTATAACGTTTTAGCAACTGCCTTGTAGTCTGATATCAGATTACAGGGCAGTTGCTGTTATATCAATATGGTAAGGTTATTGTTATGCAGCGGATTTTCATTGACAAACAAACACCTGCTTTTCCGAATTATCATTAAATGCTTCTTCTCCAAACCCTCCATACTTGTGGATAATATTAAAACCATTCCATTTCAAGTATGAATCCAGTTCTTGAGGGAAAAACATTCTCATATCCAAATTTTGGATAGAATTGAATTTACCATTGATATAATAATGCCATTCAATGCGATTAATCTGAGTTTTATTTTCATATCGCATCTTTTGTTTTATCAATACTTCTCTTCCGTCATCAGTGGTATATGCAGCAATTTCCTTCTGTTCTTTTTCACCTTCAACGATATATTGAATATTCGGATTGAAGCAATCTAATAAGAATAAACCTCCGTCTTTGAGGTGGTTTCTAACGACATTAAATACCTTAAATAAATCCTCATTCTTATATAAATGATGGATTGAATTAAATGGAATAAAGACAAGATCGTATTTGTCCTGCAAATTTAAAGTTCTAATATCTGCCTCAATAAACCTTATTTCTAATCCTGCTTCAGAAGCCTTGATCTTCGCTTGGTCAAGCATTGAAGACGTATAATCAACGCCACTAATATTATATCCATCCTTTGCAATTGGAAGAGTAAGCCTGCCTGTTCCACAACAAAGTTCAAGTATTCGGGCATCCTTACTTTTGGGTAACCACCGCTTATAAAAATGCAAATCAGCCAGATCGGTATTCATCCCATCATAAATATTTGCATCATAAATTAAATCGCCAACTTTATAATCACTATTCATTTGCCTCCTCCAATATCCATTATTTACTATTATTTCTTATACAAACAAGAATATCCCCAACGTACAATGTACCAAAAGGATATTCTATAAATAACCAGAAGTATTACCGGTCGTTCGCAAATGTAGTAAATATCTATAAGCCAGCTATAATTATCTCTTAAATACTCAAATTTCAACAAGACATATCTCTGATATAAGTATCAAAACAACATTTCGGTATCATCTATTTACATTGCAAAGCTTATGCTATATTCAACAAAATGTTTTATCTTTGAACAGGTCTATGGATTTATCGGCTCCAAATAAGCCTTGCATAGGAAATCCTCCTTTTCTACCGGATATTCCCCACAAAAATAATGAAAAGCACGTACTATTGCAGTCTCAAATCTAAAAACCAAAAGAACTAGAAAATGAAAAAGCAATGGATCATTGCCTGTCTTATCGGAATTCAAGGGGTAAATGTACAGGCACAACAACCCAGCAAGTATCCCTATCAGGACACGAAATTAACTGCGGAACAACGGGCGGACGATTTACTTCAACGCCTCACATTAGAAGAAAAAGTGGCGTTGATGCAAAACAACTCACCGGCTATTCCCCGGCTTGGCATTAAGCCGTATGAATGGTGGAACGAAGCTCTTCATGGCGTTGCCCGCGCCGGACTGGCTACTGTCTTTCCACAAGCCATAGGTATGGCCGCTTCTTTCAACGACGAACTATTATACGAAGTCTTTGATGCCGTATCTGACGAAGCACGCGCCAAGAACCGCCAATTCAATGAAAAAGGACAATATAAACGTTATCAGGGACTGACCATGTGGACTCCCAACGTCAATATCTTCCGCGACCCCCGCTGGGGACGAGGACAGGAAACATACGGCGAAGACCCTTATTTAAGCGGACGTATGGGAATGGCGGCAGTCAGAGGTCTGCAAGGACCGGAAGATGCCGAATATGACAAACTTCATGCCTGCGCCAAACACTTTGCCGTACACTCGGGTCCCGAATGGAACCGTCACAGCTTCAACGCAGAAAACATTGCACCCAGAGACTTATGGGAAACCTACCTTCCTGCTTTCAAGGAACTGGTACAAAAAGCAGGAGTTAAAGAAGTGATGTGCGCTTACAACCGTTTCGAAGGCGATCCCTGCTGCGGCAGCAACCGTCTGTTAACCCAAATTCTCCGCAACGACTGGGGATTCAAAGGAATCGTAGTCACCGACTGCGGAGCAATCGGAGACTTTTTCCAACGCAAGAAACATGAAACGCATCCCGATGCCGCCCATGCCTCTGCCGACGCTGTTTTAAGCGGAACAGATCTCGAATGTGGCGGTAACTTCAAAAGCATCACCGATGCTGTGAAAAAAGGCCTGATTTCGGAAGAGAAAATCAATACATCAGTCAAAAGACTACTGAAAGCCCGCTTTGAACTGGGAGAAATGAATTCGACTCATCCCTGGAGTAACATTCCATTTTCTGTTATCGACTGTCCCAAACACAAAGAACTGGCACTGAAAATGGCACACGAAAGTCTGGTATTACTCCAAAACAATAACAACATCCTTCCATTAAACCGTCAGATGAAAGTCGCAGTCATCGGCCCCAACGCCAACGACTCGGTAATGCAATGGGGTAACTACAACGGCTTCCCTTCACATACCGTTACTCTACTGGAAGGAATACGCGCCAAACTACCTGACGCACAAATCATCTACGAACCTGTATGCGGATATACAAACGACACCACCCTGCACAGCCTATTCAATCAGTGCAGCATCGACGGAGAAGCCGGATTCAACGCCACCTACTGGAATAACCGCGAATATAAAGGCAAGATTGCCGCAACCGACCGTCTGACCACTCCTTTCCATTTCAGTGCAGAAGGTTCTACCGTATTTGCTCCCGGTGTAGGATTGAAAAACTTCACCGCCATCTATCGTTCCACTTTCCGCCCAACAGATTCCGGTGCCGCCACTTTCCGCGTGATGACTAACGGAGGAGTTACTTTATTCCTCAACGGCAAGCAAATAGCAGAAGCCACCAACATCAAGAATCATACCAATCTGTATTCTTTCAACTACGAAGCAGGAAAGAGTTACGACATCGAGTTGCGTTTTATTCAGGTTAAAGATAACCCTACACTGAACTTCGACTTGGCAAAACAAACTCCAATGGATGCCCGTGAAATCCTGAACAAGTTGCAAAGCGCAGATGTAGTTATCTTTGCCGGAGGTATCTCCCCCCTATTGGAAGGAGAATCCATGCGGGTATCCGACCCCGGATTCAAAGGCGGCGACCGTACAGAAATCGAATTGCCCGCCATCCAGCGCGAAGTTCTTGCTCTTCTAAAGAAGAATGGAAAGAAAACAGTATTCGTCAACTTCTCCGGTTCGGCAATGGCCATCGTGCCTGAAACGCAGAATTGCGATGCTATCCTGCAAGCATGGTATCCCGGACAGGCAGGTGGAACAGCCGTTGCCGATGTTCTTTTCGGAGATTACAATCCTGCCGGACGTCTGCCTATCACTTTCTATAAAAGCATGCAACAATTACCGGATTATGAAGATTATTCGATGAAGGGACGTACCTACCGTTTCATGACGGAAACACCTCTTTATCCATTCGGCTACGGTTTAAGTTATACCCGTTTCTCTTATGGGAAAGCGACCCTGAACCAATCGAAGCTGACCAAAGGCGAAAAAGCAATTCTTACTATCCCGGTAAGTAACGTCGGGCAGAGAGACGGTGAAGAAGTGGTTCAAGTGTACATCTGCCGTCCTGACGACAAAGAAGGTCCGCAAAAAACTCTTCGTGGTTTCCAACGGGTTAGCATTGCTAAAGGTAAGACACAGAACGTCCAGATAGAGCTTCCGTACGATTCTTTCGAATGGTTTGATGCAGCGACCAATACCATACGTCCTTTAAACGGAACATATAAGATACTTTACGGAAACAGTTCAAATGAAAAAGACTTGCAAACGTGCAGTATTCAGATTCAATAGGCAATGCTATTACATACAATTTGAGGCCGGGTTAATGAACTTAGGCTACATTGAGAATTTATAAAAAAATGGTTTTTATTGTCAGGCCAAGAGTTATGGCTTCATAAAGTGATTGTTTTCAAGCTATTACCCACTGACAATAGAAGCTGACAATAGGCTGACAATAAAGATTTTCGTCTTTTATTGTCAGCCTATTATTGTTTAAAACTGCACTATGCAGCTATTATCCCTTACTTACCAAGCCTGCATTATTCCGCAAAGACACCGTTATTGTTCAACTAAGGTGCCGTTATCGTTCTGCTAAAGTATCGATCTTGTTAGTTCTTCACGGCCGTGACGAGATCTTTCCACGGCTGTGGTAGTATCTCACCACGGCCGTGAGAAGAAGCTACCACGGCCGTGGGAAGGTAAAGATAGCGGCACCTTTGCCCAACTATACCGGCACACTAATCAAACTATACAGGTATACTTACTCAACTATACAGACATACTTACTCAACTGTACAGGCATACGAATGCAACTATATCAGAACCTTAAAACAACAATTCCAAGATGTCAGCATAACTATACAATAAAAAAACAGGCTGACAATAGAACTCTTAATTCTTATTGTCAGCCTATTGTCAGCTTCTATTGTCAACATATATTATACTGTAATTCACTTCTTTAACTTCCGTTCTGACAGATTGACAATAAAAACAGTATAAAAACGAGTAGTACAGTTAGTTCTTGGTCAGCAACCGTTTCTCTGAAATCGTTCCCAGATCTTTTCCGTTAATGGTGATATCCGTTGTATTTTCGATCTGTATCATAGATTGGTCAGGAGTGTCAATTTCAACATTCTCGATGTTGAGCTTTGCCACTTGATTCACTACAATACCCTCTTTAGCACCAGTAACCACCATATTCTTGATGGAAATATTCTCAATCGGCATTTCGGGAAGTCCGTTCAGATACGCCGCCCGTCCTGCTCCCCTGCAAAACACATCCGAGATATAGATGTTCCTAAAAGCAGGAGTCTCTTCACTCACACTCGGAATCGGTTCACCGGGAGCACTTTTGGCCGCATAATATAAATCGGCAATCAAAGCATCATTAGGAATATCAATCATATTTATATTATTGATGTAAATATTCTCCACGACGCCACCACGTCCACGGGCACTTTTAAACCGCAACCCGACATCCGTACCGATAAAAGAACATTCGGACACATATACATTCTTCACTCCTCCGGACATCTCACTACCAATTACGAATCCGCCATGACCATGCAAAACGGTATTGTTTCTCACAATCACATTCTCACAAGGTTCACCTCTGCGACGGCCATCTTCGTCTTTACCAGACTTCAGGCAGATTGCATCATCTCCCGCATCAAAGAAACAGTTGGCAATCAGCACATTCTTGCATGATTCCACATCGAGCGCGTCTCCGTTCTGCGAATACCAGGGATTGAACACCTTTACATCATTCAATATCAAAGATTCGCACGAAAGCGGATGAAGACACCAGCTCGGAGAGTTTTTGAAAGTCACGCCTTCCAGAAGCACCTTTTTACTCTTCACAATACTTAGCAGTACAGGACGCAGCCAACTTTTCATCTCCTCCCATTCTTCACTCGTGATTTCAGCCTGTTGATTCCCCTGGCCAGACATGAGAACGGATGCTTTCAATGCCCCTTCATTAGGATACCACACCTTGCCGTTCTCATCCACATTACCACCGGAGTTCACCAGATTCTTCCACTGTCTGTCCGTCATTTTATCCTTCTTCACAGGACGCCATCTGTCTCCCGCTCCATCAAAAACGCCATAACCGGTAATAGCTATGTTTTCTGCATTCATTGCCGAGATAGGCGACTGGCAGCGCCGTGTATCCAGTCCTTCAAATGAAGTCGTAATAATCGGATACAACGAGGTGTCACCGCTAAACACAATCAAAGCATTCTTTTCTGCATGCAAATTGACGTTACTTTGCAAAACAATGGGGCCTGTGAGCCACAAACCTTCCGGAATGATTACTTTACCCCCTCCTTTGTCGTGCACTACTTTGATAGCCTTATTAATAGCCTCCGTGTTCAGCGTCACCCCATCGCTTTTTGCTCCGAAATCACAGATATTTACCTGATAATCGGGAAAAACGGGACGCTCTATGGCGGGCATGGAGAAAGGAAGGTCTGCATACATTGCCTTCAAATCTGTCTCCACATCCACCTGCTTGGCAGTACCCTGACAAGCACAAAATAGTCCTATGATGACCGATACCAAGCCAGTCATTCGATTCAATCTATTCATCGTATCTTTTTACCTAAACATTTTATTATTTGAACCAAGCCACATCGGTATAGCCATCCCAACTCATGATGGTTTCACGTGTACCGAAGTATTGATCGTATTGTTCCTTACTAAGTTGCAGCACTGTATTGCGCACCGTTGCCGGAATAGATTGATAAATATCAGAACCCGATTCAGTCTTGCAGTTGTAAAGTTTGCAGCCGGTGGCAACAGTAGGTACAGCCGGTGTCAGCGGTTTATTCTCTCCTACAAAGTTAGGACCGTACACATCGGCAAACGTACAGTTTAAGAAGGTCAGATTGTCCGGCTCAAACTGATAAATCAAAGTGGAGTTAGTAACGCCTTCGCCTACCGTGAAACGGCTGTTCAAGAATACATAACCCAAGTAACCCGCCCTGACGCGTGCTTGCATTACAGCACGTGTACCGCTAGGTGCATGGATCTGACAATCTTCAAACAGTACCACCTTACCCGATCCCCAGATAAAGTCGGTAGCTCCGGCTATGAAACAATCTTTGAACCAGTTGTAACCTCCACCGGGAAGCAAAGTATCCTGGAAACTCAAGACACGGCAATTGATAAAAGCAGCCGATTTGTTGTTAATATAAAGTGCCTCGGCCTGGCCATTCTTACCCAGTGTCCAGCCATACGCATTCTCTATCGTCACATTTTCAAAACGGATTTTATCACTGTTACCATCGAGTATCACCACCGAACGACCTCCGGAAGAAGGTACAATAGTACCAGTAGGGGCAAACTGATCGATATTGGTTCCGCCGCCTATACCACCGTTAATATCATTACTGTTATCATATTGAATATTGACAGCCGTATTATCACTGGCATTTCCTTTTACGGTGATATTGCTTTGATCGCGCAAGTAGATAATCTCCTGATAGATACCGTCATCCATCCGGAAAGTCTTGGCAGCATTCAAATCGACATGTGCCGCACAGAAATCAATAGCACCTTGCAAAGTATAAAAGTCAGCATTAGGGTCGGTGTGACTAATCTTCACCTCATAGTTCGGTCCGGTCAATGCCGGTGCCGGCTTCGTTTTGAATGTCCATGCACGGCCGTATACTCCCTTAAAGTCTGTTTGTTTCACAGCTGCCTGTTCGATGGTTACATAATATTCGGTGTCGGGCTGCAAACGCTGTTGATGAGGCTTGATGATGAAACTGTTACCTTCCACCCGTGCCGGATAATAATTGACGATACGACGACTGACGGAAGAACCGGTGGGCGTAACGCCGATAATATCCATCCACGTATTCAATTGGGTCTGACCGTCTACAATAGATTGTCTGCGCTCTGCCATATTGATTTCGTCTACCTGTTTATGATCGCTCATACGATAGATACGGATGCAGCCACTCGTGCCAAGTTCGGGTGCAGTGCCTTCAAAAGCTATTTCCAGTTCGGTATCTGCAAGTGCTTGCTGCGTGCCGTCGGCAGGTGTGAAAGCATATCCTGCTACAGGAGTCTTATCTCCATCGGCCGTACCGTCTTCACTGCTTCCGTCTTCCCAGGGAGCTGATGAGTTTCCGCCTTCCACATTTTCAAGACGTCCCATCTCTACAAAGCCGCTGTCGTCTATGTAGAGTGCAAAGGTATAGCTATAACCTTTGTGGAATTGTGGCAAAGCAATGTCCAAATTGGTAAATATCCACTCTTTCTCTCTATCGTCCAATATGAAAGACACTTTATAGCTATCTGTCAATGCCGATGGAAGAATGATAGCTTCGTAGAATCCTGTTGTAGCATTGTGATAAGGGTTGATTGTAGCAACAGAGCTTTCGTCAACCGTCAGTACATCTGTTTGTATATTGAATGAAGCGGCAGTTTGCATCCCCTCAATCCGTACATCACTTACTTCCAACGGTTCTTTTTCCATATTCACAAACTTCAGAATCACTTTTGCCAGACGATGGGTAAAGTTTAATGAGATATGGGGTTCGTTCTCCGGAGAGTAGGTGTATTCTTCTTTCGTGGCAGCATATAGTAAGTCGCACGCCGTACTTCCTCTTTCTTGAGCGGCCAGTTGCACGGGATAATTTAAATTACGTACATCGGCATTATACGGATAGTATGCCACAAACTTCACCGGTGTTCCATCATTTTGCACTTTCAGCGGTGTAGTGGAAGTGAAAGAAACCGACGCACCCTCTTCCGAGCAGACATAAGGTACATTCGCTGCTTCTGTGGCAGGTTCAAGAGTCTTCATATCCAGCACGTATGTTCCGATCTTATCTCCGTCATTCCATGACGATCCGTCTTGGGTGACACGGGTTGAGAAACCTGTGAGGTCTACACCGAAGGTAACCTCTCCCGCAGTAGTAGGTTGTTTTGTGCCTGTATCTTGCTCATCATCCGAACAAGAGAGGCAAAACAAACCACCTAACAAGGGATATAATAATGAATGAAATAATTTCATAACTGTAATGTTTAATCAGTATTACAAGAGTAATTCAATGGTTATTTTACATTCTTATACCAACGCGGGTCACCTACTTGAGCATCAATTTTCAGTTTGAAGTTGCCGTTTCCTGCATCTTCAAACAGTTCGGTAACTGTTTTGGACGTATCTATCCAGGCATTAGGAAAGATGTTGGTATCAATTGCTTTTCCATGTACATTCAATACAGGCATCTGTCCGGCTTCGGAAGCTGCCGCTGCATAGTTACCGGAAAATTCCCGTACATCCATTTTATAGCCTATGTTAGGGTTACTTGTAACGAAGCAGGCCGAAATATTATTCTTATAGTAGAGATTACCATTCGCATATCGGCTTTCAAATGGAGTCTTTGCCATATCTGCCAATGTGCAATTTTCGACAGTGATAACTACACTATTGACATCTTTCACGTAAATGACGCGTTCTGTCATTTTATAAAGTGTAGAGTTAGTGATAGTGATTGCTTTAGAACCATAATAGTTGAAGACATTTTGCATATTGGCAAACAAGCAATCATCGATCACTACAGCAGAAAGTAAGTTTTGTGCCCCGTTATCTCCGGTTGACCAGTCACAAACAGTCTTCATGTTACTAAAGTTACACTTCTTAAAATCTACCACAGCATCAGTAGCGAGTTGGGCAGTTTCATTGTTAGTCAGCAGAGCAGTTGAGTTATCACCTGTAATATCCAGGTTATTCAACGCTATCTTTTGAAGACTGGTATATTGTATCTGTTTCAGATTCATCTTCACTTGTTTTTCTGTATCACCAATCAGTAACAACTCTGTTACAGCTTCGGGCACTACCATTGCATCGCTAAAGGTATAACCTTCTGCATTGGCAGCAAATACTAACGCAACTTTACCGGAAGCACCGGACAATATTGTCGACAGGTTTGTTTCTGCATTAATCGCTTTTTGAGCATAATCAGCAGGAATTGCTTCATTCTCTGAAACTTTATCACCGTCGCCATCCTCGCTGCCACCATCACCCCAGGGTGTGTTGCTGCCGGAACCACCGCCTATTTCTCCGCTAGTCTCTTTTCCTACATTGATATTGAAGGTATACTCATAGCCTGCAACAAACTTATTTATCTTGCTGCCTTCAGGCACTGTGTACTGATACTTACCACCGTCTGCCATGATAGTGAGCGACATTTTATTTATCAACTCTTCAGCAGGCAACATGATACCGATAAAAGATTTATCTCCTGTTTTCTGCAGGGAAATAGACTTCTGCGTATCCATGTTAGTCAATTTACCGTCTATCAGGCTGAAAGTAGCTGTGGTATTCATCCCCCCTACCGTTATACTTGTCACATTCGACACGTTTTCATTCGTAATCTTAACACGTAGAAGCACTAACTTATGATGGAAAGTGAATGCCAATCCACCTGCCAACAATGATTCTGTAGACTGGTTGGCGGCCTTTGCCCACATTAAATCGTGGGCAGAGATACCGTTAGACTGATCGCTCACATCTACTTTATAAAGTGCTGCTGTGGCATCAATAACATCTGCAGATGTAGTATGCGGATAATAGGCTACGAAATTCGTAGGCATATCATAGATTGCTATTCCGGGATCGGACGAGAAGTTCGCCGTAAGTCCCTCGCCAATCGTCGTATATTTCACGTTAAGGGCATCGTTCAGCACATTCTTATCTTCTGTATCGAACATATATATACCAATAGCATCACCGTTCTCCCATTCACTGGTTTCGCTATTCAATCGTGTAGTGAAACGGTCGTTGCCCGAACTGATAGTGCGAAGCATTCTTTGACCATCGCCATCAGTAAGAGAATTTTCATTAACTTCACTACAAGCTACTGCCAACGTTCCGGCAACCGCTAAGAAAAATAAATGTTTCAGATTCATAATATTATATTTTAATTTATTCTTAATCATGTAAGTTCATATTCTCAATTTAAATTTAAGGCAACCAACGAGTATCACCGGCACGGTTGCTTACAATCGGAGAAGAGGTATCCTTAATCGTCAAGTCTCCATTAGCCGGATCGGCAAACAGTTCGGCTGCCGTAATTTTCAAATCGGTCGCATTCATATTCTTACCTCCCAATGTATAGTCTGCGGTGGTATAGTTATTAGAGAATGTAGTAGTAGTGTTAGCACCGATAGCAAACAAGTCACCGCAAGGGGATGCCAACAAGATACCTTCCATTACCAATTTAGAACCTACGGCAGATTCAATATTAATCAAACGTTGATTACGGCTGTAGTTGTAAATAGTTACATTCTTATATTCCAGGTCGATAGGTTTATCCATATAAGGAGCATAGAAAAGGTTACCCCAGCCATAACCATTGGTTCCATCATTGTCGTTGCTAAATGTACAGTTGCGGAAGATTGCACGGTCTACCTGGTCATAAGAAACTCCGTTATCTTTGTCGAAAGACTGAAGATTAAATGCACCATAAGCACTTGTTTGCCATCCACAACCTTCGAAACGGCATCCTTCCATTTCCAGATTCATAATGTACTTGGCATTAGCGGACTGATGGCGCCAGAAACCTCGGCGAAGACTTATGAAATCGCAATTTACAAAGCTGACATTCTCTATTGTGTATGCCTTGCTGGTATTCATAAAGTAGTTATTGTTTGCTTCATGACGGAATTCGATATTATCGAACTCTAAGCTGGAAAGATAAGAACCTTCTGCAATGCTCCAACTGCCTTCGAGGACAACAACAGGTTTAACACCGTCACGACTGCCCGCCAAACGGAAACCCTTCATCAAAGAGAACGGAGTGACACGGTAGGAAGAACCTGCCGGCAAGTAGTATTCCGTACCTTCGGGCACTTCAGGATCGACATCGTTGTCCAATAACATGGCAGATAAATCATCTTCCAAGCCAACTTGTATAGACATGGCCGACGGACCAGCCGTGCGGAACGTTACCTGATTGTAAGGTTTGTCATATTTACGAGGTTTACTGGTATCATACAGGTTGACTGCGTATAATGTATTCTTCGTCAATCCGTCCACTTCAGCATATCCTTGCATCATCTCTTCAATGGTCAGATAGCGGCTAACGCCCGGCAGAGTCGTATCCATCATAGGCATAATGCTTATGCTATCCACCGGATTTTGTTTGTTGTCTTTCTTCCAGCGAATGATAGCAGATGATTCCGTAATCTCGGTTTTAGATACATCTTCCACCAGCTTGGCATACTCCGGACGAGCTTCAGTAGAAGCACTGACGTAGCTCCATTGCGAATTGTTGATTGTTTTGGCAGCATTGCTGCGTACACGAATATAGAAAGTTGTCCCGTAAGGAATATCATCAATAAACACATAAGGATCAGTAGTTTCTATCTCCATAAACAAGCTGGTGTAATATTGATCCTGATGTAGTTGTACCGTATAAGAGGTAGCATCGTTCACTTTATACCATACCAATGTCACAGAGTTTGCTTTCACCTCCGGTTTCTCCAATACAAACCGGGGCTGGAACAGGTCGTCCACTTTCGTATATTTATCATCTGCCTCGCAGCCTATGAACA
>OGDP01001893.1_pt1 | contig 12074 bp, 9 predicted proteins | sample 1570441 | NCBI WGS metagenome assembly OGDP01 (sample SAMEA2581961, study PRJEB24529) | metagenome | biome: Human gut stool | place: China | collected 2011
CGATAATTGAATAGATCTCTGATAACCACCTTTCTTTTTAAAATCAGATGGAAGAAATCTGACTCCTGCTAATTCTCCTGCTTTCTGTCCAAGTTCATTCAGCCATGCAGCATTCTTTAATGGACTAATCGTAAGGGTTGTTGTGAAATAATCATATCCACCTTCTTGGGCAAGTTTTGCCGCCTGATCCAATCTTAATTTGTAACAACGATAACATCTCTTACCACCTTCTGGTTCCTGTTCATAGCCCTTTGCCATATCAAAAAAAGTCTGCGGGGCATATCCAGCATCGATCACTTTAATAGGAAGATTCATTTCACTGACCAGACGCTGTTGTTCGTGGACTCTTTTTTCATACTCTTCTTTGGAGTCGATATTTGGATTGTAGTAGTCAATGGTGATATCAAAATATTGGGAGAGATATTCCATGACATAGCTGCTACATGGCGCACAGCAACTGTGGAGTAATAGGGTTGGTTTGGTTTCTCCTAAGTTTTCGATTACTTTATCTAATTGTTTTTGGTAGTTTATTTTGTTCATTGGTTGTCTCTTTCTGATTTTGTTTTTTACTGTTTTCTTTCTATTATACTAGTATTTATATAAAAAGAAAACACCGGCAGTTAATTGTTAGCACTCTTTTTTCATGAGTGCTAATTTTTACTTGACTTTTATCAACTTTGGTTCTACAATACTCTTTGTAAAAGTTCTATTTGGCATAGAACACTTGATTAAGATCATAATATTTTTAGATAAAGGAGTGTACAAATTATGGCAGAAACAAAGGGAACTCTTTCCATTAACAGCGATAATATTTTCCCAATCATTAAGAAATGGCTTTATTCCGATCACGATATTTTCTTCCGTGAATTAATCTCTAACGGATGTGATGCCATCACAAAATTAAAGAAATTAGATATGATGGGAGAATACAATTTCCCAGAAGGACATAAAAACAAAGTTGAAGTTATCCTTGATCCTGAGAAGAAAACTTTAAAATTCATCGATACTGGTCTTGGTATGACTGCTGATGAAGTTGAAAAATACATCACTCAGATTGCATTTTCTGGTGCAACTCAGTTCTTAGAACAGTACAAAGACAAAACAGAAGGTGACCAGATCATCGGACATTTTGGTCTTGGTTTCTATTCTGCATTTATGGTAGCGGACGAAGTTACGATTGACACTCTTTCTTATAAAGAAGGAGCAAAACCTGTTCACTGGACTTGTGATGGTGGTACAGAATACACAATGGCAACAGGTACAAAAGAAACGGTTGGTACAGAGATTACTTTATTCTTAAATGAAGAAAGCACAGAATTCGCAAATGAATACCGTGCAAGAGAGATCATCGAAAAATACTGCTCTTTCATGCCAACAGAGATTTTCTTATCTGTAGAAGGTGCCGAACAGGAATTTGAGACAATCCCAGAAGATCAGGTAAAAGACGATGATGTCGTTGTAGAACACATCCATGAAGATGCAAAAACTGAAGAAAAAGAAAACGAAGACGGTACAAAAGAAACTATAGAAGTTTCCCCTGCAAAAGATCTTGTTAAGATCAATAAACGACCTGTTTCTTTAAGTGATACACATCCTCTTTGGAATAAACGTCCAAATGAATGTACTGATGAAGAATACAAAAACTTCTATCACAAAGTCTTCCATGACTTTAAAGAACCATTATTCTGGATCCACCTAAACATGGATTACCCATTTAACTTAAAAGGTATCCTTTATTTCCCTAAAATCAATACAAAATATGATACAATCGAGGGAACAATTAAGTTATATAACAACCAAGTATTTATCGCAGATAATATTAAAGAAGTAATCCCAGAGTTCCTTATGGTACTTAAGGGAGTGATCGATTGTCCGGATCTGCCGCTGAACGTATCACGTAGCGCACTGCAGAACGATGGATTTGTAAATAAAGTTGCTGATTACATTTCTAAGAAGGTTGCTGACAAGTTGAACGGAATGTTCAAGACAGACCGTGAGAATTATGAGAAATACTGGGACGATATCAGCCCATTTATCAAATTCGGTTGCCTGAAGGATAAGAAATTCGGTGAAAAGATGAAGAATTCTATGCTTTACAAGAATCTTGATCACAAATATATGACTCTCGAAGATATCATCAAAGAAGCCAAAGGCGAAGAATCTGACGTAGCCAAGGCAGAGGAAACTAAGGAAGAAGAAACAAAAACAGACGCAGAAGAGTCTAAGGACGCAGATGCGAAGGAAGAAGAGAAGACAAGAATCTTCTATGTAACAGATGAAGTACAGCAAAGCCAGTATATCAACATGTTCAAGGCTCAGGGACAGGATGCGATCATTCTGACACACAACATTGATTCTGCATTTATCACATACCTTGAGCAGAAACATCAGGAAGTTCAGTTCTTGAGAATTGATGCAGATGTACATGATTCTTTGAAAGACGAAGTTGCAGAAGATGAGAAGGAAGAATTCCAGAAGACAACAGACAGCCTTGTTGAAATCTTCCGCAAAGAGCTTGGCAATGAGAAGCTTGATGTCAAAGTTGAAAAGCTCAAAGATGAGAATGTAGCATCTATGGCAGTTCTTTCTGAGGAAAACAGAAGAATGCAGGAGATGATGAAGATGTATGGTATGGGCGGCATGGATGCATCCATGTTCGGAAGCCAGGCAACACTGGTTCTTAACGCCAACCATCCGCTGGTTCAGTTCCTTGTAGCGAATAAGGACAGCAAGAACGTGTCAATCATCTGTAAACAGCTGTATGATCTTGCAATGCTTGCGCATAAGCCGTTAAGTCCGGAAGAGATGACAGCATTTGTTAAGAGAAGCAATGATATCATGATGCTTCTGACAAAATGATAAGATAAAATAAATTCAGCCGTTTCACGATTTTAAAGTCGTGAGGCGGCTGTTTATGTATTACATCAACTCAAATTCAATCTCTTTTTTTAAAAAGAACTTCTTTACCATCTCATCCCATTCGCGTTCCAGGGTCTTATCCATCATAAAACTCTTGAAGGAAGTTCCTGTCACGCAGGTGAGATGAGTTCCATCGTAACGTATATTCAAATAGAGTCCCTGCACGTCAGCAGGATTAAGTCCCAGTTCTTTCTGTTCAATCAGACGGGAAATATTCTTTGGATTCAGGCTGAAGACAAAATGAAAACCGAGCGGTGTTTTCTTTCCCTTAATTAAGGAAAAACAAAATTCACGCAGATTTTTCCAAAGAGAATATTCCGGAATCTCTTCTTCGGAATCAAAGAAATCTTTCTGTATATACCCGTCAATCCGAAAGGTATTAAACGTAATAATCTCTCCTTCAATAAAAGAGAAATTGTCAAATGTCTCTTTTAACAGAAGGTGAGACATGAAGTTTTTTACATTTGTTAAAGTCAGTGAAATCATAGAAATCAGATACCTCCGCAGCTGTTTAAGTTCTTAATCGTCTACCTATCATTGTACTAAAAGGAATGGCGAGATACAAGCGCAGATTTGTTGACTTTTATTGCTAAAAAATGTACTATTAAAACAGTATGGGATTCTATACAGTATATAAAAAACAGAAAGAATATAGATATATGAAGAAAACAATAAAAAGAAAGCAAAAACTGGGAATCCGGATCGGGGTCGGATGTGCGCTGGTCATTACAGTGATACTCCTGGCAGTGCAGGGTGTTAGCAATCTGACAAAGAAGCCAGTCGACACCAGTGAAGGAATTGCATATATAAAAGGCAAAGAATCTGCAGATGCGAAGACGATTGAGCAGAAGATTAATCAGTTGGAAAAGAAAGATGGAACAGGAGATTCATCCGATACAAGAAGCATGAAGGAACGCTTTTCCGGTGCTGTTGTGATGGGCGATTCCATTGCGGCGAGCTTTACAGAGTATGATGTACTGAATACATCAAGTGTTGTTGCGAAAATTGGAATTCATTTCAGCGAACTGGATGATCAGATCGAGCAGGCAAAACAACTGGATCCGCAGATTGTTTTTCTGGCATATGGGATGAATGATGTGACGAAGACAAACGGAGATGTAGACAAGTTTATCAAGGATTATTCAGATGTGATTAAGAAGATTCAGAAGGCTATGCCGGATGCGCATATTTTTGTGAATGCTGTTTTTCCGGTGCAGGAGAGTGCAGTAGAGAAGGAGCCGGCACTTGCAAATATTGCAGATTACAATGAAAAACTAGAAGCAATGTGTGAAAAGAAGCAAATCGGATACATTGATAATTCAGATATTATAGAAGACGAATACTATGAAGAAGATGGAATTCATTTTAAGGCGAATTTCTATCCAATCTGGGCAGAAAAGATGGCGGAGGTGGCAACGCTATGACAGAGAAAAGACAGCGAATGATCTCTGCGATGAAATATATACTTTTAGTAATTATCGTGGGATATCTTGTGATATTGATGCTATATGCAAGTGGAAGTAAGCGGGCTTTTTCAGAAGTATCAAAGGCTCTGAGCAGTGTATTGGACAGTAAAGAACTTGTGCAGATGGATGACCAGATGCTCAAGAGAAATTATGGACTGAACAGTGCAGATTACAAGGGTGTTTTGTATTATTCTTCTCCGTCAAGTATTTCAGCAGCAGAAGTTCTGGTGATACAGGTGAAAAATGATGCACAGATAGAAAATGTGACAAATGCGATCGCACAGAGAAAAGCACAGAGAATAGAAGATTTTGATTCTTATCTGCCGGAACAGGTGAAGCTTTTAGAGGACTCACAGGAAAGTATTCGTGGAAGATATATCTTTTTTGCAGTATCTTCGAAAGCTTCTGAATATCGCAGCGCATTTGACAAGAGTCTGTAGAAGGGGGAGCAGATGTTATTTAGTAGTATTACATTTTTGTTTTTATTTCTGCCAATCATGCTGGCAGTTTATTATATCGCACCATATCAATGGAAGAATCTCCTGCTACTTGCAGGCAGTCTGATCTTCTATGCCTGGGGCGAACCGGTTTATATCATTCTGATGATACTCAGTATTTTGTTAAACTATTTTTGTGGAATGGATATTGAGAATAAGAGTGAGAATGAGGCGAAAGCAAAACGGTCACTGGTCTTTGCAATAACAGTAAATATTGTTTTGCTTGTGTTCTTTAAATATTTTGGATTTTTGGTAGAAAGTACGAATACGTTGTTCGGAATCAGTATTCCATACAGGGAACTGGCATTACCAATCGGAATTTCTTTTTACACATTTCAGGAAATTTCCTATATTGTGGATGTATATCGGGGTAAGGTAAAAGCACAGCAGAGTCTGGTAAAGTATGCACTGTATGTATCCATGTTTCCGCAGCTGGTTGCCGGACCAATCGTCTGTTACGGAGATATTGAAAAACAGCTTACTGCAAGAAAGATTTCCGGAAGAAAGTTAGGACAGGGAGCAATGCTCTTTATCATTGGACTTGCGAAGAAAGCAGTGCTTGCCAATACGATGGGAAAGATCTTTGAGCAAATAGCATCGACATCAGCGAGCAGTCTGACAGTTCTTATGGCATGGCTTGGCTGTATTACTTATGCATTCCAGATTTATTTTGATTTTAGTGGTTATTCTGATATGGCAATTGGACTTGGAAGAATGTTCGGTTTTGAATTCAAGAAGAACTTTGATGTGCCGTATATTTCTAAAAGTATTACAGAATTCTGGCGCAGATGGCATATTTCTTTGAGCTCCTGGTTCCGTGAATATGTATATATTCCGCTTGGTGGAAATCATGTAACGATTTCAAGAAATATTGTAAACCTTTTGATTGTCTGGATGCTGACCGGAATGTGGCATGGAGCTGCATGGAATTTTATTGTATGGGGAATCTATTACGGAGTAGTTCTCGTACTGGAGAAATATGTCTGGGGGGCAATTGTGGATCGGTGGCCAAGTGTATTGCAGCATATTTATGCATTAGTTCTGGTGCTGGTTGGCTGGGTATTTTTCTTTAGTCCAAGCCTTGGAGCAGCACTTCGTTACCTTTTTGCAATGGTTGGTGGCGGAGCAGGATTTGCCAGTAAAGAAGTATTCTTTGTGATCCTGACACACTGGCTGTTCTACTTGCTGGCAGTAATTGGATCAACAACAATTGGATCAAGACTGCTTCGTGCAATTTTGAATGTGTCTGAGAATCATACAGTACGGACTGTAATTATGCTAATTGTTTTCTTTGGAATGCTGGCAATATCAGTTGCTTATCTGATCGCAGATACGTACAATCCGTTTTTGTACTTTAGATTCTAGAGAGTTATAGAAAACAGTGAACGACAACAATTAAGGTGAAAAGATGAAGAAAGATAGACAGAGAAAAGTACAGGAGCAATTGGTTGGTATTATATTTATTCTGATCTTGTTTCTATTTCTTATTATAAATATTATAGTGCCTAACAAAGAAAAATCAGTGCAGGAGAACCGTATGCTTGCAACGAAGCCAAAGTTTCGTCTGAGCAGTCTGATAAGCGGAGATTATGATGAGAAATTTGAAGCTTATATGGATGATCAGTTTGTTGGAAGAGATATGTGGAGAAAGCTGAAAGTTACGGTAGACCGGATTTGTGGAAGTCGTCTGGAAAATGGTGTCTACATCGGCAGAAATGGACAGCTGTTAGAGCAGATTGAAGTTGCGGACGAGAATCATCTTGCTGCAAATATCAAGGCAATCAAATCATTTTCAGAGAGCCAGAAAAAGATTCCGGTTCGTATGATGCTTGTTCCGGATGCAGCAAATGTGCTGAATCATTCACTCCCAGCATTGGCAAAGCCGGAAGATCAGACGCAGATGTTCAGCATGGTGCGAAAGGATCTTGGAGATAGCGTTGAGTGGATTGACGTGTCAACGGAATTGAATAAACATAAGACAGAGAAGATTTATTACAAAACGGATCATCACTGGACGACACTTGGTGCATTTTATGCATTTCAGGCGGCGGCACCATCCCTTGGGATTGAAGGAGACCTTTCAGGAAAATATGTTTCCCACGCAGTTTCTAACAGTTTCAACGGAATGCTGGCGTCAAAAAGCGGAGTGAATCTGGGAGAGAAGGAACAGATTGATATTTATGTGCCGACAGAAGAAGATACAGACTTGATCATAGATTATGTGGATGAAGGAAAGCGTTCCACATCCTTATATGATTCTTCTAAATTAAAGGAGAAAGATCAATATACGGTATTTCTTGGAGGAAATTCATCCTTGCTTGATATCCGTACAGTTTCTACAAGCACAAAGCGTCTTCTTCTTGTGAAAGATTCCTTTGCGAATTCATTTATACCGTTCCTGACACCGTACTACAGAGAAATCGTAGTTGTGGATCCGAGATATTACAGCGGAACGATCAATGATCTTATGGATTCCTACAGAATCTCAGAGGTTCTGTTTTTATACAGCGGAAATACATTTTTCAAAGACAATAATATAAGTGGAGTGTTTACAGTTGAGTAATCGAATCAAAGAAGAATTTTTACAAAAGAGTGAGCCGGTAAGGCTGAATAAATATTTGAGCGAGGCGGGCGTGTGTTCCAGAAGGGAGGCAGACCGCCTCATTGAGACTGGACGCGTGACGGTTGACGGACAGCGTGCGCAGACTGGTATGCGTATCGTGCCGGGACAAGTCGTGAAAGTTGGAAATAAGATTGTCTCAAAACAGGACGAGATGATTGTGCTGGCAGTCAATAAACCGCGAGGAATCGTCTGTACAGAAGAACGCAGAGAAAGGGACAGCATCGTGCGTTTCTTGAATTATCCGGTGCGTGTGACCTATATCGGACGACTCGATAAGGATTCTCATGGACTGTTGTTGATGACAAATAATGGTGATATCATCAACAAAATGATGCGTGCAGCCAACAAACATGAGAAAGAGTATAAAGTAACTGTTGATAAAGAGATTACTGAAGACTTCTTAAAAAAGATGGCAGTAGGAGTTCCGATCCTTGATACTGTGACCCGTCCGTGTACTGTGAAAAAGATTGGAAAGTATACATTTTCCATTATCCTGACACAGGGGTTAAACCGTCAGATTCGCAGAATGTGTGAAGCTCTCGGATATGAAGTGAAGGATCTTTTACGCGTCCGTGTGATGAACATTACATTGGATGGATTGAAGGATGGACAATATAGAAAACTGACAGATCAGGAATTGAACGAATTATATGATCAGCTGAAAGATTCTTCTGTATTGCCCGGAGGAAAATATCAGGAACAGTGGGCAGCAGCACAAGATAATAGAACGAGACATGGGAAAGGGAAGAAGCGATGATAGATGAGCAGAAAGAAATGAATCACATGCGAGAGCTGGTAGAACTTCTAAACAGAGCGAGACGTTCGTATGAGCAGAAAAATACAGAAATCATGAGCAACTACGAGTATGATAAGCTCTATGATGAACTGCTGGAATTAGAAGAAAAGCTTGGTACAAGAATGGCGAACAGTCCGACGGTAAATGTTGGATATGAAGTGCTCAGTGAGCTCCCGAAAGAGCGTCATGAGCGTCCGATGCTTTCCCTGGATAAAACGAAAGAGGTGGAAAGACTGAAGGAATTCTTAGGAGGGCAAAAAGCATTGATCTCCTGGAAACTGGATGGACTTACGGTTGTTCTGACTTATCAGAACGGGGAACTTGCGAAGGCAGTCACCAGAGGAAACGGAGTGATCGGTGAGGTCATTACAAACAATGTGAAAGTATTTAAGAATGTACCGCTTAAGATTCCGTATCAGGGAGAACTTGTACTGCGAGGAGAGGCGGTTATTTCCTATAAAGATTTCGAGAAGATCAATGATGAGATAGAAGATGTGGATGCGAAATATAAGAATCCAAGAAATCTTTGCAGCGGTTCTGTCCGTCAGCTGAACAACGAGATCACTGCGAAGAGAAATGTAAGATTTTATGCATTTACACTTGTCCGTGCAGAAGGCGTGGACTTTCAGAATTCCAGAAAATATCAGATGCAGTGGCTTGAAAACCAGGGATTTGATGTTGTGGAGAACCATGAAGTGACAAGAGATACGATTGAAGAGGAAGTGGCATGGTTTGCCCGTGAGATTGAGCACAACGAAGTTCCGTCGGACGGTCTTGTGCTTGTGTACGATGATATTGCTTACGGACAGTCACTTGGAACAACAGCGAAGTTCCCAAGAGATTCCTTTGCCTTCAAATGGGCAGATGAGATCCGCAACACAAAGTTGCTTGAGATTGAGTGGAGTCCGTCACGAACAGGTCTGATCAATCCGGTGGCGGTTTTTGAGCCGGTAGAGCTTGAAGGAACGACAGTCAGCCGTGCAAGCGTCCATAATATCAGCATCATGGAAGAACTTGAACTTGGTGTTGGAGATGAGATCCAGGTATACAAGGCGAACATGATTATTCCGCAGATTGCGGAGAATTTGACAAGAAGTGGAGTGAAAGATATTCCAAAAGTTTGTCCGGTCTGTGGAGGTGAGACGAAAATCTCTATGGAAAATGAGACAAAGACGCTGTATTGTACCAATCCGAAGTGTCAGGCAAAGCATGTGAAGTCATTTGCACTTTTTGTGAGCAGAGATGCGATGAATATTGAGGGCCTTTCAGAGGCGACACTGGAGAAATTCATTTTCCACGGTTATGTGAAAGACTTTACAGATCTCTTCCATCTTGATAACTACAGAGATGAGATCATGACAATGGATGGCTTTGGCGAAAAATCTTTCCTGAAACTGCAGAGCAGTATTGAAAAGGCAAGAAAGACAACACTTGCAAGACTGGTTTATGGTCTCGGAATCCCGGGAATCGGAAGTGCGAATGCTAAGGTGATCTGCCGGGCACTTGGAAATGATTCGCAACGCGTACTTCAGGCAGAAGAGGCAGAACTGGTTGAGATCCAGGGTGTCGGAGCAGTCATGGCGAAAAGCTATGTAGATTATTTTAAAGAGGAAGAGCATCAGGAAATCTATAAGCGACTTCTTGACGAAGTGGAATTAGAAGAAGAGGAAGTAACAGAAGACAGCCAGAAATTCGCCGGAGTGAACTTTGTTATTACCGGAAGTGTTGAACATTTTGCAAATCGTGCAGAGGTAAAGGCTGAGATTGAAAAACGTGGCGGTAAGGTGACGGGAAGTGTCACATCAAAGACAAATTATTTGATCAACAATGACGTAAATTCAACATCTTCAAAAAATAAAAAGGCAAGAGATCTCGGAGTTCCGATTATTTCAGAAAAAGATTTTCTGGAAATGCTGTAGAGAAATTGTTGCCGGGAACAAGTACTTTGAATTGTAATATGAAATGACTGGGAGATGATAGCGTGAAGAAAAATAAATTCTATCCGTTGGGTGGAACCACGGTATTTCTTGTGGATCAATGGGCAAAGCACTATGTGGAAAAGAATCTCAAGATGGGTGAAAAGAGGAAACTGACAGAGAAACTGGAACTTCGACGTATTCATAATCCGGGAATCTGTCTGGGAGTATTTGCGAATAATCCAAAGAAAGTGAAAAAGCTTACAGAAGTAGGAACAGGTATTGTGACAGTGATACAGATGCTGACACTTCTAGGGAACAGCAATATTTTAAGAAAAACCGGAATCACACTTGCGGCAGCAGGTGCTTGGAGTAACTTGACGGACCGTTATCATAAAGAGAAGGTTGTTGATTACATCGGAGTTAAGATAGGAAAGGAAAAGTTGGATCAAGTAACATATAACCTGGGAGATTTTGCAATCGGAGCAGGTGGAGTTCTCTGGGTTCTTGGTTCTATGTTTAAGAAAGGAAAAGAATTATGATTCAGGATATACAGCCACATCAGTTTGATAACCAGTACAGACCATGCCCTCCGGATGCGCAGAGCTATGCATTGTATTACGAAGGACAAAGTGCACTGCTGAAGAAAAGGAAAGATGGAATTGAATTTCCAAGATTTCGTGATTTGGAACGGCTTAATGAAGAAATTTATGAAGAAGCAGTTTATCTGTTTACGATTGACGAGGAACGCTTTTATCTGGTACAGAATATTAGTCGTGAACGGTTGTCAGAGTTTACAATGGAGAATAAAGAATCTTTCCGTTATGCAGAACCGCAGTATCTTGCATTTGCCGGAATTACCGGTTATCAGTTGAACAACTGGTATCGTAATCGCAAGTTCTGTGGACGCTGTGGACATAAGATGAGACATGATGAAAAAGAACGTATGATGCGTTGCGATCATTGTGGCAATATGGAATTTCCAAAAATCTGCCCGGCAGTTATCATAGGAGTAACGGACGGAGATAAGATTCTGATGTCAAAATACGCCGGGAGAGCATATAAAAAATATGCACTTCTTGCAGGATTTACCGAGATTGGAGAAACAATCGAGGAGACTGTTCAGCGTGAAGTCATGGAAGAAGTCGGACTGAAAGTCAAGAACATACGTTATTATAAGAGCCAGCCGTGGTCTTTCAGTGATACGATCCTGATGGGGTTCTATTGCGACCTGGATGGAGAGGAAGAAATTACATTAGATCGGGAAGAACTGGCACTGGCAGAATGGTTTCAAAGGGATGAGATTCCGGTGGAGCCGAGCAGAGACAGTTTGACGAATGAAATGATCATTAAGTTTAAAAATGGTGAAGTGTAAAACTTTCTTATGAACAGTTACAAAATGTGAATAAATTAAGTAAGAAAACGGAAAGATGTGAATATCTCTGAGAAATTCATATCTTTCCGTTTTGATATACTTGTTTAATTGCGTGATATTGCAGTAATAACAGTTAAGCTTCAGGACATGTGATTTTAATCACCTGCTCGATCATGTGATGAAGCAGCTGAGCTTGGTTTGTGTCTGCTGCTTTGTAGTAAACTTCTTTCCCTTCTCTGCGGCTGGTAATCAGTCCGTAAGATTTCAGCTGGCGGAGGTGGTGAGAAACTGCCGGACTACTCATGTCCATCATGGAAGAAATGTTGATCACGCATTCTTCGCAGTGGCAGAGAAGCCAGAAAATGCGTACTCTGCTGTTATCTCCGAGGACCTTGAACAGGTCAGCAACAATCTGGAAATCCTCCGTCTTTGCAATATTATCTATAAGAAGTTCTGTATTCAGATGTTCACCATGATTATGC
>OGDP01001900.1_pt1 | contig 12020 bp, 10 predicted proteins | sample 1570441 | NCBI WGS metagenome assembly OGDP01 (sample SAMEA2581961, study PRJEB24529) | metagenome | biome: Human gut stool | place: China | collected 2011
AGCACTCCTGCTCCAACCACTGCATGTTCTGCTTCATCGACCAGCTGCCCCCCGGTATGCGCGAGAGCCTTTACTTCAAGGATGATGACGAGCGGCTTTCCTTTTTGTTCGGCAACTATATCACCATGACGAACATGCAGGACCACGAGATCGACCGCATCATCAAGATGCACATTTCGCCCATCAACATTTCAGTGCACACCACGAACCCGCAGCTCCGTGTGCGGATGCTGGCCAACAAGCGCGGCGGCGAGGTGCTCAAGTATCTGCCCCGTCTGGTGGAGGGCGGCATCGCCGTCAACTGTCAGCTGGTGCTGTGCCGCGGCATCAACGACGGCGACGAGCTGCGCCGTACCCTCTCCGACCTTTTGGAGCTGACCCCTATGGTGCAGAGCATCGCTGCGGTGCCCTGCGGCGTGACGGATTACCGCGAGAAGCTTTTTAAGCAGACCCCTTACGACGCAAAGACCAGCGCCGAAGTCATCGACATCATGGAAGAATTCGGCGATGAGTGCAAGCGCCGCCACGGCAAGCGCATCATTTATCCCAGTGATGAATGGTACCTCAAGGCAGGCAGGCCCATCCCGCCGGAAGAATTCTACGAGGACTTCGACCAGCTGGAAAACGGCGTGGGCATGATGCGCCTGTATGCCTCGGAATTTCTGGCGGAGCTGGAAAAGCCCCACCGCATCTACGGCACCAAAAAGATGGACGTGGTCACGGGCGAAATGGCTTCACCGCTCATCCACCAGATGATGGCTGAGCTGCACCGCCAGTACCCCATGGTCGAGGTGACGGTGCACACCATCAAGAACAAATTCTTCGGCGGCAATGTGGGTGTGGCCGGGCTTGTAACGGCGACCGATATCATTGCTCAGTGCGAGGGCAAGCTGACCAGCGGCACGCTGGGCGTGCCCGCCGTGATGCTGCGGGAGGAAAAAGACACCTTTCTGGACGACATCACCACCGACCAGCTGGCCCAGCGCCTTGGCGTGAAGGTGGAGGTGCTGCCGACCTCTGGCGGCGACGAAGCCCGCGCCCTGCTGCGCAGCGGCCTGCACATTGCAAGGAGAAGAAGAGCATAAAAGAAAACCCTCTCCGTCATCGCTGCGCGATGCCACCTCTCCCGAAGGGCGAGGTTTTATGCATCTTTCGGCAGAAGTGATAAAAGCTCCCCCTTTCGGGGGAGCTGGCGCGGCGTAAGCTGTGCCTGAGAGGGTTGTAAGAAAGGAGGAACCCCTATGAGCAAACCGATCGTAGCAGTGGTGGGCCGCCCCAACGTGGGCAAATCCACCCTGTTCAACAAGCTGTGCGGTCAGCGCCTTGCCATTGTGGAGGACACGCCGGGCATTACCCGTGACCGCATTTTTGCCAACTGCGAGTGGAACGGCCATGACTTCCTGCTGGTGGACACCGGCGGTATTGAGCCCAAGGCTACCGAGGGCATTCTGGCTCACATGCGGGAGCAGGCCCAGATCGCCATTGACACTGCAGACTGCATCATCATGGTGGTGGACGTGCGCGACGGCCTGACCGCCGCAGACGAGGATGTGGCCCACATGCTGCGCCGCAGCCACAAGCCCATCATTCTGGCCGTGAACAAGTGCGACAAGGTGGGCGATGCCCCCATGGAGATGTACGAGTTCTACAACCTCGGCTTTGACGAGGTGATGCCCATTTCGTCCGTGCACGGCCACGGCACCGGCGACCTGCTGGACGCTGTGTGCGCCCATCTGGACTTCAGCGAGACGGTGGTGGAAGAGGACCGCATCCCGGTTGCCATCATCGGCCGCCCCAACGTGGGCAAGTCCAGCCTGACCAACCGCATTCTGGGCGAGAACCGCATGATCGTGGCAAACGAGGCGGGCACCACCCGTGATGCCATTGACACCCCGGTGGACAACGCTTACGGCAAGTTCATCTTTACCGATACCGCCGGTCTGCGCAAGCGCAGCAACATCACCGACGGTCTGGAGCGTTATATGGTAGTGCGCGCACTGGCCGCTGTGGAGCGCAGCCGCGTGGCGCTGATTCTTGTGGATGCCACCGTCGGCTTTACCGAGCAGGACAGCAAGGTGGCTGGTTATGCCCACGATCAGGGCAAGGCGTGCATCATCGTCGTCAACAAGTGGGACGCGGTGGAAGGCAAGGAAACCAACACCATGGAGCTGCAGCGCCGCGATTATGCCGAGTGCTTCAGCTTTATGGGCTATGCTCCTATCATCTTCATCTCGGCTCAGACCGGCTACAACGTGAACAAGCTCATGCAGCTGATCCGCGATGTGGACAGCCAGAACGGTGCCCGCGTGCCCACCGGCGTGCTGAACGAGATGCTGGCCCGCGCCACAGCCCGGATGCAGCCGCCCAGCGACAAGGGCCGCCGCCTGAAGATCTTCTATCTGACGCAGGCATCCACCCGCCCGCCCACGTTCGTGGCCTTTGTGAATTCGAAGCAGCTGTTCCATTTCAGCTACCAGCGGTATCTGATCAACCAGATCCGCGAGAACTTTGGTCTGGAACACACTCCCATCCGTCTGGTGATCCGCGAGCGCGGCTCCGGCGAAGTGGGCGCAAAGGACGTGTAAGCGCCCGCAAAGGAGGCATCCGTTTCTATGATGAAAGCGATCCTGATCGCCGCAGCCACCATCCTGCAGGCGTACCTGCTGGGCAGTGTGGATACCGGCATCCTCGTCAGCAAATTCGTATATCATGACGACGTGCGCAATCATGGCAGCGGTGCGGCCGGCATGACCAACATGCTGCGCACCTTTGGCAAGAAAGCTGCCGCCATGACCGCGACAGGCGATGTGCTCAAGGGCGTGCTGGCCGTGTGCATCGGCCGGTGGCTGTTCCACATGCTGCCCGCCGATGCTGGTGTGTCGCCGTATCTGGGTGTCTATCTGGCCGCCATCTTTGCAGTGCTGGGCCATCTGTACCCGCTGTACTTCGGATTCAAGGGCGGCAAGGGTGTGCTGGTGGCAGCTGGTGCCATTCTGGCCATCCAGCCGGTGCTGCTGCCGTTTCTGGCCATTATCTTTCTGGTGTGCCTGATCCCCACCGGCATGGTGTCGCTGGGCAGCGTGGCCATGGCAGTACTCTACCCGGTGCTGACCATCATTTACGGTTCCCTGCATGGCTATGCCGCTGGTGATATGCTGGTGTGCGCCATTGGCTCCGGCTTTATGTCCGGCATGGTGATCTATATGCACCGCGCCAATATCCAGCGCATCCGTGAGGGCAAAGAGTACCGCTTCGGAAAGCACAATAAAAAATAAAAGCATTATAAAATGCCCCGCAGCCTGCTGGTTTTCCGGCAGTGCTGCGGGGCATTTTTGTTTATGTTATTTCGGTTCCGGGGCGGCCTGCTCAAAATCGTACTCGTCAAAAGTCTCTTCTTCGGAAGGAATGGCCTCGGCCGCCTCGGCCTTGGCGCGGTCTTTCAGACGGGAGATAAACTCCTCTGCCGGGATGCCGCTCTGCTTTGGAGAAAGATCCGGTGCCGGATGGCCGTCCGGCAGGTGGGCACCAAAGGCCGGCACAAAGAAGAACTTGCGCACAATAAAGATCAGGGCGATGGCTCCCACGCTGAGCAGGTTTTCCAGTGCGGAGTCGTGGCCCACTACCAGATGGCGGGCAATGGCATACAGCAAAACCTCCAGACTGCTGCCGGGGCTGTGCTTGGCCAGCATTTTGATGAACTCAATGCCGATCACGATATCAAGGCTGCGTTCCAGAAAGCTGCGGATCTCCACCTCGTTGCCGTAGAACAAAAGGCCCGGCATCCATTTGATGAGCGGCACGGCGCTGAACAGCAGACCAATGAGTACAAGGCCGGACAGCAGGATCTCCAGCAGGCTGGATGCCTGAATGATGCGGTTGCGCAGCTGGGTGCGCCAGTGGCTTTCCACATGGTTTACGGTAGAAGAGTGCTCTGCAGGGTGTTCCATACAATGGTCTTCCTTTCGGTAAACTGCTGCAAAACTTTTGACAGAAGTTTTTCTTTATTGTAGCAGAAACGCAGAAAGGTGTCAATTCAGCAGGATCAATCCACCGTGGTTCCGGTGGCGGGTGCCACCGCTACATAGCCGGATTTTTTGATGCAGTCCTGTCCGGCGGCGGTATCCAGCCAGTCGTAAAGCTGGCGTTCCGGGCTGTCGGCGGCAGCGTCCGCATGGAGAACGGCATAGAACTCGTTGCACAGCGGGTAGCTTTCGCTGGCGATGGTGTCGTTGGAAGGGGTCACGCCGTCCACGGCCAGCAGACGCAGGCCGGGCTGGGAGTACATCTGGTCGATGTAGTAGTAGACCGAGAAGCCGATGGCATTGGCGCTGTTGTTGTAGGCGGCGATGCTGTCCACCAGCTCACCCATGGCAGCGGGAGCCAGCTCGGTGGGCGGGTCCATCAGTTCGCCGCCCTGAATGAGCAGCTTGCGGAACAGGGTCTGGCTGCCGGAGTCTTCGCCCCGCTGGAAGGGCACGATGGCAAGATCCTCGCCGCCCACTTCCTTCCAGTTGGTGATCTTACCGGCATAGATATCCTTCAGCTGCTGCCGGGTCAGGCTCTTGACCGGATTGTTCTCGTTCACGATGAACACCAGTGCGTCCCGGCCAATGGGTTTCTGTTCCAGCTGGGCGTTTGCTTCTTTCAGCTCTTCCTTTACGTAGTCCGGCGCTTCGTAGACCACCAGCATCCTGGCAGTGTACTCCTCATTCGGGTACAGGCCGAAGTTTTCCCACGCATAGGCCGTGGTGCTGACCGAAATGCCGCTCTGGGCTACTTCCAGATCGATGCCGGTGGTATCGGCCATCATCTGGGCCATCAGCGGGATGCAGGCAGTGCTGCCATCCAGCTTGGGAAAATCTTCCACGGTAAACAGCCCGATGGGTTCAAGTTCGCTCACGGAAGAAGCGGGTGCTTCCGGCGAGGTGGAAGCGCTGCTGGCGGGGGTGTCATCCCCCTTGCAGGCAGTGAGAATGCCTGCGGCAGAGCAGGCGGCAAGGCCCAGCAGAAAGCTGCGGCGGGAAATTTTAGCATTTTTCATAAGGTGTTCCTCCAAAGTCTGGCTCAGTAGCCCATTTCATCATCGGCGTTGATGGAAGAGAAGATGCTTTGGCAGTAAAGCCATTTGCCGTTCGTGTCCATCCAGCCGTAGTAAAAGCCGCGTTTTGCAACGAACACGTGTTCTGGCAGCTGGTTCAGGCTGTTGTCGTAGTAGCTGTAGCAGCTGCCAAGGCCATAGAACACAATGTTGCCGTTTTCATCCAGCACGTCACACATTGAGCCATTGCTGCTGGGCGCATTGGCGTTGCCACAGTACAGCGGCCTGCCCTCCGGTGTGGTGATGAGATAGTTCAGGGCATAATACTTGTCCTGCAGATGGGTCAGGTCGGAGACAAGGCCTTCGGGGCCGTACACGCGGGTGGCGGTGGTCTCAAAGTTATCGTTATCCCGCAGCTCCAGCCAGACGTAGCCGTCACCCTTGTTATCCATCATCACGCTTTGCTGGCCCTCCACTGGCTCCACGGTGGTATCAGTGATCAAATCGCCGGTTTCGGTGTTGAACACCTTCAACCGTCCGTCCTCATAGTAAAGGGCGATGGTGTCGCTCATGACGCTGGAAGCGTACAGCGGTGTCACCTCACCGGTAACAAGGTCGTGCAGATCATAGCCGAAGTCGCCGCTCGTGCGCCATGTGACCACATAGCCCGGGAAATAGCTGCTGGGCTGGTCGTCGAAGGTGCCAATGAGGGTGCGGTCCACGGTGGCGAGATCCCGCAGCTCGTAGCGGCCATCGCTGGTCTCGAAGCAGGCGGTGCCGCTGCCGCATACCTGTCGGAAGCCGGTGAAGCCTTCGCCGGTGGCGGGGTTATAGAGCGTTTCGTCCGTTGGTTCGCCGCTGGCGTGGCAGGTGTCCAGCTCTACCCAGTCGTTCAGAGCGTCCGGTGCATAGGAAAGGCTCAGGGCAGTAGTGGCATCTGCGCCGTAAGTCTGTGTACCGTCCTTCGTCTGTATAATGATCCAGCTGTGCAGGGCGGGTTCATCGTCCCATGCGTCCTCGGCAAGGTCTGCTGGGCGGGCATAGCAGGTGAACACCAGCCTGTCCCCGCACACGATGCAGCGGTATGCGCCATCCGGCACGGGCAGACGTTCGCCGGTGGAAAGGTCGATCACCTGACAGGTGCCGTAATCGTCGTAGCCGTTTTCGTAGCTGCCGTTCACGGCGTGGGCTTCCTGCAGTACCAGCAGACCGTTCTGCATGGAGGCGTTCTGCTCCCCCTCAAAGGTCATGACTTCATTGCCGTTTTTGTCAAACAGTCCGCTGCGCCGTCCGCAATAAGCGTCCGGGTCGGCCCAGGTGCGGAACCAGTAGTTGGTCTCACCGGTCACGGTGTCCTGCAGAAGGTTCACGTTCTCGCTGCGGAAGGACTGGTACAGCACCTTGCTGCCGCACAGAACGGTGCAGACACTGCCGGAATTGTCGTAACCGTAAAATATCCGCAGCTTTCCGTCGTCCAGCCGGGAGCTGTCGTAGAGCGGATCCCCGTGTGCATCGGTGGGCACTGAGGAAGCAGGAGCAGCAGGCTTGCCGGAAGCGGGCGGCAGTACGCTGCAGCTGCAGCCAAGGGTAAGGCACAGGGCAGCGCATACAGCAGCGCTGCCTATGCGGCAAACGTTACGCTTCATAAAGATCACTCCTTACAGTATGGAAAGGAACAAAGCTTAAAAGAAAGCCGGAAAGGTTTTCCAGTTCAATTATAATACGAAACAGCCGCGTATTCCATTGCAGGAAAGCGCGGCTGTTGATTACAGTTTTATGACAGACTTTCAGGACTGTGCTTTGGCTTTTTCAGCATCGTCCATCCGGTCCAGCTGCTTGAGGAAGGCCAGCAGGAACGGCAGGGAAACAATAAAGGTGAGCGCATCCGCAATGGGCTGGCAGATCTCTACGCCTACAAGGCCGAAAGTGCGGGGCAGAATGAGGATGAGCGGAATGAAGAACACGCCCTGACGGCAACAGGCCAGAAAGGTGGCGCGCCCGGCTTTGCCCACGCTCTGGAAGGTCATGTTTGCCACCACAATGACCGGCTGCAGCAGAATGGCAAGGCACTGAGAGTGGAAGGCGGGCAGCGCCACGGCGGTAACTTCCGGGTCGTCGCGGAACAGGCGGATGAGGGCATCGCTGTTGACCCAGCACAGGCTCACCAGCACCACCAGCATACAGAAGGCTGCACCCATGGTAAAAACTGCGGCTTTTTGCACCCGGCGGAATTTGCGCGCACCGTAGTTGAACGCGGCCACCGGCTGCAGGCCCTGCCCAACGCCAATGGCTACCGAGATGATGAACATGAAAATGCGGGAAACGATGCTCATGCCGGCCACAGCGGCATCGCCGTAGCTGCGGGCGGCAATGTTCAGCAGCATGCCGCCGATGCTCTGCAGGCCCTGACGGCCAAAGCTGGGCGCGCCGCCCACCAGGATCATGCCGAACTCCCGCGCTTCACGGGTGACAGCAGCAATACGGAACTGACTGACGGTTTTGCCCCGCAGGAACATGGACAGCAGGATGCAGAAGCTGATGCTTTGGCTGAGAGCCGTAGCAATGCCTGCACCGGCGGTGCCAAGGCCCAAGCCGAACATCAAGATGGGGTCCAGCACAATGTTCAGCACGCCGCCGGTCACAAGGCCGATCATGGCAAAGTTCGCCTTGCCCTCATAGCGCAGGATGTTGTTCATCACAAGGCTGGAGATCATAAGCGGGGCTGCAATGAGGATGGGCCGTGCATAAGCGCAGGCGTGGGGCAGAATGGTCTCGGTGCTGCCCAGCAGCATCATGAAGCTGGGCAGAGTGGCAAGGCCCACAACGGCCAGCACCACGCCAGCGGCCAGAGCAGTAAAAAAGCTGGTGGAAGCAAAGCGGGTGGCGGCATCGGTGTTCCGGCTGCCAAGGCTGCGGCTGATGATGGTGCCGGAGCCGTGGCCCAGTGTAAAGCCAAGCGCCTGAATAATGGCCATCAGGCTGGAAACAATGCCCACCGCACCGGAAGCGCTGGTGGAGATCTGGCCCACAAAAAAGGTATCGGCCAAGTTGTAGATGCTGGTGATGAGCATACTTAAAATGGTAGGGGCGGCAAGACCGAGGATCAGCTTTGGAATGGGTGTCTCGGTCATTTTTTTGTATTGCTGAATGTTGAGCTCGTCTGCTGACATGAAAGAACCTCCTTTTATCATAAGGAATAGGTCAAGAAAAGCCGCCCAGCAGCAGAGCGGCGGATAATTTGAATGTGTGCACGGGATGCACGTTCCATAGTATAACGCAGCTGCGGCAAAAAGTCGAGAGCCGAACCGGTACAGAATGGTGCCTGAAATGCCCATGGAGCGGGAGAAAAACGGACGGAAAGCTTGACGGTTTTTGTCTGTTTTGCTAAAGGCTGGTCGAATTGCTTGTAGAAAATCACGATATGTGGTATCATTTACCATAAGGGAAACAAAAGAGCCTGTGCATCTGTACAGGCTGCATACAAAATACAAGCGGCAGCCGCAGGCAGAGCCGGGCGGCTGCGATCCATAGGAGGAACAAACCATGAAAACTGTTGCACAGACCGTGATCGAAGCCGATCACTTTTACACCATTGCCGCGCACACCGGCAACGTCATTCAGGCCGTGGAGGGCACCAAGGAAGCCGGTACCGTCCGTCTGGGCAAGTACGAGCATAAGCCTGAGCAGGAGTGGAGCTTTATCCGCGTGGGTGACGGCGTTTACCGCATCCGCAACCGCGCATCCGGCAAGCTGCTGGACCTGACCATGACCGGCACCGCCAACGGCACCTGGCTGCACCTGTGGGAGGATGTGGGTGGTACCTCTCAGATGTGGACCGTTCAGCCCACTCCGGAAGGAACTGTGCGCCTGCGCTCTTCCTGGGCCGGCGGCAAGTGCGTGGACACCGTTGGCATGGGCGCTGCGGTTGGCACCGTGCTGCAGATCTGGCAGGAGGTGTCCGGCGCAGATGACCAGCTGTGGACCATTGCCGAGGTGAAGGAGCGCGCAAAGCGTGCCGCAAAGAAGGCCGAGGAACCTGCTGTGGAGGCTGCCGCTGAAGCTGCACCCGCTGCAGAAAAGGCACCGGCCAAGAAGACTGCGGCCCGCAAGCCCCGCACCACCAAAAGGGCGGCTGCAGCCAAGGCAGAAGCTGCAGAAGAGGGGAAGACAGAGACCGCAGCACCGGCAGAAAAGCCCGCAAAGCCTGCCCGTAAGACCGCCGCCAAGGCTGCCGAAAAAGCAGAGCCTGCAAAGGCAGAAGCACCTGCAGAGGAAAAGCCCGCTGCGGAGAAGCCCAAGCGCAAGTGCGCACCCCGCAAGAAGAAGGAGACGGTCTGATCTCGTTCTATTGACCTGTTAAAATGAAAGCGCCCGCCGGAGGTCCAGCCCTGCCCGGCGGGCGCTTTTGGTTATTCTGGAAGCTGCTTTAAAACAAAGCGGTTTTTATCAAATTCCAGCAAACCTTCGTCCCGCATTTTGCACAGCTCTTTGGAGAGGGCGCTGCGGTCCAGATTGAGGTAGTCGGCCATCTGCTGGCGGTTGAAGGGCACCTCGAACTCCATCCTGCCGCAGCGTGCTGCCTGTGCGGAAAAATAGGTCAGCAGCCGTCCGCGCACAGTCTTGGGCGTTGTGCAGAAGATGCGCTGCGAAAGGCTGAGGTTCTTGCGCATGGATACCGCCAGCAGGCGGCGCAGCAGCTTGTCTTTCAGCGCTGGCTCGATCCGCGCATCGGTAAGGGCGGCAGTGTGCAGGAACAGTATTTCGCAATGTTCGGCCGCAACAGCATCCACCATCAAGGCCTCGCCGCAAAAGGCGTAGGTCTCGGCAAAGGCCTGCCCGGCACCTGCGCTGCTCAGGATGCTTTTGGTGCCCCAGAGATCCAGATTTTCAATGTGCACGGAACCACGCAGCACAATGCCGATCTCCCGCACGCAGCTTCCGGCGCGGAAGATGACCTCGTGCTTTGCAAACTGCCGGGTGCGCAGGTGCCCGGCAGCGGCAAGGGTATCCAGCTCGGCTTCTGAAAGATCCTGAAACAGGGGCGACGCAATCTTTTTCATAAAAATCCTCTTTCTGTGGTTATAACAACCGAAAGCACGGTCTGATTATAGTATACTCAGAACATCAAAGCAAGGAGGATTTTTCCATGATCCGCAAAATCATTCATATAGACGAAGAAAAATGCAACGGCTGCGGTGCCTGCGTCACCGCCTGCCACGAGGGTGCCATCGGCCTTGTGAACGGCAAGGCCAAGCTGATGCGGGACGACTACTGCGACGGCTTTGGCGACTGCCTGCCCGGATGCCCCACCGGTGCCATCACCTTTACCGAGCGCGAAGCCGCCGCTTATGACGATCAGGCTGTGCTGGAAAACAAGCAGAAAAAGGCCGCTGCCGCTCAGCAGCAGGCACAGCCCGCCGCACCGGCGTTCCATGGCTGCCCGGGCAGCATGATGAAACAGTTCCACCGTGAGCAGACCGCACCTGCCGCAGCCGCAGTGCCCATGCAGTCCCAGCTGGCACAGTGGCCTTGCCAGATCAAGCTGGTGCCGGTGAACGCGCCCTACTTTGACGGTGCCAAGCTGCTGATCGCCGCCGACTGCACCGCCTATGCCTACGCCAATATCCACGAGGAGTTCATGAGGGGCCATGTGACCATCATCGGCTGCCCGAAGCTGGATGCTGTGGATTACAGCGAAAAGCTGACCGAGGTCATCCGCAGCAATGATATCAAGAGCGTGACCGTGCTGCGCATGGAGGTGCCCTGCTGCGGCGGGCTGGAGCACGCTGCCATCACTGCTCTGAAGAACAGCGGCAAGTTCATCCCGTGGAATGTAGTCACCTTCTCCACCGATGGCCGCATCCTCGACCGGTAAAATGACAGAACAAAAGCCAGAAACGACTGCTGCCGTTTCTGGCTTTTGTTGTTTGCGGAAAGATCAGCCCGCGTTCTGTACGCTGTTGGCAGCGGTCTGCACGAACTGCAGCACGCTCTGGATGGTATCGCGGATCTGCACCAGCGTCTGGATGTCTTCGTCCTTCATGCGGGATGTGGGCGCAGTGAGTACCACGGTCTGGGCACTCACGGTGCCAGTGAGCTGGATGCTGACCCCGTGTTCCGGGATGGTGAGCAGGATGTGCACCGGGATGGCATCCGCAAAGAACCTGCTCTTTTCCAGCCCGATAACAAGTACCGGTGCATTGGCGCTGGCATCACCGGTATCCAGCTGAAAATAAAGGTAGCCGTCCTTTGCGTTTTCCGGCTGTACGCGCTGCAGCTTTTTCTGCGGCAGCTCAAACTCGGTCATGTCCTGCAGGCTGGTGGCTGTGGTGTCCACACCCAGCAGGCTTGCCAGCTGGGCCTGCGAGATATAACTGCCAAGGCTCCAGTCCGGCAGCAGAAGGCTCGCCAGCGGGTAGCTGCCGGTGATGGAAGAGCGGATATTTTTGTACAGCTGCCCGACATCGTATAAGGTCTCGCTGCTGCTGATATACACCCGGGTGAGCGGGCCTGCCGGGATAACGGCATCCGGGGCCGAGATGCTCAGCTGCAGTGCGTCCGGCGCATACAGGCCGCTGACGGTGCCCTTGGTGGAGCCTGTCTTTTGCAGGATGGTGTAAAGGGCAGGGGAATCGGCTGTGGATGTGATCTCATAATCAAAGGTAAAGGCCGCGCCTGCCTGCAGCACTTTCACCCGGCGGGCTACCAGACTGTACCCGGTTACAGCGGCCACGACTGCAAGCAGTACAAGAATGAGCACTGCGATCAGGACCACATAGCCCGCGCCGTGCTTTTTTCGTTTGGAAGATGCCATAAAAAAATCCTCCCTCAGATGTTTTATTCAGCATAGCGGAACAGCGGACAAAAGTCAAGGCGGAACAGAGAAGCGCTGAAAAAACAAAAAATCCGAAACCGTAAGGTTTCGGATTTCTGGCGGAAAGATGGGGATTCGAACCCCAGAACGCTTTTGACACGTTACACG
>OGDP01001902.1_pt1 | contig 12013 bp, 12 predicted proteins | sample 1570441 | NCBI WGS metagenome assembly OGDP01 (sample SAMEA2581961, study PRJEB24529) | metagenome | biome: Human gut stool | place: China | collected 2011
GTGTACAGACTAAAGGAATTCTGCCAGAGATGGGAATTGAGGATGGCGTTGCAATAATTGCAACGCCATCCTCAATTCCCCTCTCTGGCAGAATTCCTTCAGGGCCTTGGTGAAGATGCCAGTGCTTCCGCAGATGCAGGAACAATGCTTACAGTTACAGAGGATTGTAATGTTCGTGCTTCCGCAGATTCAGAGGGTGAGGTTATCGGTGGTTTTTCTGCAGGAACTGAAGTTGAAAAGAAGGGGCAGGAAGGCGACTGGATACAGGTTGGTTATGATGGGCAGACCGGTTATGTCTATAGTGGTCTGTTAGAATAATAAGGGTTAATAAAATGCAGGTTCCTCCGGAACCTGCATTTTTGTTGTTCTGATATAACGAAAGATCATTTTTTGAGTGAACCGTCTGATGCCAATGTGTATTTTTTTCCACTTACGGTGATGGTTCCGGTCTGCATGATTCCGTCTTCGTCCAGATAATAACGTTTTTTGCCTAGGGTGATCCAGCCGGTCTGCATGATTCCATACATATCCAACAGATATGTCTTTCCATCTACATAGCCCCACTGACTCGAGACCGGATTTCCGTCCGGCTTATATAAGGCCCATTTCCCGTCAGCCCGCTGTCTCCAGCTGCCGCCGCGGTAGGTATTGTGGATGTAGATCGTGCTGTTTTCTGTTTTTGCGTACTGCTGTGCCGCCTCGTTTCCCGGGCCTTTCGAGTACACGTAATCTTTCTCGCTGTCGAGTCCGCCGCCCGGATTGGAACCGGACGCTCCGGGGCCGACATTGGAAGTCCAGCCGTTGTTGTAGGCCGGGTTGTTTTCCGGCTGCTCCTGATAATATATGATATCGTGATCCTCCATGCCCGGACCAATGTTGAAAGCATAGGCAGTCATCCCTGCTGTTCCGGAGTCTGTAAGACTCAAAAGTACAGCACCTCCAATTCCGATCGCTGCCGCCATCATCGTTTTCCTCGCTTTTCCCTTATAAACATATCCCGCACAGATGCTTATTTTGTTTCGTATGCATTTCCAGCCTGCTCTTCTCATATCGTTTCCTCCGATACCGGTGTTATTCTCCCTCTTTTTCCAGCTGGTCTTCCAGCTTGCCGCCGAGAAATACCACACGGTAGAATAACTCCAGAGATTCTAAAAGTTCCTTCTTTTCTCTCTGGTACTGGCGGATCTTAAGTCCACTTCCGATCTCATCGAAGAGATAATCCTGATCCTCCGCTTCCACACGGAACTCGAGGTTTCCTTCCGGGGTGAATTCGAGGAAGAGGATGCCGCCCACATCCTCAGTAAAGAGGACGCACATGATCTGCAGTTCCTTTTTGATGTTTTCCGGGAGAAGTTTGAATTTCTCGTTGAAGTAATATTTCTGCTGGTATGAGTTTGCACCGCAGAGAATGATGTTTTCCTGTTTATTGTTGTTTTCTGCCATGATATATGTTTGCTCCGTTTCCTGTTATATCGTGTGATTTTTCTCTTTATTGATTCGTTATCTAAGTTCTAATGCATATTTAATTCTTTATTTTATATAACCTGTCCATGGTTTCAGCATTTTTGAAGTTTAACTGCTTTAGAAAAAATTACAGGTATTTTAAAATATCAGATATCGAATCAATATGGTAATCCGCCTTGCTCTGATCGAACCCGAACCGGTCATCTTTGAGTCCAGCGATCGACATTCCGGCCCGGTATGCAGCCTCGATCCCCACAGTGGAATCTTCCACGACAAAGCACTCGTCCTCACGGATTCCCAGAGTATCCGCTGTATAGTGGTAGATCTCCGGATTCGGTTTGCTCTGTTTAAACTGCTTTCCACTGACGATCAGGTCAAATTCCGGGCGCATGCCCACCTCCTCCACGATCCTCGAGATCAGCTTCGGACCTGTGGAGGATACCAGCGCGACTGTATAGCCGCGGCGCTTTAATTCCTGCACTGTGGTCTTCATCTCCGGGCGGAAGATCTTCCGATAATCGATCCGGCTGTAAATGTCTCTTTCGGCCCACTCTTTGATCAGTGTTTCCCAGGTCTCACCGTTATTCACGGCCCGTTCCATCACAGTCCAGCTATCCTGTCTGCTGCGGCCTACCATTGGGGTGATGTCTTCCATTGTCACCGCCGGGTTCTTTTCTTTTGCGAACTCCAGCAGGTATTTCATATATACAAATTCACTGTCTACCATAACGCCGTCCATGTCAAAGAGGACGGCCCTGATCGGGCGTGTGATCTTCATGTAAATTCCTTTCCGGCAAACCTCGCGCGGACGCCTGCGGCAATCCATATCTTCACGCGGGTGTGCATGATTGGTATGTAGTGCCTTTTTCATCAGCCGGAAGCTCCATCAAAATTTCCGGTTAACGGAAAAAGGCGGCTTAAGGATAAGCCGCCTATATTCTATCGTATTTCCCTCTATTTTGCAAGAATCCCGCGCATTTTCAGATAGTCTACCACGCACTCCACCATATCATCGTAGGAAAGTTTCGTGGTGTTGATCATCAGATCGTAGTTCTCAAGATTCTCCCAGCTCTTTCCGGTATAGTAGCGGTAATAGTCGCGGCGCTCCCGGTCGATCCGCTTAATATTCTTTAAGATATCTTCCTCCGGGAAGTATCCTTTCTCACGGACTTTGTTGATCCTCTCCTCGATCTCCGCATACACAAAGAGCCGGACAAGGTTTTCAGTTCCGTCGAGGACATAGTCGGCGCAGCGGCCGATAATAATACAGGATTCTTCCTGAGCCAGTTTCCGGATGACCGATGACTGGAACCGGAACAGGTTGTCAGATGAGATCAGGTCAGATCCCAGAGACGGGGTTCCGTTTTCCGGAATCAGAGAGTGGATGATCCGGTATAACAGCTTATTTCCGGCTTTTTCATCGGCAAGGTGGAAATAGCTCTCGCGGATCCCGCTCTCCTCGGAGGTCATCTTTAAGATCTCCTTATCGTAAACATGAAGTCCAAGGCGCTCGCCGAGACGTTTCGCCATCTCCGCTCCGCCGCTTCCATACTGTCTTCCGACCGTGATCACAAATTTCTTATTCTCCGCCATAAATGCCTCCTTCTTCCCCTCCCGCCTCTCGGCAGATGTACCTGGAAAAATCATGGGAATGCTTTTTATTCTATCTGTATTTTACCATATATAGTTTGAAATTTTAAGTCTTTTTTATAATATTTTCGCTGTTTTTCAGCTCCTTCGTAAGTTTCACAATTACAAAATACAGGCATATAACTCATGTCTTTACAAGCAATGTCGGATATCCCAGCTTTCGAAGTTCCTGCTCCTGCCGCACTGCATTTTCCATATTCCGGAATGCCCCGGCGCGGACATAATAAAGTCCGTCCTTAAACGTCATAAACGCAGGGAATCCCTGGGATTTCAGGTGCTCCACTTCCTTCTCCGCGTTAGCTCTTACCCGATAGATCCCGGTCTGAACCATATAAAAGCCCGGCATCTCCTCGCCTGCCGTCTGCTTTTCCAGCTCCGCAAATGTCTGCACGATCCCATCCGCGATGGCATCCGCGGTCCGGCTCATGTTCTCATCGAAGAAGTCATTGTCCTTCTCATTGTCGATAAATCCAACTTCCACAAGAACCGCCGGAAGTGCTGTATCCCTGAGGACCACAAGATTCGGCCTCTCACTGATTCCAAGGTCGTTCCAGCCCACCGCCGCAAGCTTTTTGTTGATATTCTCCGCAAATGTCTCCGCATCGCCACCTCTCCCAAAGATCAGGCTCAGAGTTCCGGAAGCAGACCCCGGCACCGCCATGGCATTCCGATGGATCGACAAAAACAGATCCGCCGTGGAGCTGTTCCCGATCTGCGCCTTCTCATATGGACTGTTGTATACATCGCCGACTCTCGTGTACTCCACCCGGACCCCCCGGCGTTCCAGGGCATTTCCGATATCATAAGACAACGCCAGCGTATCGTCCTTCTCCCGTCTGTTCCCATATACCGCCCCCGGATCACTCCCGCCGTGACCCGGATCAATGATGACACTGTTCTGCTTTGCCAAAATTATTCTCCTTTTTCATAAATTTTATGATATGATACAATCATTGAGTCCAAAATCTGCGCTGTCCGGATATCCACAGCGATTTTTTGAATGAATGATCGGATACCTTATCATATTCCCGTATCATCAGACCTGCGCCATCCATGTCTTAAAACTTTCCCTGGCAATCACACGAAAGGATCTCTTTACACCATGTTAATCGTATTCAACCAGATGGTGAGTCTCTTTCTCTTAATGCTCACCGGCTATCTCGCCAACCGATCCGGCGTGATCGATAAGACTTTTGAGTCGAAGGTCTCCCGGTGATCACCTTCCTCGTCCTGAGATTCTTTATCAGGAACCGCATACTTTTGGAGATCTCTACGATCCTCTCCGGCTGCCCTATTGCTGGAAACGTGTCCATGCTCTGTATGGAATACAACCAAGATGTCACCCTGGTGTCGAAAGGGATCTGTATCTCCACTCTGCTGCCCATGATCTCGATCCCGATCGTGTCGGCATTGGTTGCGATCTTATAAATATCTCTGCCGCAGGCCATCCAACAATTGGTTGGAAATTCCTGCGGCAGATTAAAAAACGCTGTTTTTGCAGCAAAAAGGACATCTGAACCAGAAATACCCTCGTATCTCTCGTTCAGATGTCCTTTTTATTTTTCGTATGTATTCCTATTCCTGTACCTGCACGCCTCGTGGACCTACATGGGTGGCGAATACCACCTGGGTACTGGTCTTGCCGAACTTCTGGAGCTGGCCGAGGAAGCTATCGAGCTGCATTGTGCTCTCGAAGGCAACCTTCATGATCACGGAGTATTCTCCGGTAACGCTGCTGCACTCTAAGATGTTCGGGATTCCTTCCGCGTAGTTATAGAATTTCTGCTTGTCCTCCGGAAGCACGTTGAGGTTGATGAAGGCGAGGATGTGATATCCAAGCTTCATCGGATCGATCTGTGCCTGGTAGGATGTGATGATTCCATCTTTTTCCAGTTTTTCAATTCTTGCTGAAACCGCCGGGGAAGAAAGGAATGTCTTCTCCGCGATCATTTTCAAGGACGCTCTCGCGTTATGCTGCAGGATCTGCAGAATCTCCCTGTCAATATGATCCATAATTATCTCCTTTGTTCCGGTTTTCAAGTATATTTAGCTGTGTCATATGCCCGGAACTCCTTATCTATATACAGATAACCGTTCAGCCGCGCCGCATCCCTGCGGCAGACATCTGTGATATCCAGACCACCAAACGATTCCTGCGTTCATGTTTTATCTATGCTGCCCGACCGTATTTTCACGGATCCAGCACTGTTTTAAAGGCACCCGGCTGCTGTCAGTCTGGTATTTCAGATCTCCCCGTGGAACACTTCCGCCGCCGGACCTGTCATAAATACAGTGTCCTTTTCTCTGTCCCAACGGATCAGAAGGTCGCCGCCGAGCAGTGTCACGCGGACTTCATCGTCAGTAAGACCGTTTAAGATGCAGGCGACCGCTGTCGCGCAGGCACCTGTTCCGCAGGCAAGCGTCTCTCCGGAACCGCGCTCCCAGACACGCATATTTACATGTCCGCGGTCCACGATCTCCACGAATTCCGTGTTGGTGCGGTCCGGGAATTTTTCGTGGACTTCAAAGGACGGGCCGATCTTTTCGATCTCCATATCCTTGATTCCATCCATAAATACCACCACGTGGGGATTTCCCATGGACACGCCGGTAAAACGGTACTCTTTTCCATCCACCGTGATCGGCTCCCCGATCTCGGAGGTCTGCACCGGACGCCCCATATCCACCGTCACAAGCTCTACCTTGCCGTCTTTTAATTTCATAGACAGATGCTTGATTCCGGATGCAGTCTCCACGTCGATCTCCGTCTTATCCACGATTCCGTGGTCATAGGCGTATTTTCCGACACAGCGGATCCCATTTCCGCACATGGCACCCCGGGATCCATCCAGATTGTACATGTCCATCTGGCAGTCCGCAACCCTTGACGGCTTAATTAAAATCAATCCGTCCGATCCGATTCCGAAATGGCGGTCGCTGACCATCTTTGCCGTCCCGCAGGGATCTTCCACAGTCTCTTCAAAACAGTTTACATAAACATAATCATTTCCGATGCCCTGCATCTTCGTGAATTTCATATTTTCTCTCCTATATGCTCCATCCCCTGTGCGAGGATCGTCTGGATGTGACCGTCCGCAAGAGAGTAGAGAACGCTCTTTCCTTCCCTGCGGAACTTGACAAGGCGCATCTGCTTCAGGATCCGAAGCTGGTGGGAGATCGCAGACTGTCCCATTCCGAGAAGACTTGCAATATCGCACACACATAACTCCGACTGGCTGAGTGCATACAGAATACGGATCCTTGTGGAATCGCCGAATACCCGGAAGAATTCCGCAAGATTCTGGAGCTCCTCGCCTTCCGGCATCACGTCCATCACCCGTTTTACCACCTTATCGTGGACATGAATAAACTCACAGTGCGGGGCGATCTTTTCGTCCTCTCTGATACCCATGTTCCTGCTCCTTTACTGCTGCTGCCGCAGGTCATACGGACAGCAGTTCTTTCCACGCAGTTAGCGCACGAGAAGTTTGCTTACTTCGTACTGCTCCTCCGGGATGTCTTTCTTCATATTCAGTGCCTCCTGGATGTCGAAATCCACGAACTTGCCGTCCTTGTAGGCTACGATACGGTTGCTCTTTCCTTCCGCCAGAAGCTCTGCAGCTCTCGCACCCATGATGGACGCGTAAACACGGTCCTTACAGGTCGGTGTACCGCCTCGCTGGATGTGGCCAATGATGGTGGCACGGGTCTCGATACCTGTCGCCGCCTCGATCCTTCTTGCCATGGAAGTGGAGTGTCCGATTCCTTCAGCGTTGATGATGATGTGATGCTTTTTGCCGCGCTTTCTGTTCTCAATGATCCGGTTGATCAGGTACTGCTCATTGCCGTCGTAGCGCTCCGGAAGGAGAATATCCTCCGCGCCGTTGGCAATACCGCACCAGAGAGCGATATATCCGGCATTTCTTCCCATAACCTCGATGATACTGCAGCGCTCATGGGAGGTGGAAGTATCACGGACTTTATCGATGGCTTCCATCGCTGTGTTTACAGCGGTATCGAAACCGATCGTATAGTCGGTACAGGCGATATCAAGGTCAATGGTTCCCGGAAGACCGATCGTGTTGATTCCGAGAGCGGAAAGCTTTCCGGCACCGCGGAAGGAACCGTCTCCTCCGATCACAACGATACCATCGATACCATGTTTCTTACATACCTCAGCGCCACGCTTCTGGCCTTCCTCAGTTGTGAACTCCTCACAGCGGGCTGTGTAAAGGATCGTACCGCCGCGGTTGATCGTGTCCGCAACGCTGACGCTGTCCATATCTACGATTTCTTCCTGAAGGAGTCCGGCGTAGCCACGCATGATTCCTTTTACCTTCAGGCCTTTATTGATAGCGGTTCTTACAACCGCACGGATTGCCGCATTCATTCCAGGGGCATCTCCGCCGCTGGTCAATACTCCGATCGTTCTGACTTCTTTCTTTGACATATGGGTTTCCTCCATAAAAAAATTCTGTCAATCATTCGCCGTACACGTCCTTATGTTAATGTAACTGCTCAGTTTTTTCGCAGTCACATGCAAAAATCCATTCCGGATCGACTTCGCCGATGGGATTTTTGCCTTCCAGCCAATGTTCTCTTACGGTCAGCGCAGTGAATGCACAGACCTACCAAACAGTTACATTTTAATACACTTTGCCCTTCTTTTCAATGACCTTTTGCACAACTTTGACATTTTTTTCACCAAGGATCTTATACAGGCGGTTCAGAAGATCCGGCCCTGCGAGGACTGCCCAGTTTTCGGAAAGTCTGCGCATTTTCCGTTCTTCTTTTAAATACATAATGACCCGGTCTTTTCCGTCGGAATCACGGAGTGCCGCCATGACATCGTCGATGTGGCTCGCGTAGAATGCCTGATTTTCGAACTGAAGCCAAAGCTCATTCGGGATATCGGTGAACGGGATCACTTCCTCGCAGATCAGCTTTCCTACCGGGTCATCACCGATGGACGCCCGGCCGCGGATAAACACCTTGTTTTCCTCGGTGAACGCCTGACGGTTCTTCTCGTAGATCTTCGGGAACACGAGAACTTCCACCGTGCCCACAAGATCCTCAACGGTGATGAATGCCATGAGCTGGTTCGTCTTTGTAGTCTTCACCTTTTTCGACGTAATCATTCCGCCGATGACCACATTGGAATTATCCTCCACAACGGTCTTCCCGGCCTCATCCACAACGAAGTCGGAGGTTCTCGCCGTCACATTTTTCTCCCAGAGCTCCCGGTATTCCTCCATCGGATGACCGCTGACATAGATGCCGATGGTCTCCTTCTCGAATGCCAGAAGTGTCTGCTTGTCATACTCGCCCACATCCGGGAACGTGATATGGAAGTTGTCCTTTTCCTCCTCCGGGGCGATGTCAAAGAAGCTCATCTGGCCTTCCATGACCGTCTTTTTCTCTTTTGACTTACTCTCCAGAAGGTCGCCGGAGACGATAAGCTTCTGCTTTCTCGTGCCCGGAAGTGTGTCCAGGGCACCAGATTTAATGAAGCTCTCCAGCGTTCTCTTATTGACTTCCTTATTGGACATTCTGGACACAAAATCATCGAGGTTTTTGAAGAGACCGCCGCTCTCACGCTCGGCGATGATCACGTCCACTACAGCCCGTCCGACGCTCTTGATGGCGGAAAGTCCGTAGCGGATACCGTTTCCGGATACGGAGAAGCCGCTGTATCCCTCGTTGATATCCGGCGGCAGGATCGGGATTCCCATGTTCCGGCAGGCGAGAATGTACTCGGAAACCTTCGTGGTGTTGTCCATCACTGAGGTCATGAGCGCCGCCATGAATTCCTTTGAATAGTAATATTTTAAGAACGCGGTCTGGTAGGCAACCACTGCGTAGGCCGCCGCATGGGACTTGTTGAAAGCGTACTTTGCAAAGTCCGTCATGTCATCGTAAATCTGGTTTGCCGTCTTCTCGTCGATCCCATTGGCGATACAGCCCTTTACGCCCTCCTCCGCATTTCCGTAGACGAAGTTCTGGCGTTCCTTCGCCATGACCGCCGCCTTCTTCTTTGACATGGCGCGGCGCACAAGGTCGCTTCGGCCGAGGGTATATCCGGCGAGATCGCGGACGATCTGCATGACCTGCTCCTGGTAGACGATACAGCCGTAGGTCGGCTTTAAGATCGGCTCCAGCTGCGGACAGGTGTAGGTGATGGCTGCCGGGTCATTCTTTCCCTTTAAATATTTCGGAATAAAGTCCATTGGACCCGGACGGTACAGGGAAATTCCGGCTATGATATCTTCCAGGGTGGTCGGCTTCAATTCCTTCATGAAGGTCTTGAAGCCGCCGCTTTCTAACTGGAACACGCCCTCGTTCTTTCCCGTTCCGAGAGAATCCATGACCTTTTTGTCATCATAATCGATGTGCTCGAGATCAAGCTTCACACCGTAGTTCTTTTCGATCATCTTCACCGCGTCCTGGATGACGGTGAGTGTGCGGAGTCCCAGAAAGTCCATCTTTAAAAGACCCAGTTCTTCCAGAGTCGTCATCGTAAACTGGGTCACGATGGTGCCATCGGCACCTCTCGATAATGGGACATACTCGTCGATGGCGGTTCTTGAGATCACGACACCGGCCGCGTGCATGGAGGTGTGGCGCGGGAGTCCTTCCAGACGCTTTGACATATCGATCAGCGTGCGCACATTCTCGTCTGATTCGTACATGCCTCGGAGTTCCGGATTCATCTGTAACGCTTTCTCAATCGTGATATTGAGTTCATTCGGGATCATTTTTGCGATCGTATCACAAAAACTGTACGGAAGATCCATCACCCTTCCCACATCACGGATCACACCCTTTGCTGCCAATGTACCAAACGTTACAATCTGGGAAACACAGTCTTTGCCATATTTTTCCACGACATAATCAATAACTTCGCTCCGCCTCTCATAACAGAAATCGATATCAATATCAGGCATGGTCACTCTTTCCGGATTTAAGAAACGCTCAAACAGCAGATTATACTTGATCGGATCAATATTCGTGATACCTGTCGTGTAGGAGACAAGGCTTCCTGCCGCACTTCCTCGTCCCGGTCCGACCGGAATGCCATGTGTTCTCGCATAATTGATAAAATCCCATACGATCAGGAAATAATCCACATATCCCATTTTCCGGATAACGTTCAGCTCATAGTCTAACTTCGGAAGCAGCTCCTCGTGTCTGTCCGGATACCGTTTTACGAGTCCTTCATGGCACAATTTATTCAGATAAGTCCATGAATCATAACCTTGTGGCACTTCAAAATGTGGCAGCTTCGTCACACCAAATTCAATCTCCACATGACAGCGGTCTGCAATTTTCTGTGTATTATCGATTGCCTGACTTGCAAAGGAAAAAAGCTTACGCATCTCCTCCTCGGACTTCACATAATACTGACCGCCCTCATAACGCATACGGTTTTCGTCAGATAATTTTTTTCCAGTCTGGATACAGAGCAGAATGTCATGCGCTTCTGCGTCTTCCGCGTAAGTGTAATGCACGTCATTCGTCGCAACAAGCTCAATCCCCGTCTCCTGAGCCATACGAAGGAGCGACTGATTCACGATCTGCTGCTCCTGCATCCCATGATCCTGCAGTTCCAGGAAAAAATTCCCTTTTCCGAAAATGTCCTGATACCGGAGTGCTGCTGCCTTTCCTTCTTCATACATCCCACGCAGGATATTCTTCTGTACCTCACCGGCCAGACATGCACTGAGCGCAATGATCCCTTCATGAAATTCCTGCAGTACTTCGATATCTACCCTCGGTTTATAATAATAGCCTTCCGTAAATCCTCTGGATACGATCTTCATCAGATTGTGATATCCGATATCATTTTCTGCCAGAAGTACCAGATGGTAGTAACGGTCATCACCGCTTCCGACAGCCTCTTTATCAAATCGAGATCCCGGTGCAACATAGACCTCGCACCCGAGAACCGGTTTAATTCCTGCTGCTTTTGCCGCACGGTAAAAATCAATAACACCATACATCACACCATGGTCCGTAATCGCCACACTGTTCATCCCGAGTTCTTTTACCCTGGCTACACATTCTTTAATTTTATTTGAGCCATCCAACAGGCTGTACTCTGTATGGACGTGAAGATGTGCAAAGCTCATAGCTTTCTCCCTTCCTGTTAAATATATTGAAAAAAGGTGCTCCCTTCAGGGAACACCCTCTCAAACATTCATGTTTGCCTTAGTCTTCTTTTCCAGTTCCAAGAAGCATGAATTTTACAAGTTTATCGATATCCTGTGGCTCATGAGCAACGATTTCCAATTCCGGAATTTCTCCGTTAGAGAAGATATTTGCCATAGATACATACTGAGATAATTTTGACTTTAAGTTCAGTCTGTCACCTTCACCTGTTACAAGTTCAACTTTTCCTTCACAAGAATCAACTACTTTGAAAAATCCTTCGATATCTGTAATATTCTGTACTTTCATTTCTCATTCTCCTTTTTATTCATTTTATTATTAACAATCTTAATGCTTTTATTATACCTTATTTCTTTTTCATTTCAATATTCTTTTCTGAAATTTTTATACGACCTTCTTTAAGAAGTCTTCCGACAGCACTTTCGAACCCATTTTTACTCAATCCGAATCCCTGTTTGATCAGTTCCGGATCCGCCTTGTCATTAAACGGAAGCTTCCCGCCATATTCTTCCATACGTTTCATGATCAGCGCTGCATCCTCATCCATCTGAAGAAATGCTTTTTCTCTGACACTTAAGTCTAATTTTCCGTCCTCTCTTACTTTCAGGACTCTGGCAGATATACGATCACCGACTTTTAACCTGCCAAAAGCTTCTCTCTTTGGAATTAATGCACTGTAACAGTTATCCACTGCCACAAACACGCCAAAGTTATCACTCGTCTCGTAAAT
>OGDP01001905.1_pt1 | contig 12004 bp, 13 predicted proteins | sample 1570441 | NCBI WGS metagenome assembly OGDP01 (sample SAMEA2581961, study PRJEB24529) | metagenome | biome: Human gut stool | place: China | collected 2011
TGAAAAGAATTTCCATCTTGATAAAATGAACGATACATGGTTTTTAGATTCTGATTATAAGACATTGGCTCTAATTGAAGGCGAAAGTATAAATGTGTAAAGGAGTTTCATATTATGGAAAACAAATACAAACATATGGATTATATACAGTCTGCAATATCAAGAATGGCATCGAATTCCTTTTACTTAAAAGGCTGGAATGTTACTATCATTGCAGCTATTGTGGCATTATCGTTTAAAGAGAGCGATTGGAGGATATATGCCTGTGCATTGGTTCTAAATGTCGTGTTTTGGTTTTTGGATGCGTATTATTTGAAGCAAGAGAAACTTTTTAGGGAATTATACAATAAAGTTTCAAAGATAAGTGATGACAATTTGGTTGACTTTTCTATGAATACAAGCGAATTCAAAGAAAAAGTATCGGCAATTCCAAGCCTTATGATAAAAAACATCTCGATTACTCCGTTGTATCTTTCGATTTCCGTTGTCTTACTTGTCCTAATTCATATTGTTTGAGGAGGTTATCATGTTTTCAAAATTTAAATTAAATAATATTGTATATTCGGACTTCAAGGAATATGAATCTATAGGGAAAGAATACTATGCCCAAATACAAACAGACATTCAAAGTAGCCTAAAAGAATTTATAGGAATAGATGGAGTGATTGATGGCACTAAGTTACAGGAGAACTGGTTCCCAACAAAGCAAAAATTTAGTGTATTTTTATCTCACTCACATGCCGATGAGAAGGTAGCTGTTTCTATAGCTGGCTTTTTAAAAAAGGAACTCAACTTAAATACTTTTATAGATTCTTGTCTTTGGGGATATTCTAATGATTTATTGAGAGAAATAGACGAGAAATATTGTAGACATAGCAACGGTACATCTTTCGATTATGACAAAAGGAATTATTCTACCAGCCATGTTCATATGATGTTATCCATTGCTTTGTCCAGAATGATTGATGAGTGTGAATCCGTTTTTTTCTTGAATAGTGGAAATTCCATTTCAATAGCCGACGAAATAAGCAAAAAGAGAACAGCCTCACCGTGGATATATAATGAATTATCTTTAGCTGATATGATTGAAATTCGACCTATTAACTGTTATAGAGATAAATTTTTGCAATTTTCTCATAACGCATATGATGCAGTCAATGAAAGTTCTTCTCTTCAGATCAAATATGAAGTTGGCGAAATATTAAGAAACTTTATTTCTCTCTCTAAATATGATTTAATAAGTTGTGCAGAAGAGTGGAACGCAAACAGCAAATCATTTCAAAGTGCTTTGGATTATATTTATCTTTCAAAAAACATAATTATTAAGCAGGATGTTTTGATTGGCTAACCCAAAATCTGTGTAAATTTATATGCTCAAAATAACTTTCCTTATAGTTGAGGGGAGTTATTTTTTTGCCTTTTTGAATTCGTCACTTGACATTATGGCAAAGACTTACTATATAGCAACCACTCTCTCAGCTATTCTCATTTACGCACGCTTCGTCTCAGTATAATAACAAGAGCAATTGTAACCACTATCGTCACTATATGTCCTGGATAGAACAGGTAATTGAGAATTATTTTCATTTCCTTGCCCTCTTAAAAATAGTTTGAGTCATTATATTTCAGGTAAGCCGAATTGGAATTTGCCGGATTAATCCATAGTTCGAAATCCCAATTTACCGATCCGCCCGGTACACCTTTTTCATTGCCCTGAAATTGCATTTGGAAACGCTTTGTGCTATAATCTGCTAAAATCCACTAAGGCGGTGTCAAATGCTAATTTATCTCGCAGCCATCAGTTCCGATGAAGATAAATCCAAGTTCGAGCTGATATACCGGCAATATCGTAATCTGATGTTCTATGCTGCAAACCAGATCCTGCACAACAGCAGTGATGCCGAAGATGTTGTTCATCAGGCTTTCCTAAAAATAATCGAAATTCTTGATGCAATTTCCGAAATAAAGAGTCACAAAACGCGCTCGCTCATCGTTACTATTACTGAGAGGAAAGCAATCGACCTCTATCGCTCCAAGAGCCGCGCCGCTGTCCTGCCGCTGGACGAGACATACACCGGCAGCGTATCGGCGGACGAGATTGAGCATATGGCAGAAAGCGATATGATCGCCGCGGCAATTGCAGCATTGCCCGCACGTTACCGCGAAGTGCTGCTTTTGCGCTACGACAACGGCTTTTCTTATTCTGAAATTGCCAAGGCACTGGATATGACCGAGGCAGCAATACGCAAAACCGTACAGCGCGCGAAAGAGGCTTTGCAGCGCACATTACAGACACAGGAGGAAGATACCGATGAAGATAACCGATGATATGCTGTATCATCACGCGGAGGCTGCACGCGAAAAATGGCTATCCGAGGCACTGCCGCCGCAGATACCGGAACACGAGTTCTCCGGGAAATTCGACCGAAAGATGCGCAAACTTATCCGTGAGCAGCGCCATTCTGCGCAGTTCAATCGCCGCATAAAGCTGTTGCAGCGTATTGCCGCTGTTTTTCTTCTTGTCTGCACCGTATCTTTCGGCTGCGTTATGACAGTAGACGCTTACCGCGCGAAAATCATTGAAACCATCGTGCGTGTGTTCAACGAGCTGACAGATTATCGGTTCAGCAAAAGTGCAGATATGCCCGAAAGCATTGCATATGTGTTTCCGCCAACGCTTGCCTATATCCCGGACGGCATGAGCAAGGCGGAGGAAAACGCCGGAGAGCAGCTGTATACGGTCACATATCAGAGCGAGGACGACAGCTTTTTCGACCTGTCTTGCACTATTTTTACAGATGAAACGCAGACTGAGAAAATCCTCGATACCGAAGATGCACAATCTACGGAGTTTAATCTTCATGGTGAAGCGGCAACGCTTCTCACCAAAAACGGAGCTTCCACGATCTTCTGGACGCATGACGATGTACTGTATCACCTGTACGGCACTGTTTCCGCTGATGAATTACGCAAGGTCGCGGAAAATATCGAATAAGACGACAAAAGACACCCCTCGTTCCAAGCATTTGCTCAGAACGAGGGGTGTTTTGCGTCTTTTAGTAGTGTTTATCTTCTCAAATATCGACTTAACAATCGTTTTCCTGTATCTTCTGAAAATCACACTATTTGAAACTGCACCGGAAAAGACAGCCACACCATGTTACGACTCAATATCGAACATAGCCATCAGTTTTTTGAATGTGTCTTGTCCGTCCAGGCAGGTATCCGTCAGATAGCCTTTTTCTGTTTCCCACTCAGAGAGTCCACGATAATAAAACATCTTTTTAGAGTCTTCAATAATAAACGGCACGATACCAAATCGCAGACATTCTTTCAGCGCGATCAGTCGCCCGACTCTGCCGTTGCCGTCCTGAAACGGATGGATACGTTCAAATTCATAGTGGAAGCGGATAATGTCGTTAATCGTGACAGCATTCAATGATTCATATTCGGACAGTAACGCTTTTATCCGCACAGGTACATCTTTCGGCTTTGCAGTTTCTCGACCGCCGACAACATTTGCACGCTTTTTGTAGTCACCAACGGCAAACCACGCAAGCGTCGAGTCCTTGGTGCTTTGCTTCAGAATACGATGCAGTTCTTTGATATGGCTCTCTGTCAAAGGTTCTTCCGCATGGTCGATCACATAGTCGATAGCGCGGAAATGATTTACCGTTTCGATGATGTCATCGACAGAGATACCCTCACCGACATCTACAGTGTTCGTTTCAAAAATTAGTCTGGTCTGATCTTCGCTCAGCTTGCTGCCCTCAATGTGGTTGGAGTTATAAGTCATGCGCACCTGCAGTTCATGGTACAAACCTCCCGGCAGTCGAACGCTTTTTTCATCTCTTAACATTTGCAGCAAGGCATTATCCGTAATGCTCCGACAGAGTTCTTCCTGCTTGCAGCCAAGGAACGCAGCAATTTTTGCGAGTACACGGTCCGCGATTTTCTCTCCACGGCCAATTTTGGCTACGGTTCGTGAGGAAATGCCAAGCTCCTCCGCGAGTGCGGTCCTGGTCAGTCCTCTTTCGTTCAGCTTCTGTATCAGTCCTTCATAAGATATCATAACGCTCATCCTTCCCTTTACTTATTATATCCGATTTTCGAGAAAAGTAAAGGTTAGGCCGTGAGAAAGTAAAGATATCGGCGATAAGTACATCACTGATTTCTGAACACACAGAAATGCAGATATTCTCTTGGTCGGTATAGTTTATCCAGACATCACACCTCCAACACACTTATGAAGAAATAACACACACATTTTTTCTTCTCATCTTCATTTTTACAGATTAATCAACCATCACTCCCTCAGTTTGACATGGACAGTCCACGATACGATATATTTATCATGTTTTCTCTCCGGCATCTGACACTTGGAATAGGGAAATATTTCATGCTTATATTTGCCTGTTTTATTGGCTGTAATTTTTCTAAAAAAACTGGCATAATGTTATAAATTATGAAGTTTTTCTGAAAGGTTGTACCATATGCGTTATCGTGCCGAAGATTTTCAAAAAGATTTTTGGGTAAATATCGGCAAACGCATTCGTCTGCGTCGTGAACAGTTCGGTCTGACACGAGATCAATTATCTTATGAAATCGGAGTCAGTGAAAAAACGCTTGGACAAATCGAGCGAGGAGAGCAAGGTTGCAGCGTCGCACATCTGTTTATGATTGCCTCCAAGCTGAACATTTCCGTAGACAGACTGCTAAAAGGTACACCGCAGGAAACATTGCTTGAGCGCGGTCTGATTCGCACTCATCAAGGATTTTTCGCCAATCCGGTTCACATCAAATCCATTGAGAGTGATTATGTATTCTGCATCAACGACATCGAGGTCCCGATCAGTCACAGAGAACGTAAAAATCTGATCAAAAAATTTTCCGAGCGATACGCTTCGATGATATCCAAAGTATAAGTTCATATTCAAGTCATTTACAGACCGTAAATTATCCTGTCGATAGTTTGCGGTCTGTTTTTTTCGGACTTGCCCCTAAATGATACAGTTTTCGAGGAAAACATAACACCTTTTCATTAAACTCACGCAAACCTCATAATCCGCACTGCGGATATATATTTGCTATTATAATCTGCCTTATGTCCATTTTTCAACGAGGTGATTAGACTTGGTTAAACCTATCGCATACTTCATTTGCCGCTGTCAAACATACCGGCCGATACAAAGCAATTTATTATTGCACTCTCCCCTGTCTTCGTTCAATACATTGATAATCGATAACTGCTCCGCAGCTGCACTGCATTATGTGGAACAGATGCTCAACAACTGCTCATACAATACCAGTCTTTGCTTCCTGCATGAAGCACCGCAAATGAACGAAGAAGAAACGTCCGCTCTGCGCTCCTTACGATATCGCACTGTTTTCTTCAACCCGGTATTCTGCAAGGATTACGGTAAAACATCATACATGCGCCAGCGTCGCCACCGACGCTATCTCGAGCAGGCAGATTTCCTAATTATTGCATCGGATACACCTTCTGCCGAAGTCAGCAATGCGATCCGCTTTGCTCGGTCGAAATCTATCCCCGTAATCGACCTGACCTCTGACGATCTGCATTTTCGCCCCTAACCCGTACACTTTTGCCGGTTTGATTGTACTCTGTTCTTCTCTGCCTCATAATGGCAGAGAAACCACGTTAATGGAGGACATTCACCATGCCTTTACACAAATATATGATCGAACATCTGCTCTATCCGGCAATGGAGCAGCACAAGGGAAACCAGATCCGCGCCATTCTGAACGAGCTTCAGCTTTCGCAGAAAGCGAACGCACCGGCTGTACAGTATCAGCGGCTGATAAAGCTGCTGCTGCACTGCAAACAGCACGTTCCGGCTTACGCCGGTCTGCTGCCGGATGACAGCGTGATTTTAACCGATCCGATGGCCGTTCTGCGCACGCGAATTCCGCTGCTGCCGAAAACGAATTTTCAGCAAAATCCGGAAGCCTATCTTGCGGACGATATTCCGGCCTCGTCGCGGATCGCAAACTGTACCGGCGGCTCTACCGGACAGCCCGTTCATTTTTACATGACGCGGCATCAGGTCGAGTCCTACGAGGCCGCACGCTGGCGCGGTCTGAGCTGGTACGGTATCACGCAGGGCAGTCGCAGCGTCATGCTGTGGGGCAGCCCGATTGAACTTTCCAAACAGGCACAGCTCAAGAACCGCCTGAAAGAAAGTCTACTGAAAAACCGGCGTATCCTGTCTGCGTACAACCTCACAGAACAAGATCTAACGAAACACGTTCGCTTTCTGGAACGTTACAGGCTGGAATACTTATACGGTTACGCAACTATTCTGACCGCATTTGCGCAGATGCTTGAAAACGCGCATATCACACCCAACCTGTCCCTAAAAGCCGTTGTTTCCACCTCGGAAACGCTGGAAAAATGGCAGGAAGAACTGCTTTCGCGCGTGTTCCGCTGTCCGGTCGCAAACGAGTACGGTGCGCGCGATGCCGGTATTCTTGCGTACACCTGCCCCGATGGCGGTATTCATATCACAGCCGAAAACTGCGTCATTGAAGTGCTTGATCCCGTGACACACGAGCCGGTGCCGGACGGTACGAGCGGTATTCTCGCCGTCACCGATCTGACCAATTATGTTCAGCCGCGTCTGCGCTATCTTCTTGGCGACATGGGAACGCTATCCCCTGCTTCCTGTCCGTGCGGCCGCAACCTTCCGCTTCTGACACATATCGACGGGCGCGAGGACGACCTGCTGATCGGCTCGAACGGGACGCTGGTTCACGGCAACGTGATTGGTCAGCTTCTGCGCCCGCTGGACGGTCTGCGCGCTTTCCAGTTCCGTCAGCATGATGCGCAGAACGCAACGTTGTATCTTGTAAAGTCTGAACAAAACGGTCTGCCGGACGAAAATCTGATTCGCGGTCTGCTGGCGAAAGCACTGCCCGACGTTACGGTAAATATCACCTGTGTTTCGCAAATTCAGCCGACTGCGTCCGGAAAAATGCGCTACGCTATCCGCGAATGTGCGCTGCCGAGGTGAGGTTCATGAACCATACTGACCCACCTCGCTGGGTGACGGCACTTGCTATTGCCCTGTTCATCGCCGCTGTTGTCGGCTGCGGCTTTCACACCTATCTGCATATCGAGGGGTACTGCCATTGCGCATTGTTTCCGCGATAAACAATCCCTTTACGAGCAATTCACAAAGAAAAAAGCAGGTATTCCCCCGTGGCGTACCTGCTTACTTGATATGAAAGAAGTGCAAAATATGTTAAAAGATCAGCTGCTTGAATACTGTCAGGATGCTTTAATCGACTCAAACGCAGGACACTGCGATTGCTCCTGCAATAACAAGGAATATTGCTATCACGACTGCCAACAATGTCTGGATCAGGTACATTGGCATTCCTCCTCGGAAGGTCGTTCCGATTATAACTGCCCCTGGTTGCTGCTGACGTATATTCTTCATTTTACTGAACGCTATTCTCAGCAGATCACCGATGCTCTGGATTTGGTAGACATCGACCGCTATCCGTATTATAATATTTTTTCGATAGGATGCGGCGCGGCCCCTGATCTCATGGCATTTGAAGAGCTCGTTCAGAATAGCGATAAGACGATTTACTACAAGGGTTATGACCGCAATCCCTTGTGGGAACCCATTCACGACTATATTGAAAATTATACGAATGGCACGCCCAATATTACGGCAAAGCTGCGCCGCGAGGATATTTTCGATGTGTTTGCTGACAGGAAGCCCGCGCACCAAAGCTATAACATCGTAGTGATTGAATATCTTCTGTCACATCTTTACAATGACGGACAGAATACTCATATTCGTCAGCTTTTCCAGTACATCATCGACAATATTATCTCTAATAAACCAAACAACTCGCCATTCTTGATTATTATAACCGATATTGACAGTTGTTGGAAAGGTCGAGATCAGTGGCACGATTTGCTGGATATGCTTGAAGATGCCGGATACCACGGAACCGCCTATATAACGACATCTACACAGGCTGTCAGTAATATCTTGCCAGAGAAACATCGACACCTTGTAGGCAGGCAACGACACTCTTTTGAATTCACGATATAATGACTTTACGCGTATGCAATCGGCATGTGCTAAACGACTCGGGGGAGCGGACATAATCCTGGACTTAGAAATAGGACAGAATTATATACGCTCTCCTTTACAACAATAACCGCAGAAGCAAGGCAAAACTGAATGGCGTGCCACTCGCTCTCCGCATACAGCAAACTCTTTCGGTAGCTTGAACAATCTTTACTTTGAAATATTGCCTAACTTTTGGGGCACTTCAAAAGCTGGAGCAGATTGTCGAAAAACTTCGGTCAGCAGCACATGGCTGCTGACCGAAAAATTTTACATTTTTCGCTATTCTCTTGGCGGATAGCAGTTCAAAGATCGCAGATTGCTTTTATATGTAGTTCCGCAAAGCAAGGTACAGAATACGATGTTTAAAACGGCAAATCATCCTTTTTTTACCATCCCGGATATAGAACCCGTTGTAATTGTATCCACATTTTTAATAATCGCATAATAATTATTGGCTGAGGTAAGATTGGTAAATGTAATAGCCTTTCCAGTGCTTCCTCCAGCCGGATTGGCAGTAGGTAAAGAAAGCGTGGATTCCGCTACGCTTACCGACGTACCACTCTTATATAAAGTTACTTTCAGATGCTTAGCCGCATGCGAATAACTTTCTAAAGCGATTCTAATCTTACCGTTTGGTGTATTGTAAATATTGGTGGTGTATGTGGCATTTGCACTCATGGTCCCGATGTTAAGTGTATCGGTTTGACTATTTAAGTTAATTACCGTAGCGGCTCGATTCGCATAATTGATATACGGATTGGCTTCCAAAAGATATGGATTGTTGATTAAATGTTCCTCTACATCTTCAATGATGATGCCCACTTCATTATCCGTAGACTCATTAACCGCAAATGCCGAGATTGTAAATAGGCAGCAAAGCGCGCATATAACAACACCTAAACTGAAAACTTTTTTCATTTTCATTGTTTTCTCCTCTTATCGTAATCCTATTTTAATATGAGAGCCTGATTGACCAATACCTGTTACCTGAATATAGTAAGAAGCATCTGAGGGCAGATTTTTGAAAATCAAACTATTATGCAGCTTTTGAATGTTATTTTCTTGAATGCATTCATTATTATTCGAATTATATAATCCAATATGAAGCGCATCAAAGTCTCCTTCCCGATAAATGACTTTGATTGTCCCATCATCAGTCAATAGCTGAAAGCCACTCTTTACTGTGTTATCTTCAAACTCATCACTGTCAAAACAGATATTAATGGGTTTGGATAAGCTAATTACAATACCTTGCAAATCTGCATTATAATTCGTTGATACCGTGGTCTTTTGCAGTAGGACAACCGTGAGTGCAATAACGCATATGCTGCATAGGATAATAGCGATCTTTTTTGTCATATTATGTCTACCTTTTTCTCAAATGGCAGTTATACTATTCAGGTACAACTATTATTTTCAGGATACTTGCGCCGATCTGCAAAATCAGCTATACTATATTTATCCACATAAGTCGATACACCGCTGACGCGGTGAGGTGTCCAGCCATTCGGTTTTATGTGGATTTTGTATGCACCATCGGACTCATCTCCCTTCCATGCCCGTATCATGCCTTGATCGTATTAGAAATCATCGTCTTGCTTTCCGACAGCGAACCCTTATACGCCATTACCACAGCAGATACACGGTACGTCTTGCCGGACGTCGCGGGATAACTTCTACTGATAGCTGTCTTACACTTATTCTAATCGTCAGACTGACTGCTCATGAAATCCGTTCTTTCCTATAACTTTGCAGCATTATTCATATCAAACAAAGGCTTCGAATCATTTATACTCGGGAACATACAAATGATTATATTCTCTCGCCGCAAATTGATCGGTCATTCCTGCAATATGGTCACAAATCGTTCGGATAAAATTAGGATCCTTTCGCAGCATGTCCTCCTTTAAATTGGCTCTATTCATTTCCATGTCATTTCGTTTGCAGTATTTTTCCAGCACATAATCCGGCAATTGTTTCGGATGTGTATAAAACGCTCGGAAAAGTTGCTTAATCAGGTATTCTGATTTTGCATCCGAAATGCTGATTTGTTCAGAACAGATTACTCGATTGGTGATCAGCTCTTTATAAATCCTTTTACGGTTGTATTCGACTTCCGGTGACAGCATAATACATTTTTTATTGATACAATTGTATAGCGACGAATAATCCGGCGAATACGAATCTATATACTCTTCAATCTTCGGGATCGATGTTTTACATGCATCTTTAATAAAGTAGCCTACCATACTCTTTATGACAAATGCACGTGTGTCGTATGCAGGTGTTTCCGTTTGTTCTTTCAGGTAAATTCCGCTTTCTTCAGTAATTTTTTCGATAAATGGATCTTGACGGATCATATCGAAAGAGATCAGTTTACTCCGTACGCCATCTTCAATATCATGTGTGCATTGCGCAATCTCGTCTGCCAGTGCAACAACCTGACCTTCGAAAGTGAAAGATTCCTTCTCTAAATTCATATTCTCGAAATGCCCCTTAGGGAATTCAACCAAAGCGCCTTCTGTTTTCAACGATGTATGCTTTAAGATGCCCTCTCGCACTGCAAGAGTCAAATTTATACCCAAGTAATCATCACATCGGCTTTCAAGATCATCTACAACACGAAGAGATTGGAAGTTATGCTTAAAGCCTTCTTCTATCTTCACTTCTTCTAATCCTTCTCCGTACATAAGTATCTTATGCAGCGTTTTTTCTCCGACGTGACCGAATGGCGTATGTCCCAAATCATGCCCTAAAGCTATTGCTTCTATAAGTTCGTCATTAAGTCCTAAAACTTTTCCGATAGAGCGTGCGATTTGGCTCACCTCAAGCGTATGGGTTAAGCGGTTACGGAAATGGTCTCCCATATTGGCATTGAATATCTGCGTCTTGTGCATCATCCGACGAAAGGCTCGCGAATGCATAATTCGATCTCGATCACGCTGGAAGGCATCCCGTTTGCAGATACTATCTTCCGGTACTTCTTCATGCCTACGTTGATTGAGAAAACTGCTGTTATTAGGCGCGCCCTTCATCGTGTTCCTCCTTTTCCTGCAAACCAAACTGATGATAGAAGTATCCCTGTTGATATTTTCTATACGTTTCCTTGCAATAACACCCTGAAGAGCACGTTCGAATCTTCAAGGATACTCTTATCTCATTTTCCCTCATTCGTTCTTCTAAAGCTGCATATGCTTCTTCAAAGTAAGAGGTATCGTCAATTTCCGGATTATCTATTACTATTTTTTCCAGATGCTCGAAAGAAAGTGGTTGGTACTGATACCGAATAGTAATATGCTGTGAAAAATCATTCTTATCGAAGTAATTTAACAGTTCTTTTTTATTCTGAAAGTACCTTTCTTCTTCTGGCATATCTGCTTTCCAACGAATAGGATTATCTTTTGTAATTTGCAGTTCCCCTTCGGATAATGTGTCGATCACATCAACAGAATATACAAAAGTTACCGGGCCATATTTATTGCGATCATTTCCTCGCTTATGAACATCAACCGAGTCGAAGAAGATATCATAAAATACATCCACATGCTGATCATGTTCATCAGACATCTGTGATGTCTGGAACAGATTGTGGTCCTCGACATATCCTCGCGACAAAAGCCCACCATTTTCCAAGAAAGTACAAGCCGTTGCAACCGTATTTGCATGATACAAATGCTTTACCTTCTTTTCCTTTAAAATGCTTTTAATTTCTTCATTGGTCATATATCTGCGCCTCCTTGGCTTATATTTTCGAACACAGCTTTGAAATCATTCCATCCGGAACAGCCGGTATGCGGTCATAATTGATTGTTCTCGTGTGTAAGGATCGCTCGGCGCGAAGCGATTGCTGCCGACGCCCTGCATGACCATAGCGCCGTCCTCGGTCTGCA
>OGDP01001913.1_pt1 | contig 11968 bp, 12 predicted proteins | sample 1570441 | NCBI WGS metagenome assembly OGDP01 (sample SAMEA2581961, study PRJEB24529) | metagenome | biome: Human gut stool | place: China | collected 2011
AATGACCGGAGAAATTACCTTGAGAGGCCGTGTGCTTCCGATCGGAGGATTGAAAGAAAAGCTTCTTGCTGCTAAAAATGCCGGAATACAGACTGTGCTTATTCCAAAAGAGAACACAGCAGATGTGGAAGAACTCTCTTCTGAAATTACAAAAGGATTGGAAATCATTCCGGTTGAGACAATGGAAGAAGTCTTAAAGAAAGCACTGACAAGATAAAAACTGCTGTGAGCAGTAATCGATAAAAAGATTGCTTCTGAGAGCATATTGCAATAGAATAGAAAGAAAGGAGGAGTAAACGACATGGTCATTAAAAATATAAATCTGGAAACAGTTTGTGGAATCACAAGTGTTCTTCCGGAAAATGATAAGCCTGAGATTGCATTTGCAGGAAAATCAAATGTAGGAAAATCATCACTGATCAATGCACTGATGAACCGTAAGTCTTATGCAAGAATTTCAGCAACACCGGGAAAGACACAGACAATCAATTTCTATACAATTAATGAGGAAATGTATCTGGTTGACCTTCCGGGATATGGATACGCAAAGGTTTCCGAGCAGGAAAAGATCCAGTGGGGAAAACTGATCGAGCGTTATCTGCATACATCCAAGCAGCTTAAGGCGGTATTTCTTTTGATCGATATCCGTCACGATCCGTCTGCGAATGATAAAATGATGTATCAGTGGATCCTGGATCAGGGATACCAGCCAATCATTATCGCAACAAAGCTTGATAAGATTAAACGCAGTCAGGTACAGAAGCATATTAAAATGCTGAAGACAGGTCTGCAGCTTGTTCCTGGAACAAAAGTAATTCCATTCTCATCCCAGACAAAACAGGGAAGAGATGAGATTTGGGAATTGATTGAGACAGAATATCTCGGATATGGAAATGACGAGGGGGCAGAGGATGACAAATAAGCGCCCATACTGGCAAGTTGCCGTAAGCTTGCTTTTCAGCATAGTAGCAACAGTCGGATTTGTACTGATCGGATGGAAATTACTTGGATTTCTCATGCCGTTTGTGGTTGGATGGATCATTGCATCCATCGCCACACCGGTTGTTAACTGGTTAGAAAAACGTTTGAAGATCAGAAAAAAATTAGGCTCCGCATTGATTATTATCGGAGTCCTGGCGTTGATGGGGACGCTGGGCTACTTTGCTGTCAGTTGGCTGGTTTCAGAAGTCAGCAGTCTGATCAAAGACTTTCCGGAAATGTATGTGCAGCTCGAAAAAGGACTCCATCAAATTGGAATTTCTATGTCCGGAATTTTTAGCAAACTGCCGGATGGAATCCAGAATGGATGGACGACAACTGTTGCGAATTTGGATGACACGATGGGAAGTCTGATGTCAAAAATCAGTGAGCCAACGGTAAGTGCCGCAGGAAATATCGCAAAGCGTGTGCCGAGTTATCTGGTATCAACAATCGTTGCGGTTATGTCTTCCTATTTCTTTATCTCAGAGCGAGAAGAAGTTGTGACCTGGGTCAAACAGATTGCGCCAAAGTCAGTAACTGAACGAATGATTATGGTGATAGATAACCTGAAATATGCGGTTGGTGGATATTTCAAAGCACAGTTTAAGATCATGGGAATTGTATTTCTGATTTTGGCTGTAGGACTTGGATTTTTGAAAGTCCATTACTTTGTATTGTCTGCATTTTTGATCGCATTTCTAGATTTCCTACCATTTTTTGGAACAGGAACTGCGATGATTCCGTGGGCGATATATGCGGTCTTTATGGGAGATTATAAGCGTGCCGTGGTACTTGTTGTGATTTACGCGATCACACAGATCGTCAGACAGTTGATTCAGCCGAAACTTGTCGGAGACAGTGTTGGTCTGAATCCACTGGTTACATTACTTTTAATTTATATTGGATATCGAATTGGTGGTGTGATCTTGATGATACTTGCCGTTCCTGTTGGAATGGTCCTTATAAACATGTGTCAGGCAGGTGCATTTGATTATATTTTTGATGATATGAAGATTCTTATTATCGGAATTCTGAAATTAAGAGATGAAGAGTAATGTAACTAAAAGATGGAAAGAAAGTAATTGAAAGGAGAAAAATATATGAGCAATTATGATGTAATTATTATCGGTGCAGGACCTGGGGGAATCTTTGCAGCTTATGAGCTGGCAGAGAAAGCACCGGAATTGAAGGTGGCGGTATTTGAAGCCGGCAATCCACTGGAGAAGAGAAAATGCCCGATCGATGGAAAGAAGATTAAGAGCTGCGTGAACTGCAAGACATGCGCGATTATGAGTGGATTCGGTGGAGCAGGAGCATTTTCAGATGGAAAATACAATATCACAAATAATTTTGGTGGAACATTGTATGAGTATATCGGTAAAGAGACAGCAATCGATTTAATGAATTACGTAGATGAGATCAATGTGAAATTCGGTGGTGAGGGTACAAAAATGTATTCCACATCAGGAACACATATTAAGAAACTCTGTATGCAGAATAAGCTGAATCTTTTGGATGCATCTGTTCGTCATCTTGGAACAGATATCAACTATGTTGTTCTTGAGAATCTCTATGCAAAGCTGAAAGATACTGTAGAGTTCCGTTTTAACTGTCATGTAGATGATGTGGAAGCGGTTGACGGCGGATATCGCGTGATTACAAAAGATGGCGTAGATGAATGTAAGAAATGTATCGTTTCTGTAGGAAGAAGCGGAAGTAAATGGATGGAGAAAGTGTGTGAGAATCTTGACATCACAACAAAATCCAACCGTGTAGATATCGGAGTCCGTGTGGAACTTCCGGCAGTTATTTTCTCACATCTTACAGATGAACTGTATGAAAGTAAGATTGTCTACAGAACAGAGAAGTTTGAAGATAAAGTCAGAACATTCTGTATGAATCCGAATGGAATCGTTGTAAATGAGAATACAAACGGAATCGTTACAGTAAACGGACATAGCTATGAAGATCCGGCAAAGCAGACAGAGAATACAAACTTTGCGCTTCTTGTTGAGAAACATTTCTCAGAGCCGTTCAAAGACAGTAACGGATATGGTGAAAGTATTGCGCGCCTGTCTAATATGCTTGGCGGTGGTGTTCTTGTACAGCGTTTTGGTGATCTGATTCGAGGAAGAAGAAGTACACCGGCACGTATTGCAGAGAGTTTTCTGACACCGACACTTTCCGCAGAACCGGGAGACTTAAGTCTTGTATTGCCGAAACGTATTCTTGATGGAATCATTGAGATGATCTACGCTTTGGATAAGATCGCACCTGGAACAGCAAATGATGATACACTGCTCTACGGTGTAGAAGTTAAGTTCTACAATATGGAAGTGAAACTGGATGAACATCTTGAAACAAAACACAAGGGCCTGTATGTGATCGGAGACGGAAGTGGAGTGACACATTCGTTGTCCCACGCATCAGCAAGTGGTGTATTCGTAGCGAGAGAGATTGCGGAAGAAGTATGAATTGCTAGAAGTTAATAGTTAAAATAAAGGGAAGTTTTTCATTTGCAGAAATTACACAAAGCGAGCTGGTGTATTGCAGGTGAAAAACTTTTCTTTTTACTTATGTATGAAAATAAAAAGCTTGCGTTTCTGTTGTTTTCGCAAATGAAACAGTTGGATTTTGTTGATTCTTGATTGAAGTGTGTTGAGATTTATTGGAATCTCCTTGACAGAAAGGCATATAGATAGTATTATTTATAGTAAGAGAGTTTATGGCTGAGACTGGGTTGCTGGTCACATCGTGTGAACAGTAACGAGACTGGCTGTGAACAGAGAATGTTAGTGGATTAACATACAGGATTGTATGAATGAGAATTACAGAATCTATGTGAAAGAGAGGAACTGACAGATGGCGAATGATCACGGAGAACAGATTAGAATTGTACAGGAAACAGTTGCAGGTAAGGAGATTACATTTGCACATGTAATGGGAGGTCCGGCTCCGATTATTTATCAGAAACTTGGATTGAATCCACATCTGGATTATCGTTCTTCTGCAATTGGAATTATGAATATGACTCCACCAGAGTCAGCAGTTATCGCATCTGATATTGCAGTGAAAAGCGGTAATGTTTATCTTGGATTCGCAGACCGCTTTACAGGAACACTGATCATTACAGGAGAGATCTCTGATGTAACTTCTGCACTGACAGAAGTTGTAGATTATTTCAGAGATTCTCTTGGTTATGTAGTCTGTGATATTACAAAACGATAGGAAGTGCATTTATGAAACGGGAACGTATAACGAGAAAAGAGCTTATGGAGCGTCTGTTTCATGATGACTATGAGAATCTGAAAGGAAAGAAGCTTCGTATGACTCGTGTGCGCGTGCCGGGGAAGGAAGTCTGCATGGCGCATATTATTAGCAGATCAGATGAGGTTATTTATCAGAATCTAGGATTACATATCGGAACTCATGAAGGTGAGAATCACACAGGAGAGTCTATTGGACTTCTGCGTTTTACACCGTGGGAAGCAGTTGTAGTTGCTGCAGATGTAGCATTCAAGAGTGCAGATGTCGAGATTGGTTTTATGGATAGATTCTGCGGAACACTGATTCTGACTGGCGGATTGACACAGGTGCAGACAGCTGTGGAGGATGTAGTTCGATTTTTTGATGAAAGACTTGGCTTTGCAGTGTGCGAGGTTCATAGAAGTTAAGAAAACAGAGGCGTAACAGAATGAAAAAGATATTTTTAATGGGGAGAAGTGAAGCGGGGAAGACTTCACTGACGCAGGCTCTTAAGGGAGAAGAACTGCATTATGTGAAGACACAGTATACGAATACAGAAGATGACACGATCGACTCTCCGGGAGAGTATGCAGAGTCTATGCATTTTAGTGTTGGACTTGCCTGTTTTTCATTTGAAGCAGACGTGATCGCTATGGTGCAGGCTGCGGACGAACCGTTCAATCTGTTCGGACCTGGGAGCAGATGCTTTATTCAACGCCCGTTGATCGGAGTTATTACGAAAGTAGATTCACCTTATGCGAATGTTGATATGGTGAGACTTTGGATGAAGAATGCCGGATGTGAACGCATTTTCGAAGTAAATAATAAGACACGTGAAGGAATTAAAGAACTCATGGATTATCTGAATGAGCCTGTGGAAATACTGACATTGGATCGTGCCAGATATAAACAGTCATTGGGATTGAATGACTGGGATCCACTACCGGAAGGAGTAGAGTATCCGGAAGGTATGTAGATATCGAAAGATTAAGAAAAATATCCCTCTTGAGGTATTTCTGGAAGATGAAATATGCTATAATGATTATGTAGCAATTAGTTCAATCAACAGAATGACATCAGGAGGGATTTTTATGTTGTGGACAAGAAGCGAATTAAAGGGAAGAGCAAAATTCCTGTTGAAACAGAATTATTGGTATTCTGTTCTTGCGGCATTGATTTATACGTTTCTTTTGGGAAATGGATTTACGTATTCTTATAATGCACTAAAGAATAAGAATAGTGAGGTGGAAACTTCGATACAAGGTTTTCATCCGATTCTAATGTTGGGGATTGCAGCAACTGTAGCAGTTGTGGTTGTAATTTCATTTATTGTATATCTGGCTATTGCCTATTTCCTATGGAATCCAATGACTGTCGGCTGTTGTAAATTTTTCAAAAATGGAAGAGACGGAAGACAGGATGTGAAAGATATTTTCCGAATGGTAAGAGATTGCAATAAGACAATTCGTATGACAATGTTTTTGAAAACAATTTATCTTGCATTGTGGTCACTGTTATTTATTGTTCCAGGTGTGATCAAAGGATATGAATATGCGATGGTACCGTATCTTCTGCTCGATCATCCAGAGATGAGCAGACAGGAGATTTTTGCGGAGAGCAAGCGATTAATGATGGGGAATAAATGGGATGCATTCGTGTTGGATCTTTCCTTTATCGGATGGCATTTGCTGGGAGCATGTACGTTTGGAATCTTAACTTTTCTTTATGTAAATCCTTATCAGTATTATACAGAGGCAGAGTTGTATCATGTGCTGAGAGATAGAATGTGAACATAGATTTATATTATGAAACTTAGAGTAAAAAAGCTCACAGCTGGTTGTAGATGATCAGCTGTGAGCTTTTCTTTTGCAAAATAAAAATAGAAGACAACTCAATATTTTCTATTGACATTAAAAACCAATGTGATAAACTTGTTTACGCAGGAACTGTTCATTGATGAACAGTTTATTAACAAACAGTTCCTGCATGTGAAGATGGAAAGGAGGATTACAATTTTGTGTGAAGAACATTTTCATATCGGTCCACAGGTACATAAAATGGATCGTTCCATTTCAAAATTACTTGAGGCGAGAGTAAAAGCGGAAGGGTTGGATGAAGGAACCCTTATGCATGGATGGATTTTGCGATATCTCTATGAACATCAGGATGCAGAGATTTATCAGAAAGACATAGAGAAGTATTTCGGAATCTGCCGTTCGGGAGTGACGAATATCATTCAGGCTTTAGAGAAGAAAGGACTTGTCTGTCGTGCTTCGGTCGCGAGTGATGCAAGGCTGAAAAAGGTTATGCTGACAGAGGCAGGACGCGAAAGTCACGAAAAGCTTGGAGAGATTTTCAAGCGAATGGACGCAGAACTGGAAGAAGGAATTACCGAAGAAGAATTACAGGTATTTCTGAGAGTGGCTCATAAGGTTCATCTCAATCTAAGAAAAATGAGAGGAGAGAATTCATGATTCGTACTTTATTAAAAGAAGTAAAAGAGTATAAGGCAGCATCGATCGCGACACCGATTTTCATGATTCTTGAAGTTTTATTTGAGACATTGATCCCATTTTTAATGGCATCGATCATTGATAAAGGAGTTAATACGGGGGATATCTACCACATTTACAAAGTGGGTGGAATCATGATTGTAGCAGCATTTTTGGGTCTGCTTGCCGGAATGGCAGGAGGACGTTATGGAGCAAAGGCTTCTACAGGCTTCGCAAAGAATTTAAGAAATGCAATGTTTGATCGGATTCAGACATATTCGTTTGCCAATATTGATCATTTCAGTACAGCAGGACTGGTAACGCGTCTGACAACAGATGTAACAAATGTGCAGAATGCGTATCAGATGATGTTACGTATGATGATGAGAGCACCGGCAAGTATGGTCTGTGCGATGGTGATGGCATTTGCAATCAATGCAAGACTGGCAAGTATTTATCTTGTGGCAGTCTTGATTCTTGGAATTATTTTGTTTTTTATTATCCGTCATGCAACTGCATATTTTCAGCAGGCGTTTCCAAAATATGACGCATTGAATGAGTCTGTTCAGGAAAATGTATCTGCAATCCGTGTTGTCAAAGCGTATGTACGAGAGGGCGAGGAGACAAGCAAATTCAAACGTGCAAGTAAGAATATTTATGACATCTTTGTAAAAGCAGAGAAGAATGTTATCTGGAATGCACCGATCATGATGTTTACAGTTTACACCTGTATTATTTTAATCAGCTGGTTCGGTGCGAAGATGATTGTTGTGGATTCTCTTACAACCGGAGAACTGATGAGTCTTCTTGCCTATTGTATGAATATTCTTATGAGTCTTATGATGCTTTCGATGGTTTTTGTTATGATCTCTATGAGTATGGCAAGTATGCGTCGTATTGCAGAAGTATTGGATGAGAAAACAGATATCCACAATCCGGAACATCCGGTATATGAAGTCACAGACGGAAGCATTACATTTAAAAATGTAGACTTTTCTTATAAGAAAGACAGTGCAGAGAAGGTTCTCAAAGACATCAATCTGGAGATTCGTTCCGGAGAAACGATTGGAATTATCGGAGGAACCGGAAGTGCAAAAACAAGTCTGGTCAATCTGATCAGCCGTCTGTATGACGTCACGGACGGAGAGATTCTGGTTGGTGGAAAAAATGTAAAAGAATATGATCTTGAGGTGCTCCGTAATCAGGTGTCTGTAGTGCTTCAGAAAAATGTCTTATTTACAGGAAGTATTTTAGACAATCTCCGTTGGGGAGATAAAGAAGCGACAGATGAAGAGTGTATCCAGGCATGTAAACTGGCCTGTGCAGATGAATTTATCGAGCGCTTCCCGGATAAATATAATACGCATATTGAACAGGGCGGAAACAATGTGTCCGGTGGTCAGAAGCAGAGACTCTGTATTGCAAGAGCATTGCTAAAGAAGCCGAAGATCCTGATTCTTGATGACAGTACAAGTGCTGTTGATACTGCAACAGATGCGAAAATCCGCCGTGCATTCCGCGAAGAGATTCCGGATACGACAAAGCTGATCATTGCACAGCGTGTATCCAGTGTTCAGGATGCAGACCGTATTATTGTGATGGATGAAGGAAAGATTCATGGATTCGGAACACATGATGAACTGCTTGCGTCAGATGAGATTTATCGCGAGGTATATGAGTCTCAGACACAGGGAGGCGGAGATTTTGATGAAAATGGAGGTGAAGCATAATGCGCGGACCAATGGGAAAACCAAAGAATAGAGTGGAAAATCCTGGAAAATTACTGAAACGTCTGATGGATTATATTTTCCGGGATTATAAATTTCATTGCATTATAGTATTCATCCTTATTTTTGTAGGAGTTATTGCAAATGTTCAGGGAACGATGTTCACAAGAGATTTGATTGATAAATACATTACACCGTTCTTATTGTCCAGTGATACACCGAACTTTACACCGCTTGCACATGCAATCGGAAAAGTTGCCTGTTTTTATGGAGTCGGAATCGTGGCAACGTATGCTTACAACCGAATTATGATCAATGTGACACAGGGAATGATGATGAACATGAGGAATGATCTGTTCAGTCACATGGAGAAACTTCCGATTAAATATTTCGACACACATGCACATGGCGATATCATGTCAATCTACACGAATGACATTGATACACTCAGACAGATGGTGAGCCAGAGTATTCCGCAGATTATCAACAGTGGATTTACAATTGTCAGTGTATTTATCAGTATGTTGATCTTGAATATTCCACTGACAGCAGTGACGATGGTTATGGTTGCGATCATGATCTGGGGAACAAAGAAAGCTGCTGGACAGAGTGGAAAATATTTCCTTGAGCAGCAGAAGAATCTTGGTAAGGTCAACGGATATATTGAAGAAATGATGAACGGCCAGAAGGTTGTGAAGGTATTCTGTCATGAAGAAGAAAGTAAGACAGAATTCAAAAAGTTGAATGAGGACCTGTTTGTGAGCGCAGACCGTGCAAATACTTATGCGAACTTCCTCGGCCCTATGAATGCGCAGATTGGAAATATCAGTTATGTAATGTGTGCGATCGTTGGAGGTGCACTTGCTCTTAACCATGTCGGTGGATTTACATTGGGCGGTCTGGCAAGTTTCCTTACATTTAATAAAAGCTTCAGTATGCCGATCAACCAGGTGAGCCAGCAGCTGAATGCGATTGTTATGGCACTTGCAGGTGCGGAGCGTATCTTTACACTTCTGGATGAAAAAGTGGAAGTGGATGAAGGTTATGTTACATTAGTTAATGCAAAAGAAGAGGATGGAAAACTGACAGAAAGTGAGAAACGTACTGGCCGCTGGGCATGGAAACATACACATCAGGCAGACGGTTCTGTTGATTATGTTGAGCTAAAAGGAAATGTTGTATTTGACGGAGTAGATTTCGGATACAATGATGACAAAATCGTCCTTCATGATGTGAAGCTATATGCAGAACCGGGGCAGAAGATTGCTTTCGTAGGTTCAACAGGAGCCGGTAAGACAACAATTACAAATCTGATCAATCGATTCTACGATATTCAGGATGGTAAGATCCGCTATGACGGAATTAATATTAACAAGATCAAGAAAGCAGACCTTCGACATTCTCTTGGAATCGTATTGCAGGATACACATTTGTTTACTGGTACAGTGAAAGACAATATTCGTTTTGGAAAGCTGGATGCAACAGATGAAGAAATTGTTGCGGCAGCAAAACTGGCGAATGCAGATGGATTTATTCGTAGACTTCCGGAAGGGTATGACACGGTGATTACCGGAGATGGAGCAAACTTAAGTCAGGGACAGCGACAGCTTCTTGCGATTGCCCGTGCGGCAGTAGCAGACCCACCGGTATTGATTCTAGATGAGGCAACGAGTTCAATTGATACTCGCACAGAGCGTATTATTCAGGAAAGTATGGATCGGCTGATGCATGGTCAACGGTACGTAATTCCGATTGTATCATGGTTTTGGAACAGGGAAGAATCATCGAGAGAGGTACACACGACCAGTTGATTGAAGAGAAAGGTAAGTATTATCAGCTGTATACAGGAAATGCAATATCAGCATAGAAGAAAGTAGAGATAAAAAAGAACTGAACCCAGATGATTAATGTCAATGGGTTCAGTTCTTTTTGAAATAGAAATCAATGTTCAGTAAAATCTAAAGCTTCATGTGCGAGTTTACGGTCAGCTTCACCAGCAGAACGGTATTTCAAAAGAAAATTCACTTCATTTTTTGTAAGAAGAATGTCGTTTTCACTATTTTCAATTTTAATACAGAAATAGTTTTTTACTTCAACTGATGATGGATTCTTTGCATTGCAGTACTGAGTGATAAGCGAGTCGACAGAGGTGTGATAGATCCAGGATAGTTCAGCAAGAAGTTGAATAAGCCTGATGAGTGATATGCAGCTTTTCGCCGATCTGAGCCTGTGTGTAGTTATATTGCTTTCTCAAACGCCGTAGATTATCCGCAAGTTGAATATTTGCCATAGTTTCACCTCCGTTTCTATCATCCGTTAAGGTTCAAGGATGTCTTTTCCCTCAATGAGATATTCATAAGAAACGTCGAAGATCTCAGTTAGAGCTTTCAATTCTATGTCTGTAACGTAACGTTTGTTTGTTTCTATTCTTGTAATTACATTTTTGTCCATATCATATCCGCGCAATTGGAGTTTGTAAGCTAAAAGTCTCTGTGACATATGGCGTTGCCGACGAAGTTCAATGAGCCTTTTGCTGATCAGATTCTTCTCTCCGGTAATAGGTGTTCGTTTTGGCATAGTTCTAATCCCTCCTGCAAATAGTGTGAACAGGTTTGTCTCGTTTTTTGCACTTTTAATGATTTTACATGGAATTGGGTAACCAGATGGTTGGAATAATGAGACAAACGGAAAATAATTGTATGATTTGTAATGATTGAACTCTGAAGATAGTGTATAATGAATTCCAAACAATATAGAAAATCAATGCAAAATAAGATGAAGATTTGTTAAAAAAGTTCATGGACTTCATCACGTTAAATTGATACAATTTATCCACAGGACAACAGAAAGGACATTATTATTATGGAAAAAGGTACAATTTTTAAATTTCATAATGATCTTGATACAGATCAGATCATCGCATCCCAGTATCTGCTTTTTCCTACCATTGACGAGATGAAAGCACATACCTTTGAATCTCTGGATCCCACGTTTGCAGAACGTGTGAAGCTAGGTGATTATGTAGTTGCAGCAGAAAACTTTGGCTGCGGTTCTTCCAGAGAACAGGCACCCAGCGTCTTAAAAGCACTTGGTGTCAAAGCAGTTGTGGCAAAATCTTTTGCCCGCATCTTCTATCGCAATGCCATCAACATCGGTCTCCCTGTTATCGTCTGCAAGGATCTCTATGATCACGTATCTGACGGTGATGAGATGGAACTTTCTCTGACCGACGGAACTGCTTCCGTAAACGGACAGACCTTTACCTGCCCCAAGCTTCCGCCTTACATGCAGAATATTCTGGATCAGGGCGGCCTGATCGCATCATTAAATAAGGAGGAAGCATAAGATTATGGGAATGACCATTGCTGAGAAAATTATTGCACGGGCTGCTGGTGTGGAATCCGTTCGCCCGGGTGATATTCATACTGTAGAAGTGGATCGCCTCATGAGCAACGACGGAACCACACATCTGACCATTGATATGTACAATACAAAATTAAAGCATCCACACATTGCCGATGT
>OGDP01001924.1_pt1 | contig 11869 bp, 10 predicted proteins | sample 1570441 | NCBI WGS metagenome assembly OGDP01 (sample SAMEA2581961, study PRJEB24529) | metagenome | biome: Human gut stool | place: China | collected 2011
GTCCGCGTTCTAGTGGAAGGTCTGGAAAAAGCGGAACTTCTCTGCTTTGATACGGAAGAACCTTATCTTATGGGTGAGATCAGCCTCATGGGGGAAGAGGAAGAAGATACAGAACCTCTTGCCGGAGAGGCAATGCTCCGTATTTTAAAGGATAAACTGGAAGAATATGGAACTGTCAATCAGAGAGTGGCAAAGGAAACACTTCCGGCGCTGCTGCTGATCGGTGATCTGAAGGAGATGTTAAAACAGATTCCTATCCAGATGCCATGGGATTAGAGTGTTCCAGCATATCTGCAAAATATGAGGCTGTCCTTCAGACCCTTATGACAGAAATGGAAGTTTACCGTATAAAAAAGGAATTCCAGGAGAAAGTAAAAGCAGATATTGACCAGAACCAGAAAGAGTATATCCTCAGAGAACAGATGAAGATCATCCGTCAGGAGTTAGGGGAGGATAATCCTTTATCTGATGCAGATGAGTATCAGAAGAAAACAGAAAGCTTAAAAGCAGACAAAGAAGTAAAGGAAAAGCTGTTAAAAGAGATCGGCCGTTTCCGTACCATGCCTGCAAGAAGCCAATGTGCTGCGGACCTACATAGAGACTCTTTTAGAACTGCCGTGGAAGAAAACTTCCAAAGATAACGAAGATATCCGCCATGCAGAAAAGATCTTAAATGAGGATCATTATGGTCTGGAAAAGGTAAAAGAGCGTATTTTAGAGTATCTGGCTGTGCGTTCTCTTACCAAGAAGGGTACAAGCCCGATCATCTGTTTAGTAGGTCCGCCAGGAACCGGTAAGACCTCCATTGCAAGATCTGTTGCAAAAGCATTAAATAAAAAATATGTGCGCATCAGCCTTGGCGGTGTAAGAGATGAGGCAGAGATACGTGGACACAGAAAGACTTATGTAGGGGCAATGCCGGGACGTCTGGTAGAAGGACTGCGCCAGGCAGGAGTTGCCAATCCGCTGATGCTTTTAGATGAGATCGATAAGGTAAGCAGTGACTACAAGGGAGATACTTCCTCTGCTTTGCTGGAAGTATTAGACGGGGAGCAGAATGTAAAATTCCGCGATCACTATGTAGAAGTTCCTGTGGATCTTTCCCAGGTACTGTTTATTGCCACTGCCAATACCACCCAGACCATACCGGGACCATTACTTGACCGTATGGAACTGATCGAGGTAAACAGCTATACAGAAAATGAGAAGTTCCACATTGCAAAGGACTATCTGGTAGGAAAACAGATCGAGCGAAATGGCCTTACACCACAGCAGATCGTATTTTCCGATAAGTGTCTGGAAAAGATCATCCACAATTACACCAGAGAAGCCGGTGTGCGAAACTTAGAGCGCCGGATCGGGGATGTGGGCCGCAAGGCAGCCAGAAAATATCTGGAAAAGAAGCAGGGACCGATCCGTGTAAATGAAGGAAATCTGGAAAAATATCTTGGAAAAGAGAGAGTCTCTTTTGAAGATGCCAATGAAGAAGATGAAGTAGGTATTGTCAGAGGTCTGGCATGGACCAGCGTAGGCGGCGATCCCTTACAGATCGAAGTAAATGTGATGCCTGGAAAAGGAGAGATCATGCTCACTGGTCAGCTTGGAGATGTGATGAAAGAATCGGCACGGACCGGGATCAGCTATATCCGTTCTGTCAGCAGAGATTATCAGATTGCGGATGACTTTTTTGAAAAACATGATATCCATGTACATATTCCGGAGGGTGCAGTGCCCAAAGACGGTCCGTCAGCCGGAATCACCATGGCAACTGCAATGCTTTCTGCGATCACAGAACAAAAGGTGCGTGCAGATATTGCCATGACAGGAGAAGTGACTCTGCGCGGACGTGTACTGCCGATTGGAGGATTAAAGGAAAAGCTTCTGGCTGCGAAAAATGCCGGGATAAAAACAGTTCTTGTTCCCAAAAAGAATCTGGCAGATGTAGAAGAGCTTTCTCAGGAAATCACAAAAGGACTCGAGATCCTGCCTGTAGAGCATATGGAGGAAGTGCTGAAGGCAGCATTTGTGTCAGAAGATCAGGATAAAATATCCGGAGGGGAGTAAACTATGGTAATAAAGAATATCAATCTGGAAACTGTTTGTGGAATTACAAGTAAATTGCCGGAAAATGAAAAACCGGAGATTGCGTTTGCGGGGAAATCCAATGTGGGTAAGTCATCCCTGATCAATGCGCTGATGAACCGAAAATCGTATGCCCGGATCTCTGCCACACCGGGAAAAACACAGACCATTAACTTTTACAATATCAATGAAACTATGTATCTGGTAGACCTGCCAGGCTATGGATATGCAAAGGTTTCACAGTCTGAGAAAGAAAAATGGGGCAAGATGATCGAGAGATATCTTCATACATCCAAAGATCTCAAAGCTGTTTTTCTTCTCATTGACATCCGTCATGATCCATCTGCAAATGACAAGATGATGTATCAGTGGATCGTCGATCAGGGATTTCAGCCGATCATCATTGCTACAAAGCTGGATAAATTAAAACGCAGTCAGGTGCAGAAGCATGTGAAGATGTTAAAAACAGGTCTGAATCTGCTTCCGGGAACAAAAGTAATCCCGTTTTCTTCGGTTACAAAGCAGGGAAGAGACGAAATCTGGGATCTGGCTGAGCGGGAATATCTGTTTCCGGAAAGATTTTTGGAGGATAAAACGAAAGAATAATTTCGGAGAATGATAGAGTAAACAGGAAAAGCACGATGCGGGAAGGAGATTTTTATGGAGCGAAAGAGACCTTACTGGCAAGTGGCGGTAAGTCTTATGTTCAGTATACTGGCAACGGCTGCGTTTATTATCCTGGGCGTAAAAGCAATCGGATTTCTCATGCCGTTCGTTGTGGGCTGGATCATTTCTGCCATTGCGACACCTCTGGTGAACTGGCTGGAAAAGCGATTGAAGATCGTAAAGAAGCTGGGAACAGCAATGATTGTTATCATGGTCATTGGGCTGATCGTTTTAGTGGGATATTTTGCAGTCAGCAGGATTGCAGCGGAAGTGACAGATCTGATTCAGAACTTTCCGGATATTTATGCACAGCTGGAAGAGGGGATGCGTGAGATTGGAAATACCTTATCCGGTGCGTTCAGCAGGCTTCCCCGGGGAGTGCAGAATGGGTGGACAACGATAGTGGAGAATCTGGATACTTATATGGGGAATCTTGTTTCGAAAATCAGCGAGCCGACGGTGACGGCTGCGGGAAATTTTGCAAAAAGACTTCCGTCCTATCTGATTTCTTTCATTGTTGCGATACTGGCAGCTTACTTTTTTACAATCCAGAGAGAAGAAGTGATCGCATGGTTTCATAAAATCGCACCGCCGTCTGTGGAAAAGAGGATGATCCTGGTGATGGATAATCTGAAATATGCAGTAGGCGGATATTTCAAGGCGCAGTTTAAGATCATGGGTGTTGTTTTTTTGATCCTGTTTGCCGGATTTCTTGTGCTTGGAATTCATTATGCGGTTTTGGTTGCATTTTTGATTTCATTTTTGGATTTTCTGCCATTTTTTGGAACGGGAACTGCGTTGATCCCATGGGCAATTTACTCCGTATTTATCGGTGAATATAAAATTACAGCCGGTCTGGTGATCATCTATGCAGTTTCCCAGGTAGTGCGTCAGCTTTTGCAGCCAAAGCTGGTAGGTGACAGCATGGGAATGAATCCGCTGGTGACACTGCTGCTTTTATATGTGGGATATAAGATCAAGGGAGTCTTTGGTATGATTCTGGCAGTTCCGTTGGGACTGGTATTGATCAATATGTGTCAGGCCGGTGCATTTGATTATATTCTGGATGACGTGAAGATTCTGGTTGAAGGGATACTGGGACTTCGCGAAGAGCTTCCTCAAGGGCAAAAAGAAAATTCAGATAACACTTGATTCCAAGAATGAGAGTGTTTATAATATCAACAGAAACAAAAAAGGGGTGCTTGCAGAAAGCAGGCTGAGAGAAAGCTGGATCGCTTAAAACCCGTAACCTGATTTGGATAATGCCAACGTAGGGATATACAGAGAAAGTGATAGGATCTGAGAAGAAAAATTGCTGCTGTAATGCGTTTGCGTTGCAGCAGCTTTTTGCATACTCCGCGGCGGGCATGGAAAGGAATGCATATGAGAAACTATACAACACAGATGGAAGCAGCGAGAAAACAGATTGTGACAAAAGAACTGGAGATCGTGGCACAAAAAGAACATATGACGACCGAAGAGCTGATGCCGCTGGTGGCAGAAGGAAAGGTTGTCATCTGTGCCAACAAAAATCACACCTGTATTGATCCGGAAGGAATCGGTTCGATGCTGCGTACAAAGATCAATGTAAATCTGGGAGTTTCAAGAGACTGTAAAGATTACGATGTGGAGATGCAGAAGGTGATGCAGGCAGTTGAGATGGGCGCACATGCCATCATGGATCTGTCTTCTCATGGAAATACAATTCCATTTCGAAGAAAGCTGACCAGTGAGTGTCCGGCGCTGATCGGTACTGTTCCAATCTATGATTCCGTGATCCACTATCAAAGGGATCTGGATACGCTGACTGCCAGAGATTTTATCGATGTGGTCCGTCTTCACGCACAGGATGGAGTGGATTTTGTGACACTGCACTGTGGCATTACGCGTAAAACAATCGAGCAGATTCGGCAGCATAAGCGAAAAATGAACATCGTATCCAGAGGTGGTTCTCTTGTATTTGCGTGGATGTGTATGACAGGGGAAGAAAATCCATTTTATGAATATTATGATGAGATTCTGGATATTTGTCGGGAATATGATGTGACGGTTTCACTCGGTGACGCATGCAGACCAGGATGTCTTGCAGATGCAACGGACGTCTGCCAGATCGAGGAGCTGGTGCGTCTGGGCGAACTGACCAGGCGGGCATGGGAGAAGGATGTTCAGGTGATGGTGGAAGGTCCGGGACATATGCCTCTGGATCAGATCGAGGCAAATATGAAAGTGCAGCAGTCCATTTGTCAGGGAGCGCCGTTTTATGTATTGGGACCACTTGTGACAGATATTGCTCCGGGATATGACCATATTACTTCTGCGATTGGCGGAGCCGTGGCAGCATCGGCAGGAGCGGCATTTTTGTGCTATGTGACACCGGCAGAGCATCTGGCTCTTCCGAATCTGGAAGATGTAAAACAGGGAATCATGGCGTCTAAGATTGCGGCACATGCGGCAGATATTGCAAAAGGAGTGCGGGGAGCAAGACAGGCAGATGACAGGATGGCACAAGCCAGAAGAAATCTGGACTGGGAAGCACAGTGGGAGTGTGCCATGGATCCGGAGACGGCAAAACGGATCTGGAATGAGAGAAAGCCTGAACATGAGGATACTTGTTCCATGTGCGGAAAATTCTGTGCGGTGCGAAGTATGAACAAGGCACTTGCAGGCGAACATATTGATATTTTATAGAAACAGAATAATCAGAAAAACCAGGCAGGATATGTTCCCGTAAAAAGGAAGGCATCCTGCCTGGTTTTTATTTTGAAGCTATTGTGTCTTCTCTGCGTATTCAGCAGCAAGTGTATCAAATTCTTCTGCGTGAGTCGGATACCAGACGTCAAAGGTACTGTCTGCTGCGGCAATTCGTTTTCCGAGAGCTGCGAAAAATTCCGGGATTACAGTCTCCAGAAGAACACCTTTTTCGATGCCCAGATGTGCTCCAGGTTCTTCGCTGTCTCCGTTTACAAATAATTTGAATGCAGGTTCCATTTTTCCATCCACCCGTTTGGAGTGTCCGACAAGACCGATACTTCCCGCCTGATGGCTTCCGCAGCTGGAAGGACATCCGGAAATATGGATACATGGAAGGACTCTGTCGGCGAACTGTTCCTTGCGGACCCGCTGAATGCAGGACTCTAACAGTGCATAGGAATTGCGCAGTCCGTGTTGGCAGATTGGAACGCCAATGCAGCTGACACTGCTTTCAAATAAAGAAGCAGCTCCGTCTTTTGTGGCTTCTAACACAGCAGGTACTTCTTTTGCAGTCAGATTGATGATATACAAGGTGCCGTCCGGTGAGATCCGAAGCTCGGTTTCCGGCATCTCTTTGATCACGGCATACAGTTCAGACGGTTTTTGAGGTGCAAGCCGTCCGCCCAGCGGATGATAAGAAACCGTGTACAGGCCGTTCTGTTTCTGTGGGAGTACCCGTTTTTCTGTCAGAAGTGCTTCGGACAGAGTGCCGTCAGCAGATTTGGAAATCGGATGGACTGGTTCTACAGGCCATGGAGTCATTTCTTTTTGTGCGTCTTCCACAAACTGGAGGAAATAGTTCCGGATTTTTTCTTCGCCAAGGGTATCCTGCAGATAGCGGGTTCTGGATTTTGCGCGGGACTCATAATTGCCGTATGTGGTAAAGAGACGGATCATGGCATGGACGTAAAGGGAAACCTCGTTTGGATCTGCATTGTCTGTAATATGAACACCAAGCTTTGGATTTGGTCCAAGTCCGCCGGCACAGTAAACGGAAAATGTCCCGTTTTCTTTGGCTACAAATCCAAGGTCACGGAATGTGGCATGAACTTCATTCGCCGGGGTATTGGAAAAACCGACTTTCAGTTTTCTGGGCATGTGAAGTCCCGGCATCTTGGTCAGGAGATATTCTCCGGCAGCCTTTGCATAAGGAAACACATCAAATGTCTCATCCACAGCGGTACCAGTCAGAGGACTTGCCATGACATTACGCGGGTTGTCGCCTCCGCCGCCGTGTGTGATGATGCCGACTTTTAAGGCATCACGAACAAGCTGCGGAACAGAGTCTGCAGACAAATCGTGAAACTGGATGGTCTGGCAGGTAGTCAGTTTGAGCAGAGGAATCTGATGTTCAGAAATTTTGTATGCAAGGAATTTTAATTTCTCTTTTGTAATATGACCGCCCGGAAGACGAAGACGCAGCATATATCCTTGTTCCTTCTGTGCATAGCTTCCAAAGCCTCCGGAGATGCCTTTGAAGGTCTGGCGGTCAATCTCTCCATTTTCGAAAGCATGTATGTTTTCATCAAATCTTGTGATATTATCTTCAAATTGCTGTAATAAATCTTTTGAAAGCATGGTAAATGCTCCTTTCTTTTTGATGGGTTTAGAAACTCTGTACTAAGTATAATAAACGGGGAAAGAGAGTACAAGGGGAATTTGGAGATTGGTCTTGATTTTCTTTACGGATATTTAAATATGGAACAGTAACGAGAATAAAGATAGATTTCCACACTCCCTGTTGTTATAATAAAGACAAAACGAAAACAGGGGAAATAGACATGGATACAATTTTGATCATAGAGGATGACGCAGATCTCAGGGAAGGGCTGGAGTATACATTGAGTGGGGAAGGCTATCAGATCCTGACAGCGGAAAATGCAGAAAGAGGACGAAAGCTATGGAAGACATCTTCCTGCGATCTGATTCTGTTAGACTGTAATCTTCCGGATGGAAATGGCTTTTCGCTGTGCAGTGAGATTCGGAAAAGCAGTGATGTGTTCATTCTGATGCTGACGGCGAGGGATACGGAACTGGATGAGGTGAAAGCACTGGAAATGGGAGTGGATGATTATATGTCAAAACCATTTTCTATCGCGGTGCTGAAAGCGCGGATCAAAAAGCTGCTCTCCAGAAAGAGTGAAAAACAGTGGATCAGCTCCAATGGAATCCGTCTAGACAAAAGCAGCTGTCAGGTGATCTGCAAGGAAGAAGTGCTGGAGCTGAGTAAGATCGAGTACAAACTGCTTTTGTATTTTCTGGAAAATCCGGGACAGATATTGTCAAAGGAACAGATTTTAGAGCGGATCTGGGACAAAGACGGAAAGTTTGTGGATGAGAATACCGTTTCCGTCAATATTCGGAGACTTCGCAGAAAGATCGAGGCAGATCCGCAGAATCCGCAGTGGATCCAGACGGTTCACGGACTTGGATATATCTGGAGAGAAGAGGAGAAACGATAAAGGTATGGAATCGATCATAACAGGAATTCTATCAGCAGGATGTGTGTCCGGTGTTTTGTTTGGGATGTATGAGTATCGCAGGCGGAAAAAACTATACCGGGAGACAGATCGGATGCTGGAATCTATTCTGGAGGGAGATCCGATCCTTGTTTCGGATCTGAAGGAAGGCGAAGTGTCAGCTCTTTCCGGGAAAATCCGCAAAATCCAGGAAATGCAGGAGATGTCTGTATCTCAGGCAGAAGAGGAAAAAGAGCAGGTGAAAAGTCTGATCTCCAATATGTCTCATCAGCTGAAAACACGGCTGTACGAAGAAATCTTGAGGGAAGAAAACCAGGACGCGGAGACAAGAGAAAAGTTTCTGGCAAAAATGCAGACGCAGAGTGAAAAACTGGAATGGATCTTAAATTCTCTGTTTAAAATGGTGAAGCTGGAACAGAATGTCATGGTCTTTGAGGTTTCGATGTGCCCGATTCGAAAGACCATTCTGGATGCGGTGAATCTGGTGTATGAAAAGGCTGCCAGGAAACAGATTCCGATCAAAACAGGGTATATCCCGGATCTGTTTCTTTATCACAATGCAAAGTGGACGTCAGAAGTGTTTGCAAATCTGTTGGAAAACGCAGTGAAATATACCAGTGAGGGCGGAGCAATTCAGATTGATCTTAAGCAGTATGAAATGTACGCAGAAATCCGGATCACAGATACAGGAATCGGAATCCGAAAAGAAGAGATGCCGCGGATTTTTCAGAGATTCTATCGGAGTAAAGATGTAGAAAATCTGGAAGGAAGCGGGATTGGTCTTTATTTGTCCAGGCTGATCGCGGAGAAGGAAAAGGGATACATTCAGGTGGAATCTGTCTATGGAAAGGGAAGCTGCTTTTCGGTATTTCTGCGGATGGAAAAATGACAATTTTGTAAGAACTTTCTTTTCTGCTGTAGGATTTTTGTAAGATGGGGCTGTTACACTGATGGTATCAAAGAGAAAAGGAGAACTGGAAGAGAATGAAGATTTTAGAAGTACAGCATGTGGTGAAAACATATGGTTCCCATCAAAATCAGGTAACGGCACTTTCCGATGTCAGCTTTGCTGCAGAACAGGGAGAATTTATTGCAATCGTAGGAACGAGCGGTTCCGGAAAAAGTACATTGTTGAATCTGCTTGGAGGTCTGGATGTTCCGACAGAAGGAAAGATCAGCATCAGGGGGCATGATATCGGAAGTCTGACCAGAAAGGAACAGACGATTTTTAGGAGACGCAATATTGGATTTGTGTTTCAGAATTACAGTCTGATGCCGGTGCTCAATGTGTATGACAATGTGGCGCTTCCGGTCACCTTTGACAAAGGAAGTCATGTAGATCGTGAGCATATCAGGGAATTATTAAATGAGCTGGGATTGTGGGAGAAACGGAAACGGTATCCGAGTGAGCTATCCGGCGGTCAGCAGCAGAGAGTTGCAATTGCAAGAGCGCTTGCAAACAAACCTGCCCTTCTGCTCGCAGACGAACCGACCGGGAATCTGGATTCCAAAACTGCCGTGGAGGTAATCGGCCTGTTAAAAGCCAGCAGTCAGAAATACCATCAGACGGTGCTGATGGTGACACACAATGAAGCGTTGGCACAGACCTGTGACCGGATTATCCGGATTGAGGACGGCAGGCTGTATCAGAGAGAAGACGCATTCTACGGGGAAGGCGGTGAGCTGTAATGAAGCAGATCATACGTCTTGCATGGTCCTATCTGAAATATTATAGAAAACAGACGATGGCTCTGTTTCTGGGGATTGTTTTGTCCTGTGCTCTGTTTACCGGAATCGGTTCACTTCAAAAGAGCGGAAATCATGCAGCAAGAGAAAATGCCCGCACAAAATCCGGAGACTGGCACTATACGATGCGCTGTGACACAGACTGGTTTGAGGAGTTTGAGAAAACGTATCAGCCGGGAGAAAAAGAGCAGGGTTACTGCGTGGAAAAAACCGGTGTGCTGACGATGCGCAAAGTGACAGAGGAGCCTTATGAGATCGAGCTGGATTACGCAGAAGAAGGCTATCTTTCCATGATGGGAAGAACAGTGAAAGAGGGCAGGTATCCGGAAGAGGAAGGAGAAGCGGCGCTGGATGAATTTACACTTCGGAATCTGGATATTCCGCGTAAGATCGGCACGACATTTACATTGGATGGAGAAACATTTACGTTGTGCGGAATTGTGTCAGAGCAGCCTTCCGCTCTTACGCAGCGGATGCAGGTATTTGTGAACCCGACACTGGACTATGGAACAAACGGAACATTCCTGTATGTGAAATTTGATGAGTCCAAAGATAGTTACGGACAGATGAGCGCATTTGCAGATACATTTGGAATTTCCGAAAAGGAAATTGCGGCAAACTGGGAGCTGCTGGAATGGCTGAAAAACGGAAACCGCATCAATGCGGCAGAAGCAGTGAAGACCGGGATCCTCCACTGGAAGGAAGCGGGATTGCCTTATATCTGGGGGAATCTGGACGACAAGTGGAATCTGAAGGATAAAGCGGTACTGGCAGCGATAGGAGTATTCGGAACATTTGTGATCTACAGTCTGTTTCAGGTATCGGTACGGAAAAGGATGTCACAGTACAGTGTGATGCAGACACTGGGGATGGAGTCAAAGCGTACGTTTGGGGTGCTGACAAGCGAGCTGTGGATGATCTTTGCAGTGGCTTATCCGGTTGGATGTGTTCTCGGAAACGCAGCAGCATGGGGGATTTATCAGAAAATCGGCAGTATTTTTGTACGGACAAAGGGAATTCAGCATACGAATAAGTACGTCGCAGCAGAGGCGGCCAGAGAGGCTGCACAGGCAGGACGTGCACAGGCGGGCGCGTTTCAGGTTTCAGGAGAGGCGATTTTATTTGGAGCAATCTTTCTGCTGTGCCTGCTTACACTTGTAAGTTTGATTTTAGTGAGGCGGATGGAAACGCTGACACTGCGGGAAATGATAACAAAAGAAGGCGAAGCACAGACAAAGAGACGTAAGATCTACAGTCTGAAACGAAAGGATCTGACGGGTGTCCTGACAAAGAAGTTTATGTTTTCGAGAAAGAAAACTTTTATCGGAATTATATTGTCTCTGTCTGTGGGAAGTGTTCTTTTTTTAGGGACTGCCTATCTGACAGAAAATGCAAAGGTCAACAATGAACTGACATTCAAGGCAGATGACGGACTTGGTTCGGATATTCAGGTGTATGAAGATTCAGATTCACTGTCCAGTCTGATTCCAAAGGTATGTGCAGAGCAGATGGAAAAGATAAGCGGATTGGAGTCTGTCAGACCGGTGCGGTATATGGCGGGAGAGCTTACGATGTCAGATGATGTTTTTCACTGGCCGGAGTATTATATGGGCAGTGAGAATCCGGAGGAAAACATTCTGGATGCAGATTCGGATATGGAGGAAAAATTCAATGGAAGGCTGGTGAGAAAAGCAAACGGAGAATATGGATTAAAGGTCAATATCTACGGATATGATGACAGGATGTTAAATGAGTTGAATGATTATCTTCTGGAGGGAGAAATCGATCCGGAGAAAATGCGGGAAGAGGATACAGTGATACTGGCGACGCTGATGGACGGACAGGGAAACTATGATGGAATCAGTGTGTCTCCCGGAGATGCGCTTTCAGTCAGGATACCGAAGACTGCCCAGACAGAATTACTGAAATTTCAGGGGGAAGACTCGCTGTATCAGAATTCGGATCTTCAAGTCCAGGCAGTTGTCAGCAGAACACTGGCAAGAGTGGATCAGTTTTACGGGGATGGAGCAGCCAGCATTATTATGACAAATGAACAGATGAAGAAATATTTTGGTACATTTTTTTCGAGACTTTTCTTTAAAGTGTTTGCCAGACTGGAGCGCAGGTATTATAATAGACTTTAA
>OGDP01001933.1_pt1 | contig 11815 bp, 13 predicted proteins | sample 1570441 | NCBI WGS metagenome assembly OGDP01 (sample SAMEA2581961, study PRJEB24529) | metagenome | biome: Human gut stool | place: China | collected 2011
CTTGGTTACATAGCCGGAGAAATCAGTTTTTTTGAGGATATGACTGGGACGGAATTTCTTAAATTTATGCAGAAATATCGCAAACTTGGTTTCGAGAATCGCCAAAAGGAGCTTTTGGAGCGATTTGAGGTAAACCCGCGGGGAAAGATCAAAAAGATGAGCAAGGGAATGAAGCAAAAAATCGGGATTGTCGCAGCGTTTATGCACGATCCGACGATTCTTATCTTGGATGAGCCGACAAGCGGACTGGATCCATTGATGCAAAGTCGGTTTGTGGAGCTGATAGAAGAAGAGAAGAAACGTGGAAAGACGATTTTGCTGTCTAGTCATATGTTTGAGGAAGTGGAGAAGACTTGCCAGCAGATTGGGATTATACGCAATGGGAAGCTGATGGCAGTCGATTCGGTGGATGAACTTCGCAAATGTCATGTGCATTCTTATACGATTACACTAGATAATGTGGAGATGGCGAAACAGTTTGCCAATGATTTTGACGGAATTCGTGATGGACAGAACGTGACAGTTTTCACCAAACCAAGTTTGGAGCAAATCTTTATGCATTATTATGGAGGTGAGAGCGATGATTAGTCTTCTGTTGTACAAACGAGAAATGAAAGGCAGTATCAAGGTGTTACTCATTTTTGCGGCAGTGATCACGCTCTATGTCACTGTGATTATTCGGATGTATGATCCAGAGATGATGAAAACATTGGATGATTTTGTGAAGGTGATGCCGGAACTGATGGCGGCAGTCGGAATACATGCGGGAGCTACGAGCCTGATTGGATTTATGATATCATATTTATATGGATTTATTTTGATTGTATTCCCGATGGTATTCTGTATTCTGCGAGGAAATGGTCTGATTGCCAAATATGTTGACCGAGGTTCTGTGGTTTCTCTTGTGGCGGCGCCGGGAAAACGGCAGAAGATTGCGTGTACACAGGCGAGCGTACTTATCAGTGGAGTGATTCAGTTACTTGGCTATGAGACAGTATTGGAAATCGTGGTGGCACAGGGGAGCTTTCCGAATGAATTGGAGATCGCAGAACTTTTGAAACTGAACTCTGGATTGTTTTGCCTGTTGTTATTTATTGCAGGAATCTGCTTTTTGGCATCGTGTCTGTTCTCGGATACGAGATACAGTATTGGGTTAGGTGCAGGAATTCCTGCATTGATGTATGTTCTGCAGATGCTTGCAAATGCAGGGGAAGATGCAGAGAAAGCGAAATATTTTACGTTTTTTACATTGTTTCAGCCGGAAAATCTTGTGGCTGGAAAGAGCAGTGCGCTGATGGGAGTTACTATTTTACTTATCGGTGGAATTGCGCTGTTTGCAGCAGGAATTTTCCTGTTTTGCAAGAAAGATTTATATATCTAAAAAGAGACACTGATGACGGATTTCCGTCATTTCAGTGTCTCGCTGTGATTTAAGACCGATGTACTGTAGAGAAACAGGACATCCTGATTTTTAAAATCAATCAGTGATGGCAGCGAATAGCTTGAAAGATAGCGTACATCCAGCAGTGTAATCTTTTGGTATCCGGTGGCAAGCAGAGGTGCAATGGCACTGCCGAAGGAATCGCGGAAAATAACAAGTTCAAGGTCTGTCTGTACGGCAGGATTTTCAATTGTGATATAGGACAAAGAGCCGGACAAAAAGAGCTCGTAAGGGTCTTTTCCGTCGCCTTTTACAAAATCATACATGGAAATTTGACGGTCGTTTTGGTGGTCGAATACAGTGCACTGTTCTATTGCAGGACTTGTCAGGAACCAAAGTGGTTCGCCGGAAAGATTCTGAGCCGCCTGCCCTGCATAAGCGCCACGAAAATCGTTTGTAAATACCTGCTCTTGGAAATCATCTGAGACAAAAGTACCCATGGAGTCTGCGAGATGATTTGCAACATCGATGATTTTTTCCTGCCGCCAGTGGGGATCGGTCTGATAATAGTCGGTTAACTCCAAAAGCGGTGCAATATCGATATAATGCATCTGCGGATTTGCATCTTGCATCGTCTGGAAGAAATCATCATAGTCCATTGTCAGTGCAGAGTCATCGTCCTGTAAAAAATAGTTCTTATCCGGAATGATGGAAAGATAGATATTTTCCGCATTCCCTTTTAGACAGGTCTCATAAATTCTTTGAAACACTTTCGAGGCGTGCTTCAAAGAGTCCTCGTGCATCGGATATTCCATTGCGATTGCCATATCATCTTTTAAGTACAGTCCTTCTATATCTGATTTTCCAAGTAAATCGAGAGAAACAGTTGAATACAGGTGGCGGAATGCTTCTCGCATCGGAAACTGATCGACCGCATATTTATCAAATTTTTCCATAAAGCTTCCGGAGAGCAAGCTTCCTGTATCCGGCGAAGGAAACTGTGTGAGCGGGCGCCTTTCGCTGAGGGAAACCTCATCGGACGGCTTCAGAAGACAGGCGATGGAAAAAGAAAATAAGAGAATACCTGTGGTAACAATTACGATTCTGTTTTTCCATTGATCTGACATTGAAAATACCTCCTTCTAAAAGCGAAAATATAAAAACGGGTTATAAGAATCCTGAATAAGATAAGCAGTCACAGTAAGCATTAAAACAATCAGGACAGCCGGCTCTAAAATATTGAGGAGCTGTTTCGCCGTTTTCTTTGTACGGAATCTTTCAATCAGCTGCGCAGCAAAGGGGGTGGCGCCGACCACAGAAACGGTGAGGATAACACCATAGCTTTTGAGATAGTATAAGAATTCTTTTGAAACAAGTGGCAAAGAGCCGCCGCTAAACATGACCTTGAGCGTTTCGAGAGCATCTTTGGTGGAGACTGCATTGAAAATGACAAAGCTTACGGTCACTGCGAGCAGGACATACATATGGGAAAATAAAGAATGTTTTTGCAAAAATGCAGAAAATCCTTGCTTTTCTAATACAAGCAGAACCGCAAAGAACATTCCCCACAGGACAAAATTCCAAGATGCACCGTGCCACAGTCCGGTCAGAAACCACACGACTGCGATGTTAAAAAACCAGCGGCTTTTTTTCACGCGGTTGCCGCCCATCGGGATATAGACATAGTCACGGAACCATGACCCCAGTGTAATGTGCCAACGTCTCCAGAATTCCGTGACACTTCTTGACAAATACGGGTAATGAAAATTATCCGGAAAATGGAACCCGAAAATATTGCCGAGACCGACAGCCATATCACTATAACCGGAAAAATCAAAATAAATCTGCAGCGCAAAGGAAAATGCATACAGCCAATAATAGAGAACAGAACGGTCTGTGGAGGTTTGGAAGGTACTGCAAAGCGCGCCGAGAGAGTTCGCAAGAAGTACTTTTTTGGATAATCCCAATATGAATTTTCGGATGCCAAGTGCTGCTTTCTCAACAGAATGTTTCCGCACTTCAAGCTGTGCTGCAATGTCTTTGTACCGCACGATCGGTCCTGCGATCAACTGCGGGAACATCGACACATATGCTCCAAAAGAAATCAGATTTGTCTGCGCCGTACAGTCTTTTCGATACACATCGATGAGATAACTCAAAATTTGAAAGGTGTAGAAGCTGATACCGATTGGCAGAGCAATGTGGAAAAGCGGTATAGACAATCCAATTGCATTCAGGTTTCCAATCAAAAAATCAATGTATTTAAAATACATTAAAAGTCCAAGATGAATGCAGCAGGCGCCTGCCAGAATCAGTCGGGAATGCTTCTTTCTCTCGATGAGGATACCTTCGATATAACCCAGTAAGATGGAGAGAACCATCAAAAAAATATATCGTGGTTCTCCCCAGGAATAAAATATGAGACTGAAGAAAAGCAGAATGAAATTCTTCCATCGAAAAGGCACGCAAAAGTAGCAGACTAAAACAAGCGGTAAAAAGTAGTATAAAAAAGGAATGCTTGAAAATAACATACTATAGGTTCTCTTCCGTCAAGATGACTGCAGATGGATATTGGTCTGTCAACTGTGTTTTGAAATAGTTGATCAAGTCTGTATTTCCAAAAGCAGAGACAACATAATCATCGCCAATTTGAGCGAGAAGCAATACTTCCGGGAATCCACACATCCACTGGTTGCCAAGTATAGATTCTTTTAAAGAATCGGCAAAGGTATTGAGCGTTTTGGGGTCAGACAGATGAAATGCAGATCCCGTAAATGTATTCGCATTCATTGCATGAATCAGGCTTGCTGCATCGTCGATCAGACCTGCTGAATCCTCAGGCACAATCAGCAGAGAGCGTAAACTTTCCGTGTCGCTGACATCGAATTTCCCGGGCTTATTGTCGGTCATATTGTTGTAGTCACCGCCCATAGCCTGAAATTTGTTGTCGTCCGAGTATGAGGACCAGACAGTTGTGAGAATCTCCAAGGCATCTTTTGGTGAGGTGTCTTCTTTTGAAGATTGTTTTTTTGTACAGCCTGCCAGTGAGAATGTTAAAAGGAAGGCTAATAGAATTGATAAAAATTTTTTCATAAGATCTCCTTTTTCTTGAATTTATTTTGTGGCTATATTGTATCAGAGTCCGGGCAGAATAGCTAGGTGGAGAGACACAAAATTTCTCAATTGCAAGTTCGGTACAGAAATGATATAAATAAAGACAAAGGAGGCGTTTAGCATGGATTTTGAGCAGGCAAAACAGGCTTTTGAATTGTACCTTAACGGGTATGACAGAAAGGATGAAAAAGTTTATTTAAAAATTGTACATACATATGGTGTTGTAGACTGCAGTGAGGAGATCGCAAGGAGGATGGGATTGGGAGAAGAAGATATTTTTCTTGCGAAAATCATTGCCCTGCTGCATGATATAGGAAGATTTGAGCAACTTAAATTATATGATTCATTTGAACCGGGCATTTTTGACCATGCACAGTATGGTGCAGATATTTTGTTTCGGGAGGGGCGAATCAGAGAATTTCTTCCGGAGACAACGTGGGATGAGACAATCGAGACGGCAATCCGTTATCACAGTGCATTTCAGCTTCCAAAGATTTCGGATTCAAGAACTTTATTGCATGCCGAACTGATTCGGGATGCGGATAAGCTGGATAACTGCCGTGTGAAATTAGAGGAGCGGGTGGAGGTTCTGCTTGGAGGAGCGAGTGCGAAAGAAGCAGGAGCGCAGGAAATCAGCCAGAGAGTCTGGGAGGCATGTCTCAATGAACGCTCCGTATTGTCTGAGGATAGAAAGACAAATCTGGATTACTGGGTATCTTATATAGCATATTTTTTCGATATTTATTTTACGGAAACGCTGCAGATTATTCAGGAACACTCTTATGTGGAAAAGATTGTGGACAGGATCCCGTGTGAAAATCTTATCAGTAACGAACGGATGCAGGAGTTGAAAAACCATGTCATAAAATATATAATGAATCGTGTAACGAAAGCGAGCAAAAAATAATAGGAGGAAATGCGAAATGAAGGTTACGAACGACATTATTTATGTAGGAGTCAATGACCATCAGACCGATTTGTTTGAAGGGCAATATGCGGTACCGAATGGCTTATAATTCTTACGTAATCAGAGATGAAAAGGTCGCAGTTGTAGATACTGTAGATGTAAAATTTGCACATGAGTGGCTGGACAATGTTGGAGCCGCACTTGGAGGAACAAAGCCGGATTACCTGATCATTCAACATATGGAGCCGGATCATTCTGCGAATATTTATAACTTTATGAAAATTTATCCGGATACAACAATCGTAGGAAATGCAAAGACATTTACGATGATTGCGAATTTCTTCCGTGATATGGATTTAGATGAGAAAAAGCTGGAAGTAAAAAATGGAGATACATTGACACTTGGAAAGCATGAACTGCAATTTCTGTTTGCCCCGATGGTGCATTGGCCGGAAGTGATGCTGACTTATGATTCTTATGAAAAAGTGTTGTTTTCAGCAGATGCATTTGGAAAATTCGGCGCACTTGATGTGGAGGAAGATTGGGACGATGAGGCACGTCGCTACTATATCGGTATTGTCGGAAAATACGGAATGCAGGTGCAGAACGTGCTGAAGGCGGCACAGAATTTGTCCGCTGCATGGACCTGTTTTGAAAGAAAATCTTTCACATTATATCGGAAAATACAATACATGGTCTTCGTATGAGGTGGAATCAGAGGGCGTGATGATTGCCTACACATCGATTTATGGAAATACAAAAAAATCGGTGGAAGTGTTGGAGAGTAAACTGCGCGAGAAAGGATGCCCTGAAGTAGTTGTATGTGACCTTGCCCGTGAGGATATGTCAAAAGCAGTGGAAAATGCATTCCGTTACGGAAAACTTGTGCTGGCGACAACGACATACAATGCTGATATCTTTCCGTTTATGAAGACATTTATTGAGCATTTGACAGAGCGGAATTACCAAAATCGCACAATCGGACTGATCGAAAATGGAAGCTGGGCGCCACTCGCCGCAAAAGTGATGAAGGAAATGTTTGAAAAGAGTAAAAACATTTCCTGGCTTGAGCATAATGTGAAGATCATGTCTTCGCTTAATAGTGATAATATGGATCAGCTCGAAGGTATGGCGGAGGAATTGTGTAAAGAATATGTTGCACAGTCTGACACAAAAGCGAATAAAAATGATCTGACAGCATTGTTTAAGATAGGATATGGACTTTATGTTGTGACTTCCAATGACGGGGAGAAAGATAACGGACTGATCGTCAATACAGTGACACAGCTTACAGATAATCCGAACCGTGTGGCAGTGAATATCAACAAAGCAAATTACTCACACCATGTCATCAAAAAGACGGGCGTGATGAATGTGAACTGTCTTTCTGTGGAAGCACCATTTGAAGTATTCAAGACATTTGGATTTCAGAGTGGTCGTCTGGTCGACAAATTTGCAGGATACCAGACACTTCGCTCAGACAATGGATTAGTATTTCTTCCGAAATACATCAATGCATTTATGTCCTTGAAAGTGGAGCAGTATGTGGATCTCGATACACACGGCATGTTCATCTGTACGGTGACAGAGGCGCGGGTGATGAGCGATAAAGAGACGATGACATATACGTATTATCAGAAAAATGTAAAACCAAAACCACAGACAGAAGGAAAGAAAGGATTTGTCTGTGTCGTTTGCGGATACATCTACGAAGGAGATGTCTTGCCGGATGACTTTATCTGTCCGCTTTGCAAACATGGAGTGGCGGATTTTGAGCCGATATCGTGAGAAGGAGGAGTCGAAGAAATTCGGCTCCTTTTTTATGTCTGAACATTCTTATTTTATTTCATAATCAAATGATAGTTGCTATTGTAATACAATCCGAGATCATCGCAGATTCTTTTATTTATCGCTGTGAGTGCATCGTGGTATTCTTTATATTTTGGCGAAAGCGCAATCATATTTGGGATAAAAATATCGTTGTACCCTTGATTTTGGAGTTCTCGCATAAATCGGCGTTGCGAGATGAACGCAGGGTGATATTTGCAAAAGAAGCTGTTGCGAAGTTTTACATTTTTTCGGGTCTGCTCTAAAAGTCTCTGATAAGAGACTGACCTGTTTTGCCACTTCGCTTAATAACATAAACGGTATGCTCCTTTCCTTGTGATGGGTATATTATAAGGGGGTACGCAGCGTACAGGTCAAGGAAAATCAGAAAATATATCAACTTTTTTCTTGTGTGGGTAAAAGAGTTATCGTATGATTGGTATAGACAGGTTACAGAAATGGGAAGAAAGAGTGAGAAAAACAAATGAGGATTTTAAATATTACAGCTCAGAAACCGCACAGCACGGGAAGTGGAATTTATCTGACGGAGTTGGTAAAGAACTGGAATGCCCTTGGATATGAGCAGGCAGTTCTTGCGGGAGTTTATGAGGAGGACAGTGTAAATTTCCCAGAGGGAGTTATATTTTATCCGGTGAAATATTTGTCGGAGGAACTGCCGTTTCCAATTGCAGGAATGTCGGATGAGATGCCATATAAGAGTACGAGATATAAGGACTTTACAGAAGAGATGTTTCAAGCGTACCGGAGTGCATTTCAAATGGTGGTGCGAAAAGCGGTCGAGGAGTTTTGCCCGGATTTGATTGTGTGTCATCACCTGTATCTTCTGACTGCGTTGGTGCGGGAATGGTATCCGAAGAAGAAAGTCATTGGAATTTGTCATGGCTCTGATTTGCGTCAGATTTGTAAAAATCCATTACAGATGGAATACATTCAGAAGTGGATTCCGCAGTTGGATGGCATTGTGGCATTGCATGACGGACAGAAGAAAGAGATTATCCGGATTTTTAATTGCGGCGAGAAGCTTGTGCACACTGTCGGGGTTGGCTACAATCAAAACCTTTTTTATCGGAAGAAAACAGAAGAAAAACCTTATAGACAGTTGGCATTTGCGGGGAAAGTGACAGAGAAGAAGGGGATTTTCAGTCTGCTTCGGGCATTGGAGATGCTTTCGGTCAAACCGGAAAATCTGGTTGTGAAGATTGCAGGAGGGCATGGCAGCAGAGAAGAGTATGAAGAAATTTGCAGGCTTGCCAGAGAATGCAGATATCCGGTGATATTTTTAGGCAGTTTGCAGCAGGAAGCTTTAGCAGAGGTATTTCGGCAAAGCGATGTGTTTGCTCTCCCGTCATTTTTTGAAGGATTGCCACTGGTGACAATGGAGGCAATGGCATGTGGATGTAAGGTGGTCTGTTCGCAGATTCCTGGGATGGAAGAGTGGTTAGATGAGCATGTGCCGGGGCAACAGGTGGAGTTTGTTCCGTTGCCTGAGATGACTCGGGTAGATGAGCCGAAAGAAGAAAAATTGCCAGAGTTTGAAAAGAAATTGGCGGAGGCAATAGAGAAGAAATTAGAACAACAACAAGAAGAATGTCCCGATTTGAACGGTGTCTCATGGGAAGGCATCAGTCGGACTGTTCTGGAAATGATAACGTAGAAAAGAGGAAAAAACATGTTTATAGATATGCACATGCACGAATCGACATTTTCAAAAGATAGCTTTTTAAAATTGGATGAGATGGTGGAGCTTGCAAAGGAGCGGGGACTTGGAGCAATCTGCATTACAGATCACGATGATATGGGATTGAAAGAGTACGCAAAAGAATATTCGGAAAAAACCGGTTTTCCGATTTTTGTGGGAATTGAATTTTTTTCTCTGCAGGGGGATATCGTGGCTTTAGGAATCGAGGAATACCCGAAAGAGCGGGTGGATGCACAGAAGTTTATCGATATTGTGAAAGAGCAGGGTGGAATCTGTTTTAGTGCACATCCGTTTCGCAATAATAACCGGGGATTGGAAGAAAATCTGAGAATTGTAAAGGGACTGGACGGTGTTGAGGTGCTCAACGGAAGTACACTTCCTGAGGCAAACAAAAAAGCGGCAGATTATGCAAGAGAACTTGGACTGGTCACTGTTGGCTCAAGCGACTGTCATATACCGGGAAAGATCGGCTTTTTTGCAACTTATTTTCCGGAGGAGGTGCGCACGATGGAAGACCTGATTCGTGTGTTTAAAAGTGGTAAGTGTAAGCCGGCTTACTACTGGAATGGAGAATACAAAATATGGGATATGGAAACACCGATTCACAAACCATTTGAGATTGAAAGATAAGAGGGAACTATGACATTACAACAGTTGAGATATGTGGCGATGGTGGCGGAGAAGGGAACGATGACCGAAGCTGCAACAGAATTATATATATCACAGCCAAGTCTCACCAAATCAATTCGAGAGCTGGAAAAAGAGCTGGAAATTGTAATTTTTGAGCGAACAAACAAAGGGATTGTTGTCTCACATGAGGGGGAGCAGTTCTTGGCATATGCAAGACAGGTGATTGAACAGGCAGATCTTTTGGAAGAAAAGTATATGCATAAATCCGGCAGAAAGCAGCAGTTTTGTGTCTCCACACAGCACTATTCGTTTGCGGTGAATGCGTTTGTGGACTTGATCAAGGAGCATGGAACCGCCCAATATGATTTTTCTCTTCGGGAAACACAGACATATGAGATTATAGAAGATGTCGCGGCGATGAAAAGTGAGATAGGGATTCTGTATCTGAATGATTTTAATGAAAAAGTGCTGCGAAAAATTATGAAGGTAAAGGAACTTGTGTTTACAGAACTGTTTGTTGCAAAGCCGCATATTTTTATAAGCAACAGACATCCGCTGGCGAGTCGAAAATCTGTGACAATGGAAGAGCTTCATGAGTATCCATATCTTTCGTTTGAACAGGGAGAACATAATTCCTTTTACTATTCGGAGGAGATTTTCAGTACAGTACAGAGGATAAAAAATATCCGGGTGCGTGACAGAGCGACACTGTTTAACCTGCTGATTGGGTTGGACGGATATACTGTCTGCAGCGGAGTGATCGATTCGGAGCTGAACGGGGGAAATATTGTTGCAGTGCCGCTTGAAAAAGAGGGGGATATGCATATCGGATATGTGAGCCATCAGAAGTCACATTTCAGCCGTTTAGGAATAGCATATATAGATGCACTCAAACGAAATATCGGCGAAAATACAGAGTTGATATAACTAAAAGTTATAGCTAACAGATATTTTTGGATATTTTACGTATTTATTGTGTCCTGATATAATACCTTCATAGATTACCGGAGGGTAAGACAAAAGTATTTGGAGGTAGAAGATATGAGTAAGAATGCACCGTTTCGATATGATTTTGTAGGAAGTTTTTTAAGACCTGCACAGTTAAAGCAGGCGAGAGCAGATTTTGAGAGTGGAAAAATATCGGAGAAACAATTGGAAGAAGTTGAGAATGAGGCGATTCGTGATCTGGTAGAAAAACAAAAGGCAGCAGGATATCATGTGATCACCGATGGAGAATTTCGCAGAAGCTACTGGCATTTGGATTTTATGTGGGGATTAAATGGAGTTGAGCATATTGAGCTGGATCATGGATATTTCTTCCATGGAGAAGAGACTACGCACGGCTCCGTTGCTGTGAGCGGAAAGATCAGTGGAGAGGGTCACCCGTTTGTAGAACATTTTAAATTTGTGAAACAATTTGAAGATGAAAACACAGTGGCAAGACAGACGATTCCTGCCCCGGCGCAGCTGCTGGCAGAGCTATTTCGAGAAGAAAATGGAAAAAATACAGTGAAATTTTATCCAGATGAGGAAGTGCTCATTCAGGATATTGCGAAAGCATATCGCACTGTGATCAAAGAACTTTATGAAGCAGGCTGCAGAAATATTCAATTTGACGATTGCACATGGGGTATGTTTTGTGATAAAAAATATTGGGAGGCAAGACAGCAGGATTGTGTTACAATAGAAAGCGAGGCAGAAAAATATCTTCGCCTGAACAACCTTGCGATTGAGGGAAGACCAGAGGATCTTGTGATTACAACTCATGTATGCCGGGGAAACTACCATTCTACCTGGGCATCATCAGGCGGGTATGAGCCAGTGGCAAAATATCTGTTTGCAAATGAGAACGTGGACGCATATTATCTGGAGTTTGACGATGAGCGCTCGGGAGGATTTGAGCCGCTTAGATTTGTTTCAGATGATAAAAAAGTTGTTCTTGGGCTTATTACAACAAAATCACCGGTTCTTGAGAGCGAAGAGCTAATCAAAGAAAGAATTCGGCAGGCGGCTGAGTATGTACCGCTGGAACGTCTGTACCTCAGTCCTCAGTGTGGATTTGCATCGTGTGAGATCGGAAATAAACTGACCGAGGAGGAGCAGTGGGCAAAGCTTGCGCTTGTTAAGAAGATTGCCTCAGCAACTTGGAAAGAATAGAAAATTGAAAGAAGTGGTACTGTGAAACGATCAAGACAAATGTCGGAGTCCATTCGGCTTGGAATTATACTTGCGCTTT
>OGDP01001938.1_pt1 | contig 11797 bp, 8 predicted proteins | sample 1570441 | NCBI WGS metagenome assembly OGDP01 (sample SAMEA2581961, study PRJEB24529) | metagenome | biome: Human gut stool | place: China | collected 2011
ACCTACGCTGAACTCTTTTCGGACATGGGTTCGACTCCCATCGCCTCCACCACACAAGAAAAATCCGAACCTCTTCCCATCGGGAAAAGGTTCGGATTTTTCATTTGCTGCATTTCTTACAGCGTCATTTTCATTTCCAGTCTCAGCAGCGCGGCCTTTTTTTCGATGCCGCCTGCATATCCGGTCAGGCTGCCGTTTGTTCCGACAACGCGGTGGCAGGGAATGATGATAGAGATCACATTGTGACCGACAGCCCCGCCCACAGCCTGCGCAGACATCCGGGAAAGGCCGCGCTCTGCAGCCAGCTGCTTTGCCAGTGCACCATAGGTCGTGGTCTGGCCGCAGGGGATGCGGCGCAGCAGCGCCCACACCTCCTGCTGAAAGGCAGAGCCAGCGGGATGGAGCGGCGGGGTGAAGTCCGGCTCCTGCCCGCCGAAATAAACATCCAGCCAGCGTCTGGCCTCGGAGAGCACAGCGGTCTCCTGCTCCTGATGCACCGCATCCAGGTTGCGGGCAAAGTACTTCTGCCCCTCGAACCAGAGGCCGGTCAGGCCTGTGTCATCAGCGGCCAGCAGGATGCCGCCCAGAGGGGACTCATAGTGCTGTGTATAGATCACCGTTTACCGGATCTCAATGCCCAGCTTGAACTTCAGGTTGCCAAGGATCTTCTTGACGGCGCGCTCTGCTTCTTCGGCAGAGACTTCCTTCTTCGGGTCTGCAAGAGACAGGCTGAAGGCCATGCTCTTCTTGCCCTCGCCAAGGTTTGCACCACGGTAGATGTCAAACAGCTTGACCTCGCTCACCAGCGGGCTGGCCTTCTGGATGGTCTCTTCGATCTCGCCGCAGGTAACGGCCTCGTCGCAGACCAGTGCCAGGTCGCGCTTGACCGGTGCATAGGGGCTCAACGGCTGATAACGCAGCTCACCCTCCACACAGGACATGAGAGCCTCATAATCCAGCTCTCCCAGATAGATGTTCTGGCTGTCCTTCTGGTCCTTTGCGATCTCCAGCTCGGCGTTGATCTCGTTGGCCAGCTTGCCAAACACGCCCAGACGCTTGCCGTTGCAATACACAGCGGCGCTGATGCCGGGGTGCAGCCACGGGGTGGTCTCGCGCTTATAGTCAAAGTGCAGGCCGAAGCAGTCTGCCAGTGCTTCCAATGCGCCCTTGACGGTAAAGAAATCCTCCTCCGGGCCAAAGGCACCCAGGCACAGGGTCTGGCGCTCGTGCGGATGCTCCTTGATGGGCAGTTCCTTGGCCAGGTAGACCGGGGCCATCTCGAACAGGCGGCCCTCCGCGTTGCCCTTCTTGAGATTGTCCACGATGACGTTCAGCATGGAGGGAGCCAGCAGGGTGCGCATGATGGACAGGTTCTCACTGATAGGATTCAGGATGCGGATAGCCTTGCGGGCCGCATCCTCTGCCGGGAGGTGCAGCATATCGAACTCTGCGGTGGAGTAGAAGGCCAGGGTGGAAGCCTCGTAGAAGCCCTGTGCTGCCAGCAGGCGCTTGGCCTTGAGCTGCTGCTTCTGGTCGTAGTTCAGGCCGCCGTTGGTCACGGCTGCGGTGTTCAGGAAGGTGGGCACGATGTGGTCGTAGCCGTACTCGCGGATGACCTCCTCGGCCAGATCCGGGAAGCTCTCCACGTCCTCACGGTACAGCGGGGCGGACACATCCCAACTGCCGTTAGCCTGCACGTCCACGGTGAACTCCAGACGCTGCAGGATATCGATCATGGTCTGGTCCGGCACGGTGATGCCCAGCACGCCGCAGATCTTGGCCGGGGTCGTCACGATGTGCTTGCGCTCCAGCGGGCGGCCGTCGGTCAGGTCATACTCCAGCGTGGTGATGTCGCCGCAGTCCAGCTCCTGGATCAGGTGCAGGGCACGGGCCAGGCCCAGCTCCGGAGAGTGGCGGTCCACGCCCTTCTCGTAACGGGCAGAAGAATCACTGTTCTGGCCCAGAGCGCGGCTGGTCTTGCGGACACAGTCCCGGGCGAAGGTGGCGCACTCAAACAGCAGGCTGGTGGTGTTCTCGTCCATGCCGGAGTTGGCACCGCCCATGATGCCGGCCAGAGCCACCGGCTTCTCGGCGTCGCAGATGACGAGGTTGTTGGGGTTCAGGGTGAACTCCTTTTCGTCCAGGGTGATGATCTTCTCACCCTCGTGGGCACGGCGCACGTCGATGGTGCGGCCGGCCACCTTGTTCAGGTCAAAGGCGTGCATGGGCTGGCCCATTTCCAGCAGGGTGTGGTTGGTGATATCCACCACATTGCTGATGGAGCGCAGGCCGCACAGAGCCAGATGGCGCTTCATCCAGCGGGGAGACTCGCCCATGCGGATGTTGCGGACGTAGTGTGCCATATAGCGAGGGCACAGGTCGGGCGCTTCCACCTGGACGGTGATGGGGGCATCCGGCTCGCAGACAGCCTTGTAGTCCATGGCGGGCATGTGCAGAGGCTTGCCCAGGATGGCAGCGACCTCGCGGGCGATGCCCAGCACGGACTGGCAGTCCGGGCGGTTGGCGGTGATGGAGATATCAAAGATGTAATCATCCAGACCCACCACCGGGGCAATGTCGGTGCCAGGGACGGAGTCCTCGGGCAGGATCAGCAGACCGTAGACCTCAGAGCCCGGGAACAGGTCATCATTGAGGCCCAGCTCCTCACCGGAGCACAGCATGCCGTTGGATTCCACGCCCTGCATCTTGCGGGCCTTGATCTTGATGCCGCCGGGCAGGGTGGAGCCATCCAGCGCAGCAGGGACGCAGTCCCCCAGCTTCATGTTGGCAGCACCGGTGCTGATGCGGATATCATGGCCATAGTCGCCGCAGTCCACCACGCACTTGGTCAGGTGGGTGCCCTCCTGCTTTTCCATCTCCACGATCTTACCGACGACTACCTTGCTGATGCCGGCATCCAGCGGGATCAGCTCTTCCACCTCAAAGCCGCAGGAGAACAGCTTCTCCTCCAGCTCCTGGGCGGTAACGTCGATGTCTACGTATTCTTTTAACCAACTGAACGGTACTTTCATTGTTTGTTCTCTCCCCTCTTATTCGTGGAACTGCTTGAGGAACTGCAGGTTGTTCTCGAACATCAGACCGATGTTGTTGATGCCGTACTTCAGCATGGCGATACGCTCGATGCCGATGCCGAAAGCGAAGCCGGAGTACTCGTCCGGGTCGATGTTGCAGTTCTCCAGCACCTTGCGGTTGACAACGCCGCCGCCCAGCACCTCGATCCAGCCGGTGTGCTTGCACAGCGGGCAGCCCTTGCCGTGGCACTCAAAGCAGCTCACGTCCACCTCGACGCTGGGCTCGGTGAACGGGAAGTAAGAAGGACGCAGGCGGGTGTGGGTGTCGGCACCGAACAGCTTCTGCACGAAGGTGTTCAGTGCGCCCTGCAGGTCGCCCAGGGTGATGCCCTTGTCCACGACCAGACCTTCCATCTGGTGGAACATGGGGCTGTGGGTAGCGTCCGAGTCGGAGCGGAACACACGGCCGGGCATCAGGATCTTGATGGGCGGCTTCTGAACGTCCATGGTGCGGATCTGGCCGCCGGAAGTCTGGGTACGCAGCAGGAACTCCTCCGACAGGTAGAAGGTATCCTGCATGTCGCGTGCCGGGTGATCCTTGGGCACGTTCAGGCGGGTAAAGTTGTGGTCATCGTCCTCGATCTCCGGGAAGGTGCCCACCGAAAAGCCCATGCCGGAGAACACGTCGATGATCTGGTTGGTGATCAGGGTCAGCGGGTGCAGGCCGCCCATGGGGCGGGTCTTGGCGGGCAGGGTGATATCCACCGTCTCCGCAGCATTGCGGGCAGCAAGCTCTGCCTGCTTCACCTGTTCTGCAGCAGCGTCGTAATCTGCCTGAACCTTTGCCTTGAGTTCATTGATGATCTTGCCCATAGCGGGGCGCTCTTCCGGCGCAACGGTGCGCAGGTTCTTCATCAGGGCAGGGATCTTGCCGTTTTTGCTGAGGTACTCCTGCCAGAAGGAGGCCAGCGTTTCCTTGCCGGACACCTGACCAAGGCTTTCAGCGGCCTGTTTTGCCAGCTCGTCGATCATTGCTTGCATGGATGTTCTCTCCTTTATTCTTCGTGTTGATGAGCGGAGTGCAACAAAAAAGCTCCGTCCCCTGCCCGATTTCTCAGGCAAAAGGGACGAAGCTGTTGATTCTTAGCTCCGCGGTACCACCCGGTTTCCACCCGTGCACAGATGCCGGGCGGCTCTCAGAACGCCGTAACGGGGCGTGGCCGTTCTGTACTACTGCTGTTTCGCACAGACCGCTCAGGAGCGAACTTCAGCACAGATACACCCGGAAGCCCTCTCAGCCGGTGAAGCTTCTCTCTTTGCCGTGTACGCCATGCCTACTCTCTCCGTCGCTGCGTTTGGGAGTATTCAGGTCTTATAACCAAGAGTTATGTTACCACATTTCGGGACAGTTTGCAAGGGCTGTGCAGTCACTTTCCGCAAAAATCGCGTTCGGTGGGTGTTTTTTCACAAAGCCGCAGCCATTATGAATCGTTTATGTCATCCATTATGAGCTGAAACAATTCTCCCAGGTCGATTAGTGGCGCAAACTCTTTATCAACTTTGTAATCATCTGAAATTTTTACCACGACCACACCGTCGATCTGCTGGATATATCCTTCCTGCGGATAGACTGGCATCTGTTCCAGCTCTGTTCTGCTGTACAGTTCCCCGTACTGTTCCACCGAGCAATGCTTGAGTTTTGCCGGAGTAATATCCCTGAAAACCGCTTTCCAAGACGCTCTGGCCGAGTAATCGTTCAGCCAGAAGCGGCCCATCTGCGCATACGGATTTGCATAGAGGTAATACTCCCTCTTCATAAAACTGGAGTTCGAGCTGGGTCTGCCCACAAACAGTACCGGCAGCTGCTCGTTATCGTCAAAATATCCGCTGCTCATCAGGTCGTCCGCGATGTGATCCGACATGCTCTTGAGTGTTTTTCTTCCCTCATACATAGCTTCCTGATCGATCACAGCAGAGCAGACATTGCCATAGACGACCAAAACCGCAAGTACTACAGCCCCTGTCCGGGCAGCACGTACATACTTTTTTACCATATGCTGATTTGTGCGCGTCCCTTCAAGCAGCAGCAGACATACCGGCACGAACAGATTCAATCCTTCGCCCATCTGCAAAAGCCAGACCGCCTCGCTTGTGATCAGCATGATGGCATTGCACATGATGGGCAAAACGATCAGCGCTGCCACTCCCAGAAGGATATATTCCCAATTTTTCCGGTGAAGCATTTTTCTGAAGCGGTTCAGCAGTCCGATGCTCAGCGCCAGAAATACCAAAACGAAAAAGCCCACCGGCTGCAGAATGTTATGCCGATAGTAATTCTGAAAAAAGTAAGCTCCAAACAGTTGGTAGGTCTCTGCAATGGCATTGGGCAGATTTTTCAGTATAGAAAGTACCGAAACATCCGCTCCTCCATTATAACTTGCCATCTGCCATCCACATGCCCATACGATCAGCTTTGTGAGCAGGAAATACAAAACCATTCCTGCAGCTGCGCTGCAAAGACTTCTTCCAATGTGGGCATGGACCTTTTCTCTGTCCACATTGCGGAACAGAAGCAGCAGAAGATATGTCAGCAGGAGCAGACAAAAGTTATCAAGGCTCGTCTGATAGCACGCAAGGCTCATGACCAGAAGCAGTGCTCCCTGTACGACCGCTTTTCTAAAATCTGCGGCACGAACCACACGCTCTGCCGCCAGAACAGAAAACAAAAATGAGCAGCCAAACACCGGCGACTGAAACCGATATGACAGCTGTATTCCAGTGACCGTGCTGGCCAGAACAGCCATACCCGCCAGATAGGTCACGACAGAATCCTTCTCTGTAAAAAACTTCCGAAGCAGGGTAACCGCCAGCGCCGACATGGAAAGCGTCAGCAATGAATTGAAAGGTTCCGTCTGGATGCCAAACCGCAGCGCATCGATCACCGGCCAGAGCCATCGGCCCGTGACTACCTGCCAATAGCCGCCGAAGAACCATGTATTGTTCCACAATCCGTCAAATGTATTGGTCAGCCGCTGACTGATCAGCAGGAAAAACACTACCGCCGAAAACAGCAGCATCACCAGAAAATATCTTAGATCCGATATATCCAGCCCAAGGTCGCCCGGTTTCTGTACATCGATTTTTTCTTTCATCGTTATTTTCTCCATCTGTCCTGTTTTATGTTCTCAGGCTCATTTGTTATTCATCGATCAGATAATCCTCTGAAATTTTGATCACATATACACCGTCCATTTCCTGCATGGAGCCTTTCTCAGGGAATGTCGGCATTCGTTTGATTTCTTCTGTCCGGATCAGTTCGTCATATACCTCATCACTGCACAGCTCCAGCTGCATCGGTGTGAGGTCACGAAACACCGCATTCCATGAGTAGCGCATTGTGGCGGCATTTTCTTTTTCGAAAAGGCCCACCTGTGCGTAGTCGTTTGCATCCCAGTAGATAACGTGTGTCCGGAACAGTGGGTTTGCACTGGGGCGGCCTACCAGCATCACCGGCAGTTTTTCCGGCAAATCATAATAGCCCTCTGCCACCAGCTCACCGGCTACAAGGTCCGCGATTTGTTTTGTTGCCTTGCGTCCCTCATACATCGCCTGCTGATCGATAGCCGACATGAATACGCTCCCGTAAACGACAGCAGCCGCCGTAAGCAGGATCAGTGCTTTTTCTGCTTTATTCCAGCATTTGCGGAACGCATCACAGGCTGTTTCTCCCTCCCGGCTGCTGTCCAATAGCCAGAAACAGACCGGCAGGAACAAGGCCAGACCTCCGGACATGGGAATATAAAACGACGCCTGCGAGGTTGCCACCATAAATACCGTGCACATCATGGGCAGCACCAGCAGCGCTGCTGTGCCATAGAAAGTGTTTTCCCAATCTTTCCGGCGTATGAGCCGAACCAGTCTGCACGCAAGCGCGGCACCCACCACACAAAAAATCAAAGCAAATACAACTGCAGTTTCCTGCAGCATATTGTGTTTTACAAGAGTGCCAAAGAAATACCGATAAAAAAGCTCATAGCACTTTTCAACGCTGGAAGGAAGATTTTTCAGAATTCCAGACACTGAAATATCTGCACCACCCTGGTAATCGGCCATCGCCGTTCCCGTCGCCCACAGTGTAATCTTTAAGATCAGCAGATACAGCACTGCGCCGGATGCAGCACTTGCCAGGCTTTTGCAAATATATTCCCGAATCTTTTGTTTTTCTCCATTCTGGAAAAGTAGTAGGAGAAAATAGGCCAGCAGCACCAGACAGAAACAGGCAAGGTTCGTCTGGTACAGGCCAAGGCTCAGTGCCAAAAGCACCGTTGCCGGCACAATGCTGCTTACGGCTGATTTTCCCCGGATCACGTGCTCTGTAGCCAGCATTGCAAAGAAAAACGAAAATCCGTACTCCGGTGCAATGAAGTGAAACGAAAGATAGCACCCGACCACAACATTGGAAACATAGCATAAACCTGCGAGCCAGTCAATGCAGGATGTTCTCATCCATGCCGGTTTGAAGAGCATATGAAGCCTGGTGACTCCAAGAGAAACCAGCACCAAGCACACCACCGCATTGATGGGTTCTAGCTGCAGACTAAAACGCAGAAAACTGGTCACCAGCCAGAACCATCGCCCATTGGAAAGCTCCCATGCTCCCGCCATGTACTCAGCCGTTGTCCACAGACCATCCACTGTGTTCGTCAGCTTCAAGCTGATCAGCGGAAAATAGACCATCACCGCAAAGCCCAGCATCACAAAGAAATATTTCTTATCCAACTCCCGCAGCCAGTGTCTGATATCTGCTTTTATTTTTACAAACATGATATTCCTCTCCATCCATAAACTTCTGCTTTTCAGTATATCAAACTCTTCCACATGGTTCAATAAAAAAATCCCCTGCCGGGCAGTCGGCAGAGGATCTTGCGTATTTTTTCCAGAGTGCTTTATTTTGCCACGATTTCTGCAGCCAGTGCATCCATCTGCGCTTCGGCAGCAGCATTGGCAGCACTGCGGATGGTGACCACAGCATCACACACGGCGATGTTCTTCATGCTTTCCAGCTCGGCGCGCATGAGCTTTGCGGCCATGGGTGCCCATGTGCCATTCTCCATCAGACCCACCGTGCGGTTCTGGAAGTTCTTGGTCTTGAGGTGGGTCAGCAGATTTTCCATCGGCGGGAAGAGGAAGCCGTCGTAGGTGGCGCAGGCCAGCACGATCTTTCCGCAGCGGAAGGCTTCGGTGACGGCATAGGACACATCCGTGCGGGTCAGGTCCATCTCCACTACCTTTGCGCCCTTTGCACGCAGCTTTTCGGCCATGAGGTGGGCTGCTGCACGGGTGTGGCCGTGGATGGAAGCACTTGCCACAAGGATCTTTTCCGGCTCCTCGGGCTTGTAGCTGGACCAGATGTCGTAGTAGTTCAGGTACTTGCCCAGCTCTCCGGTCAGCACCGGGCCGTGCAGCGGGCAAATGGTCTGGATGTCCAGAGCCGCGGCCTTTTTCAGCAGCGCCTGCACCTGCGGGCCGTATTTCCCCACGATGTTCAGGTAGTAGCGGCGGGCTTCGCTGGCCCAGTCGGCCTTTTCGTCAAACTTTGCCACAGCGCCAAAGCGACCGAAGCCATCCGCGGAGAACAGCACCTTTTCGGTGGATTCATAGCTGACCATGACCTCCGGCCAGTGCACCATGGGGGCAAACACAAAGGTCAGGGTATGTGCACCGAGAGAAAGGCTCTCGCCGTCCTTCACCACTACACGGCGCTCCTTGGCAATGGCATCAGCGCCAAAGAACTGATCCATATACAAAAAGGTCTTGGCGTTGCCCACCACCTGCATCTCAGGGTAGAGTGCCGCCAGCTTTGCAATGTTGGCACCGTGGTCCGGCTCCATGTGGGAGACTACCAGATAATCCGGCTTACGGCCTGCCAGAGCTTCGGTCAGGTTTTCCAGCCACGGCTCGGTGGCGCGGGCATCCACCGTATCCAGAACGGCGGTCTTTTCGTCCAGAATGACATAGGAATTATAGCTCACGCCGGTGGGCACCGGATACTGGCTCTCAAACAGGTCAATGGTGGTATCGTCCACGCCCACACCCAAAATGGCTTCGCTGATTTTCTTCACGCTCATAGCTTTCCGTCTCCTTTTTATGATATGCCGCAGACTGCAGCAATTATTTCTAATAACAGTTCCTATTATAGCACATTGTTAGAAATTTCGCAAGAGATATTATTCTTCTCCATTTTCCGGCAGCTTTGCCGTTACCGGCCTGCCCGGCTCAGCATCCAGTTCCAGCAGAGCGGCAGCAGCGCTTTCGTCCATGGTCTGCACCGCGCGCAGCTTGCGGCTGATGGCACGGCTGCGCACGCCAATGAGATTATCCAGCTCTTCGTCGGTCTGGCGCAGGCGCTGCTGCATCTTGGAAAGCCCCTGCCCGAACTTGTCAAATTCAGTCTTCACCGCACCCAGCAGCTGCCATACCTCACCGGAACGCTTCTGGATGGCAAGGGTCTTGAAACCCATCTGCAGGCTGTTGAGCAGCGCTGCCATGGTGCTGGGGCCTGCAATGTTCACCTGATAGTCCCGCTGCAGCACTTCCAGCAGGCCCGCGTTCACCACCTCGGCATACAAACCCTCGAAGGGCAGGAACAGGATGCCGAAGGCCGTGGTGTAGGGCGGCTCCACATATTTTTCCCGGATGTCCTTGGCCTCGGCCCGCAGCACCAGTTCCAGTGCGTGGCGGGCGTTCTCCACGGCCTGTGCGTCGCCGGATGCCTGCGCATCCTGTAAATGGGCATAGGTGTCGCCGGGGAACTTGGAGTCGATGGGCAGCCATATCGTGCTGCCGTCCTCCGCCGGAAGGCGCACGGCGAATTCGACCACGTTGCGGCTTCCCGGCACGGTCGCGACGTTCTCCGCGTACTGCTCGGGCGCGAGAATGTCGGACAGGATAGCGCCGAGCTGGATCTCGCCCACGATGCCGCGCGTTTTGACATTCGTCAGCACCTTTTTCAGGTCGCCCACGCCCTGCGCAAGCGTCTGCATCTCGCCGAGGCCGCGGTAGACCTGCTCCAGACGCTCGTTTACCAGACGGAACGACTCGTTCATGCGGTCGGACAGGGTTTTCTGGAGCTTTTCGTCCACGATGCCGCGCATTTCGTCGAGCTTTTTGTTGTTGTCCTCGCGAAGCTCACGCAGGTTGCCGTCCACGGCGGCGCGGATGCCGCTGAGCTGCTGCGAGGTTTCGAGCGAAAAGCCGTGCAGGCGCTTCTCGAAGCGCTCGAGCTGGCTCGAAACCGACTGGTCCATCGCGGCGAGGCGGCTGTCCTGCGCTTCGCGTCCCTCGCGGAGGTTCTGCGTGACGAGCGCACCGAGCGCCGAAATCGCGCCGCTGTCCGTGTGCGCGGGCGTCTGCTCCGGTCTGCGGACGAGCAGCACGATGACGAGCACGAGCAGCACGATCACGAGTGCGAGCGTGAGTATTGGGATAAGTTCCATTTGGTCTATTTCCTTTCCGGCTTACAGAACGCCGAGGTCCTTTGCGATGCGCTGCATATCCTCATCGGTCGCCGCAATGACGTCCGCGCAGCGCTTGAGGTCGTCCGACAGGTTCGCCGGAACCTCTACGTTGGATTTGTACCGCAGCTGATGCTCCAGGCTTGCCCAGAAATCCATCGCGATCGTGCGCAGCTGAAGCTCGATGCGGACGGGAACCGTGCGCTCGGACAGGAAAATCGGCACTTCAAGGATGAGGTGCAGGCTGCGGTAGCCGTTCGGCTTGGGACTGCTGATATAGTCCTTCTTCTCGATGAGCGTCAGGTCGGTCTGCCGCATGAGCATATCCGCCACGGTGTAAATATCCTGAATAAACGGGCAGATCACGCGGATGCCGCCGATGTCGTTTAAGTTATCCATCATGGATTGCAGCGTGACCGGAAAACCGCGCCGCTTGAGCTTGCCCACGATGCTGCGCGGCGTTTTGATGCGGCTCTTGATGGCGTTGATGGGGCTCGCCTTGCCCGAAATGCGCGACTCGTCCGCCAGAATGTCCAGTTTTGTCTTTATCTCACGAATGCCGGATTCATACAGCATCATGACCTGCTGAAGCTGCATCGCAGACTCGACGAGCGTTTCCTCATCGTGCTCCGCCAGTCTGTCAATCGCAAAAAAATCCGCCAGATCCATGGTATCCCTCCTCAATATTCTTAGCTGTCGCGAAACTACTGCTTTATTGACAGCTTTCATAACTACATTATAGCAATTATCCCGCGGCTTTTCAATGTCAGGGCGGATACAATCCCCCTTCTGTCCCTTTCTTTCCCCTTTTTTCGGGATATGGCGCAAAACAGGGTTGACAAACCGCTCTCAATAGACTATACTTATGCCACAGAAACGAATTACTATCGAAACCGTAGGAAAAGGAGGAAATCACAATGAACACTTCTCGAATGTCCATGTGCATGATGTGTGATTTTGCTCGTTTTTCTGCCGGACGGCTCCGCTAAGGGAGCGCGGCGCAGGCGGGCCGCTTGTCATGCGGCGGCGGTAGGTACAGGAAAACGAGCGGAAAGCAGAACTCAGGCTTTCCGCTTTTCTTTTTGTGAATCTGAAAACAATTTTCCGTGTCAGGAGGAATGGAACTTGGAACAGGACGCAATCGTTCGCATCCGAAACCTCAATAAAACGTTCACCGGCCGTGCCGGCAAGGTCACAGCGCTCGACGGCATCGACCTCGATATCAACCGCGGGGAGATTTTCGGTATCATC
>OGDP01001940.1_pt1 | contig 11784 bp, 9 predicted proteins | sample 1570441 | NCBI WGS metagenome assembly OGDP01 (sample SAMEA2581961, study PRJEB24529) | metagenome | biome: Human gut stool | place: China | collected 2011
TAAGACGATAGCTGCTAAAACAGGATAGACGGATGACATTGCAAAAGAAAAAATTTAATTCAAACCACCTGTTAGCGATTTTTATCGTGGTGTGTGGGTTACTGGCGGGAATCAGAGTTTTTGCCGGAGGAGTCTTAACTCCAGTCAAGAATATCTTTTTCACTGTTTTATCTCCGATGCAGGAAGGCATTAATTCTGTGGGTAATGCCGTATTTTCATGGAATGAGAATGCAAAAAGCAAGAAGACACTGAGAGCAGAGAATGAGCGTCTACAGGAGAAGATCGATGTTCTGAAGATGCAGAATCGTGTGCTACAGCAGAATCAAGTAGAATTAGAACGTCTGCAGGATCTTTTGAAATTAAAACAAAAATACAAAAAATATCATACAGTGGGAGCCAGAGTCATCAGTAAAGGATCAGGAAACTGGTTTGACATCTTTCTGATCAATAGAGGAAGCAAAGACGGCATTAAGAAAGATATGAATGTCATTGCGGGGAATGGTCTCGTAGGAATTGTCTATGATGTATCATCACATACAGCCAAAGTACGAACGATCATTAATGATACAAGTATGGTCAGTGCTATGTTCCTAAAGACAAATGATGCGTGTATCGTAAATGGAAGTCTGGATACGATGGAAGATGGATATCTGGAAGTTGTATATATCAGCAAAGATGCAAAAGTCAAGAATGGAGATGAGCTTGTAACATCTTATGTAAGTTCCAAATTTAATGAAGGGATCACGATCGGGAAAGTATCTGATCTGAAGCTTGATTCTACAAAGCTTACCAAGACAGCGAAAGTGACACCAGTCGTTGATTTCAAGCATTTAAAAGAAGTTTTGGTTATTACAGATCTTAAGAAAACAAAGAATCTTGATGAAGAAACAAAGGAATAGCAGGTGAGGATATGAAGATCAAACGAATTTTATTTTATGTGATATCGGTACTAGTCTGTTTCCTTTTACAGACATCCGTCTTTAATTTTTTGAAACTCGCAGGGGTTATGCCGAATATTCTACTGATCTTAACGGTCACAATCGCATTTATCCGAGGCAGGAAAGCAGGATTTGTCTGTGGGCTGCTGATCGATATATTCTCAGGAAATGTTTTAGGCCAGAACGCATTTGTGTATTTAATGTTTGGATATGTCAATGGATGGTTCCATACATATTTTTATGAGGATGATATCTTGCTGCCGATCGGACTTCTAACAGCGAATTCCCTTGCGTATAGTTTTGTGATCTTCTTTTTCTTTTTTGCAATGAGAGGAAGATTGCAGTTTTTTTCTTATCTGTTTAAAGTTATGATTCCGGAAGCAGTATATACGGGAATCGTAGCATTGCTTATATATAAGATATTGTTAGAGGTTGATATCAGGATCAGAGATGGTGAAAAAAGGAGTATGTTCTAGTGTTACGAAAAATTTACGAGAAAGCAGAAAAATTACTGGCAAACAGACTGCTTGCCTTGATCATACTGATCGTTGTGCTTTATTGTGTGTTGATCGGGCGTGTGTTTGTCCTTCAGATCGTAGAAGGTCAGTCACATAAAAATGATTTTACATATAAAGTACAAAAGACAGTCAAGACATCTGGTACCAGAGGGAATATTTATGATGTGAATGGAAAACTGCTTGCATACAACAAACTTGTATATACAGTGAATTTCCAGAATGACAATGCATTTCAGACATTGGCAGCAAAGAATGGTACATCAGAAAGTTATGAGAAGAATAAAGTCATTTATAAAGTGATCAAGATCCTGGAGCGAAATGGAGACTCTTTTATCAATGAGATTCCGATTGAATATACAGGAAGCGGAAAGTTTCGTTTTACAGAGACTGGGTCAAAATTAAAGAAGTTTAAGAGAGATGTTTTTGGAATTGGAAACAGCACAGACCTTTCAAAGTCTGAGAAAGAATTAAGAGATAAACAGCTGAATGCAACTGCAGAACAGGTTTTTGAATATTTGAGAAATGGAACTCTTGGCTCCGCAGGAACAGGAAAGATGTTTGATATTGATAAATCTTATTCCAAGAAAGATGCATTAAAGATCATGTCTGTCAGATACAGTGCATTTTTGAGCCGTTATTCTCAGTATATGAAGGTGACGATCGCAAATGAAATCAATAACAGAAGTATTGCCGAGATCAAAGAAAGAAGTTCAGAACTTCCGGGAATAGATATTGATACAAAGTCTATTCGTGTATATAATAAAAGTGAGGCGATGTCTCATGTGATCGGATATACAGGAACGGTCAATACGGATGAACTTGAAACATATAACAAAGGAAAGAAAGAAGAAGATAAAGATTACTATTCCAGTGATGAGACGGTTGGAAAGGCCGGTGTTGAGAAGCAGTTTGAGAATTATCTTCACGGAGACAGCGGAAGCAAGACTCTGGTTGTCAACAATGTTGGAAAGATCATCGACACGACCAAGACAGTCAAATCGGGAACAGGAAATAATATCACATTATCGATTGACAGCGAATTACAGGAATATGTATATAATCTGCTCGAGAAGAAGATCGCGGGAATTGTTCTGTCTAAGCTTACAAGTTCTGACAGCGCAGGAAATGACCGTGAGAATATTATGATCCCGATCAAGAAAGTATATTATTCATTTATTGGCAATAGTGTGATCGACCTTGAGAATCTCAATGGAGATAAGGCGACATCCTATGAGAAGAAGATGTATCGAAAGATTCAGACTTTAGAAGATCAGGCGATCAATGTATCAAAGAATCTTGTTTTGAAAGATACCAAAGCGTACAAAGATCAGAGTGAAGAAAAACAAGCCTATGCATCTTATGTATACAGTCTGTTGTCTAGCAAGAAAGTATTGATCTCAAGTTCTATCGATACGACGGATAAGACATATCAGAAGTGGAAGAATGAGAAGATCAGTTTAAGTGAATTCTTAAGGTATGCCGTGAACAAGGAATGGATTGATATTTCCTCACTGAATATCAGTAGCAAATACAATGACACTGAAGAGATCATGAAAGCACTGGCTGCTTATGTAGAAGATGCTTTGGTTGATGCAGATGATTTTGATATGACAGTCTGCGAACAAAGCATCATGAAAGGAAAATTAAGCGGAAGAGAAGTATGTCTCCTTCTTTATGAACAGGGAGTTTTAAAAAAGAAAGGTGACAGTGATTATACGGCATTGAAATCTGGTTCCCTAAACAGCTATGATTTCATTCGAAGAAAGTTAAAGAGTTTACAGATCACACCAGGACAGATCGGTATGGATCCATGTTCCGGATCTGTTGTGATCACAGATTCCAAGACAGGAAAGGTAAAAGCATTGGTAAGTTATCCTGGATATGACAGCAACCGTTTATCAAACGGAACAGATTCCGGATACTACAGGCAGCTGGCAAACTCAGCATCTACACCATTATATAATCAGGCACTGAAACATAAGACAGCACCGGGATCTACATTTGAGCCAGTGTCTGCTTTGGCAGGTCTTAATGAGAAAGCAATCACGACAAGTACAGTCATCAACTGTACAGGGTTATACGATAAGATCACACCACCGGCGAAGTGTTGGAAATATCCAGATCGCCATGGACCAAGAACTGTGTCAACAGCGATCGAAGCATCTTGTAATTATTTCTTTTATGAAGTAGGATATAGATTAGGAGACAAATCAGGTTCCTACAGCAGTAAAGAAGGTCTTAAGTACTTGGAGAAATACGCAACACAGCTAGGGCTTAATAAGCAGTCAGGAATTGAACTGGATGAGTCATCTCCACAGGTTTCTGATGAAACATCCGTACGTTCTGCCATTGGACAGGGACGTAATAGTTTCACGCCAAGCCAGATCGCGAATTATGTGACAACATTATCCAACAGTGGAACCGTATATGATCTAAGTGTCATGGACAAGATCACTGACGATAATGGAAAGACAGTCAAGAAATATGGAGTTAAGAAAGTAAGACAACTTCATTATGATACAACATACTGGAATGCAGTGCATACTGGTATGAGAGGTGTAGTCAGCGGAAAGGACAGCTCCGTAAGCAGTATCTTCCAAGGCATGAAAGTAAAATTAGCAGGTAAGACGGGTACAGCACAGGAGAATAAGAAACGTCCGAATCATGCGTTGTTTATCTCTTATGGACCATATGAGAAGCCAGAGATCACAACAACGGTTGTTATTCCGTTTGGATATACCTCATCTAATGCAGCAGCGACTGCAAAGGATATTTATGAGTATTATTTTGCAAATGATAAGACAAAGAAGACATTAGAGAAGAATAATAAATCAGTCACAGAAACCAGTGTTGGTACTGCAGGAGATTAGAGAAAGAAGAGAGGAATTGTATGAATCAGCCGGTATTGCTCAAGGGAAACAGTCTGGGACTTACCATGGTGTTAGATCCAGGAATGAAGTTTGATCAACTGATCAAAGCGATCGAAGATAAATTTGTGCAGGCAAAAGATTTCTTTAATGGACAGACACAGATCGCACTAAAGATCGAAGGCAGAAAACTAGATGCCAAAGAACTTCAGAATGTACTGCAGATCATTGCAGAAAAAACAACTTTGACGATTGCATATGTGATAGAAGATGATAAGATCATGGAAACTTCTTTTAAGGATGTATTGAAAAAGATTCAGGAAAGAGAACAAAAAAGAAGTCAGTCCATGGTTGATGAGAGAAGAAAGGGAGATGGACAGTTCTACCGTGGAACACTTCGCTCCGGACAGAGTCTGGAATCTGATGCAAGTGTTGTAGTGGTCGGGGATGTGAATCCTGGAGCTTCCGTATGTGCCAAAGGTAATGTAGTTGTTCTTGGATGTGCCAAAGGATATTTGAGTGCAGGATGTGATGGAGATGATCACGCTTTTGTCGCAGCACTTGACATGCAGCCGATGCAGATCCGTATCGGAAAACACATCGCAAGAAGTGCCGATGGAGAACCAGAGAAGAAGAAAAAGCTTTTCGGAAGATCAAAGAATAATGACAATCAGCCGATGGAAGCACAGATTGCATTTGTAGAAGATGAAAATATTTATATCGAGCCCATATCTAAAGCGCTCTTAAATGAAATCATAGTATAGTGAATGGAGGAAACAAAAATGAGTGAAGTTATCGTAATCACATCTGGAAAGGGTGGCGTTGGAAAGACAACAACCACTGCCAATGTGGGAACAGGATTAGCGAAGGAAGGAAAGAAAGTCGTATTGATCGATACGGATATCGGACTTCGTAATCTGGACGTTGTCATGGGGCTTGAGAATAGAATCGTTTATAATCTGGTTGACGTTGTGGAAGGAAACTGCAGAATCAAACAGGCAATGATCAAAGACAAGAAATATCCAAATCTTTTCTTACTGCCATCTGCACAGACAAGAGATAAGACATCCGTAACACCAGAACAGATGTCAAAACTGGTAGAAGAACTAAAAAGTGAATTTGACTATATCATTCTTGACTGCCCAGCAGGAATCGAACAAGGATTTAAGAATGCGATCGCAGCAGCAGACCGTGCACTGATCGTTACAACACCAGAGGTATCAGCAATCCGTGATGCAGACCGTATCATTGGACTATTAGAGGCAAATGATATACATAAGATCGATCTGGTGATCAACAGGATACGTATGGATATGGTAGAACGTGGAGATATGTTATCCAAAGATGATGTTCTTGATATTCTTGCGGTTGACCTGATCGGAATCGTACCAGATGATGAGAATATTGTCATTTCCACAAACCAGGGAGAACCATTGGTTGGAAGCAATACACCAGCAGGAAAAGCATACCAGAATATCTGTAATCGTGTGATGGGCAAAGACGTTCCATTCATGGAAATCACAGGACCAACTTTCTTCCAGAGACTTGCAAACGTATTTAAGAAGTAGAGGGGAGAGAAACGATGGGTTTTTTTGATAATTTTTTTAAGAAAAAAAGTTCAGGAGAAGTGGCAAAAGACCGATTAAAACTATTATTGGTATCTGACCGCTCAAATTGTTCTCCTGAGACAATGGAACTGATCAAAAACGACATCATTCAAGTAATCTCCAAATATATGGAGATCGATCCAGAGGGACTTGACATTCAGATCACACAAAGCAGCGAAGAATCCGAAGGACCTGCATTATATGCAAATATTCCGATCCGTGAGCTTAGAAAATAACATTGGAGAGATACTATGTTGCGAAATTATCGACTGCAGAATTACAATTTCAAACTTGTTTTTAACGTACTTGTACTGATGGCGATGAGCCTTTTGTTTATTCACAGTGCCAAAGCATCCTATGTGCCAAAGCAGGCATTGGGGATCATTATGGGACTTGGAATCATTGTGGTCGTATCACTGATCGATTATCAGGTCTTTACAAGAAATGCAGAAATATTGTATATTTTGAATGTGATCATGTTGATTGGCGTTAAATTATTTGGAAAAGATGTCAATGGTGCCAAACGATGGTTTTCATTAGGTCCATTGGGAACTTTCCAGCCATCAGAACTTAGTAAAGTGATCATGATCATTGTTGTTGCAGCATTTCTTGCGAAGCATCAGGATGATCTGAATGAACCGAAGGTATTAGGAAAACTTGCTGTAATCTGTGGAATCCCGCTGCTTTTGATCTTGAAACAGCCAAGTCTTTCTTCTACACTCGATATTTGTTTTATTATTCTTGGAATGATCTTTATGGCAGGATTATCCTCCAGATTGATCGTTCAGGTATTGATCGTAGGCGTACCACTTTTAGCAATCTTTTTGTGGTATGTCCAGACACCAGGACAGGTGTTGTTAGAGCCACATCAGGTAGCAAGGATCATGTCCTTTTTACATCCAGAGAATTACGCAGATTCCACTGCTTTACAGACAAGCAATTCGATCATGGCGATTGGTGCTGGCGGACTATTTGGCAAGGGATTTGGAAGTAATACGATCTCAAATGTATCTGCAAGTGATGTAAATTTGGTATCAGAAAATCAGACAGACTTTATTTTCTCTGTGATCGGAGAAGAATTTGGGTTTGTTGGATGTGTGGTATTGATCATTGTTTTTGCATGCCTTGTATATCAGTGCATGAATGTGGCGAAGAAATCAGGGAATCTGATCGGAACTTATGTGGCTGTAGGAGTTGCGTGTTATATGGGATTTCAGTCTTTTATCAACATTGCAGTTGCTACAGGAACCATGCCGAACACCGGACAGCCCCTGCCATTTATCAGTTATGGATTAAGTTCCTTAATGTCGGCGTCGATCGCGATAGGAATGGTACTTAATATATATTTACAAAGAAAAAGACACTAGGAGGTTCTATCTATGAATGTAGGATTAGTTGCCCATGATGGCAAAAAGAACCTGATGCAGAATTTATGTATCGCGTATCAGGATATTTTAAAAAAACATAAATTATATGCTACAAGTACGACTGGACAGATGATTGAAGATGTTGCAAACTTAAAGATCCACAAACTTCTTGCCGGCCATTTTGGCGGTATGCAGCAAATGGGATCTAAGATCTCCAATAATGAAATAGACCTCTTGATCTTTTTACAGGACCCGGCAAATAAGAAGAGAACACCAGATTTTTATAATGTTTTAAATCTCTGTGATCAGTATAATATTCCGTGTGCTACGAATCTGCCAACGGCAGAAGTATTGATTTTGGCACTGGACCGAGGAGATTTAGATTGGAGGAATATGTATAAATAGACTGTCACACGACGGTCTTTTTTTACAGAAAGCATAAAATGAAAAAATTAATTTGTATTTGTATGTCCGTCATGATGATCGCATTATCTGGCTGCCAGACATCGGCGAAGACAGGTGGATTTACATCATATGATGAACATTATCAGAAGAATGAAACGACATTAAAAGAAGATGCATTGAGTGACCGTTGGGAATCCAGAGGTTCTAAGGTAGCGGTTGTATCCAAAGAAAAGGCGGATAATAACGACTATCCAGAAGCCAAGGAAGTTCTGTTGGTTAATAATACAAAGAATAAAGTGATCGTTAGTCAGAAGGTTTTTGACCAGGCTTACCCGGCAAGTACAACAAAGATCATGACAGCATTGCTGACTTTGGAGAATTTAAATTTAAGTCAGGTTGTAACGATCAAACATGACATTACGTTCCCTGATGGAGCAGCTGTGGCGATCCACCTGAAGAAAGGGGATAAGATCACAGTGGAAGCATTGTTAAATGCATTGATCATTATGTCAGCCAATGATGCAGCCGTTGCACTTGGAGAGGCAGTGGCTGGAAGTGAAGCAAATTTTGTAAAAATGATGAATAAGAGAGCCAAAGAACTTGGAGCAACCAATACACATTTTGCAAATCCGAATGGACTTCATTTAAGTGATCATTATTCTACAGCGTATGATCTTTATCTGATCTTTAAAGAAGTAGCTAAACATAATGAATTCTTTAATATTGCAGGAAGATCAAGCAGTAGGATTGAATATCTTGGTTCCAAGGGAGAACAAAAGATTTATGATATGGCTTCCACAAATCAGTATATTGCTGGAACATACACACTTCCAAGCCAGGTATATATGATCGGAGGCAAGACTGGTACAACAACACAGGCGGGTTCTTGCCTGATTCTTCTTACAAAGAATAAAGACGGGGAGGAATTCATTTCCGTGGTGTTAAAAGGCGTTACAAAATCAGCTCTTTACCATACAATGACAGATATATTATCAAAGGAAAACTAAGATGGAACGATACAAAGCTTACAGCACACATTTAAAGGAATTATATGGAGAAAAAGTATATAAATTACCAGTTAATCTTCCGGTGACTTGTCCAAACCGTATGGATGGAGATGGGTGCACTTTCTGTGGAGGTGTGGGAACCGGCTTTGAAGCTATGAACAGTGAGGTATCTGTAAGTGAACAGCTGAATGCGACAAAAGGAAAGATCACAAAACGCTATAAAGCAAAGAAATTTATCGCATATTTTCAGAATTATACGAACACATTCCTGCCGGTTGACAAGTTTGAAAAGTATCTGGTAGAAGCAGCACAGACGGAAGATATTGTAGGAATTTCGGTATCCACAAGACCTGACTGTATTACGAAGGAATATTTAGACTGTTTAAAGAAGATTTCTGAAGAATATCAGGTGAAGATCTCTATGGAATATGGACTTCAGACAGTCAATTATAAGACTTTAAACAAGATCGATCGAGGACATACACTAGCAGAATATCTAGATGCTGTGTTAATGACAGCACCATATGGATTTGAAATCTGCACTCATATTATTTTGAATCTGCCAGGAGATGACATGACGGATGTGATCGAGACAGCAAAGATTCTTTCTGCACTTCCAGTGCAGATCGTAAAATTACATTCTCTTTATATTCCCAAAGGATCAAAAATGTATGAGGAGTATAAAGAAGGAAAAATAACTCTTTGTGATCCAAAAGAATATCTGGACAGACTGGTAAACTTTATCTGTTATGTACGAAAAGATATGGTGATCGAGCGTCTATTCAGCAGAGTGCCCAAGGAAGATGCATCATTTTCTAACTGGGGCATCAGCTGGTGGAAATTAAAAGATCGATTTGACGAGATCATGGAAACAAATGATTATATGCAAGGATGTAAATTTGACTATTTAAATGGAGCAGCGCTCAGGCGATGGGAGATTTAAGAGATGGCAGCAAAACGAAGACGAAAAACAAAAATACATTGGAATATTGGAATGATCATTTTTGTAGTCATATTGGTCTACATCCTGATTAATGTCATCCTGTTTCTAGGCAAGAAAAAGCTGACTGTCTACAAGGTGACGGAAGATAAGATCACCAATACCTTATCGTTTACAGGAATTGCGATCCGTGATGAGGAACTTCTAAAGGCTTCACAAAGTGGTTATATTACCTATTATGTAGAAGAAGGAAAACGGATCAAGAAATCAGGAACGGTCTTTACGGTTGACAAAGATCAGAAGGTTCAGGATGCATTTGTAAGTCAGGTGCAGCAGCTTGAGAAAAATAAAAAAGTGATCGATGATGAAGAGATTCAGCATAAGATCATAGATTATCAGTCTGTATATAGTGATCATAAGTTCAGCACGGTTTATGATCTGAAATATGATCTCAAGAATGCAATCCTCAATTTAAGTGAAGATTCTATGAAAACAGTTATAGAAGCAGTCAAACAAAAGCTTGGGGATACAAGTTTTGAGACACAGAAAAGTACAAGTAGTGGGGTAACACAATTTTATTCTGATGACTTTGACGGTAAGAGCGCAAAAGATATCACAAGCAAGGATTTTGACCAAAGTCAGTATCGTGTTCAGAGGTATAATACGTCCGATAAAGTAAAGAAAGGCAAAGTTGTAGCTAGGATCAACAAAAGCGAAAAATGGCAGATCGTAATTCCACTAGAAGCAGATCAGTATCGGATGTTGAAGGATAAAAGTGAAGTGTCGGTTCGTTTCCTGCAAGATCAGACAACAGCCACAGCAACGGTGGAAGTCGCCAAAAAGGGAAGTTCGTATTTTGGATATCTTAAGTTTAATGATTACGCGGTACGTTATATCAATGAGCGCTACTTAGAAATCGATGTGACGCTTGATTCCTACAAGGGATTAAAGATTCCAAACACATCCATTGTAAAGAAGAAATTCTACCAGGTTCCAGTAAAATACCTTACAAAAGGAGATAACAGTGCGAAAGAACAGTTTACCGTACGTGATACAAGCAACAAAGGCGATGTGACGGTGGAACAAAAGAGCTTTACGATCTATGGAAGAACGAAGGATTACTGTTATCTTGATCCAGAAGAAGTTGGAGAGAACGTAGTGCTTCAGGCAATGGATTCCAAAGATACATTTTTGATTGAGAAAATGAAGACATTAAAAGGAGTTTATTGTACAAATCAGGGATATGCGGATTTCCGTCCAATCGATATTCTGATCGAGAAAGATGATTATTCGATCATTGCAAATGATACCAATCAGGGAGTTAGTCGGTATGATTTCATTGTTCTTGATGGAACAACGATCAAGGAAAACCAGATCATATATTAAGGCATATAAATTTATAAGAATTACAGAAAGAAGGAATTGGATATGTTGATCGAACGCTATAATGAAGTAAAGAAACATGTAGAAGAAGCTTGTAAACGTGTAGGACGTGATCCACGAGAAGTGACAGTGATCGCAGTCAGCAAGACCAAACCATTAGAAATGGTAGAAGAATTAAGAAAAGAAAAAGTACTTGATTTTGGAGAGAATAAGGTACAGGAGATCAGAGATAAGTATGCAAATATCAGTTGGCCGGTAAGATGGCATCTGATCGGACATCTTCAGACCAATAAAATTAAATATATCGTGGATAAAGTAGCATTGATCCATTCTGTAGATTCCATAAAACTTGCACAGGCGATCGACAAAGAAGCTGCAAAGCATGATGTCAAAGAAGTTCCAATTCTGATCCAGGTGAATTTTGCACACGAAGATACCAAATTTGGATTGAATCCAGAAGATGTTTTTGATGTGGTGAAAGAGATTTCTGCCTTAGAACATGTAAAGATCAAAGGGTTAATGCAGATTGCACCATTTGTTGACGATCCAGAAGACAATCGTAAGTATTTCCGTGCGATGAAGCAATTATCTGTTGACATCAACAACAAAAACTTCGATAATGTAGATATGAGTATACTTTCCATGGGAATGACCAATGATTATGAGATCGCAGTAGAAGAAGGTGCGACAATGGTAAGAGTTGGAACGGCAATCTTTGGAGAGAGAAACTATAATATTTAGTGGAGGAAGAT
>OGDP01001942.1_pt1 | contig 11775 bp, 10 predicted proteins | sample 1570441 | NCBI WGS metagenome assembly OGDP01 (sample SAMEA2581961, study PRJEB24529) | metagenome | biome: Human gut stool | place: China | collected 2011
CTAAAGCACCTTTATCCGGTGCTTTAGCGAAAATATTTGTGGTACTAGCTACTAGTAACGCTATTTGTATGGTTTCAAAATCTGCGCTTGAGATTCCAGAAGCGGAGAAGCTTAGATTGGTAGCAAAATTAAATGATAGATCGATACCACTTCGCACTGAGGTGTCTGAAACGCTAATTCCATTACTAATCAACGTCAATAAATAATTTTTTGCAGTGTTAAAGCAATTTGCAGACGACAATAACTCTTCAAGGTGGTCAAAGAGTACGCTAGAGATCGGGGAACAGAATAATATAACTTGCATAATTATTAAAAACTGTTTATTCGTAATTTAAACTTTTCAGTAGTATCAAAAAATGAAACTACTCGTTGAAAAGTTGAATCTATTTTAATGATAAATAACAGTTTTTTTACTTAACTATTTTCTGTTGCACAAGCGGGAAATGATATGTCATTGAAAAGCCAAAAAAACTGAAAAATCAAATTTGAGCCCGTACAACATATTGTAGTTTTGTAGTTTTGTTTAACTGCAAATTGTTGAAAAATATGTTAAGCGTTGCGTTTTTATCTACCACAAATAATTTATTGAGCCGCAACGATCTTCAATTTCATACCCGATTGACAGCAACTTCTTCATTCGCCGCTGAAACATCCTTTCCGTCATTCCAATCAATTCGTCACGATAATCGTATATTCGTACTTCGCGCTTTTGATCGTGTATTCGATGCAAGCGCCCTGCGTACTGAATAAGCGCAGCACCATGAGAAACAGGGAGGGCTAGAAAGAGTGTATCTAACCTCGGATCGTCAAACCCTTCTCCAAGAAAAGCCCCAGTCGTGAGCAATACCCGAGATTCCGTCAAATGCTTATCGAAGAATTTTTCCAAAAGAGCTTTTTGTTGCTTTTTACCCATCCCGCCTTGCATCACGAAAACATTGGGGACGTCTTGCATCATGTCTGACAATCGATCTAAATGCGCTTTGCGAGCTGTAATCAAAACGGGGTTTCGGTTTTCGCTTAAGGCTTTTTTGATGTCTTTAACAATGTGTTCATTACGTTCTTTGTTGTTTGCCAGGTCATTATAAATTTCTGCCATCGTGACCTTTTCGAAATGTGCAAGATCCCGACTCAATTGACAGCCTGTAGGTCGTGGTAACACATAGTGTTTAAACGGTTGATTACGGATTTCTTGCCGTTGATTGACTCGATGTCGGCAAGGCCCGCACTGCATATAAACAATGGGGTGACGGCCGTCCTTACGGGTAACGGTGGCAGAAAGCCCTAAAACATAACGACAATGACTTTCTTTTAAAATCATCTCGAAACTGACGGCAGCAACATGGTGACACTCATCGACAATAATCATTTCATAATGACTCAAAATGTCGTGCAACCTCTCTTTTCGACTCAGACTTTGGATGACGGCAATATCAATCTTATGCGTCGGTTTAAATTTTCCTGCCCCGATCAGACCGATTTGCCGATCTTCTAACTCTAAAAAGGTTTTAAGACGTTCTTTCCATTGTTGAGCCAGTTGCGTTCTATGAACCAGAATCAGCGTTGGAACATTGCGTTTAGCAAGCATCGCAATGCCTACGACTGTTTTTCCGAAAGCGGTTGTTGCCGATAGGACGCCGTCATTATTTTTAAGCAGCTTTTGAAGAGCAACTTCTTGATTGGCTCTTAACTTACCTTTAAACGTCACATCAATCGTCGGTAACGAAAGTCTTTTATCGTCAAGACGCCAGGCAATTTGGTGCTCATTTAAAAGCTCAGAGACTTTATCAAAAAGACCTCGCGGAAGCGCAAGGTATCGGTCGAGATTGTCAAAGGTATAAATGAGTTTGGGAATACCAAAGGTATTTAAGCGTTGCTTTTGACGCATGAAGAAGTCGGGATTTTGAAAGCTTGCCAATCGCATCAATGCCGTTTGTAAAGCAGGTGAAAGTTGCGTTTTTTCGAAATAAATTTTGTTGGCGAAGGTCACCACGAGTGGTTCTTTACAGCCTTCTTTAAGTTGAAGCGATTTAATGACATCTTTCTTTTCCCAAGGCGGAATGCTTTCTTGGGTTAAAGCCCAACGCTCAGTCTCGGCTTCAATTTCATCGATATGCTCTTTGGGCACAAACGTCATCACCTTCGCGGTCGATATGCGGCGAATGTCGGCTAAGAATTGCCATTGGTTTTGATAAGCAACAAAGTCCTTATTGACGAAAACACTGTTGCCTTGTAAACGAGGCCCTTTTTGTAGTGGAAGCGCAATGAGATTACCGAAACCGCCGATGGGTATTTGGTCTTGGTTAGGGATGAGACGATCATAAGAATCCAGTAAGTTCGGGTAATTGTCGATGGTTTTATTTAAAAGAAACGATCCCATATGACGAGCGTCAGTAGCAGAGATTTTTTCTTCAAAGAAAAACCAGACATGAGCTCCATTACCCGATCGCGAGCGTTCAATGTAGACGGGGACTTTGTATTGCTCGCACGTTGCCACAAAGGCTTTCACATCTGCCTCAAATGTGAGTTTGTCAAAGTCAACGGCTAAAAATTGGCAGAGATCACCGGGAAATAATGGATAGACACCAATGGAGATATTTCCACTTAAATGCTTAAAGAGGATGTTTTCAGTGAGTTCGTCTAAGACTCGATGAGGGCAGGCCGAGCATTTGGTCATACGAAAATCACAGATATGTGATTTAAAACGGTTAACACATACCGGAGCGTAACCGGAGTTCCCGTTTTTACTTTCAAAGCGTTTGGCATAAACGTCGCGTCGGGCAACAAAGAGGTTTGAGAAAATCTGAAGCTTTTCGTCAACGGAAAACTGAGTTTTTGAGGCGATGATGGGGGAGTTTGTCAGTTCGGCGAGCAATGTTTCTGCTGCTTTGAGTTCTGACTTGAGTTCTTCAACTCTTTTTCTGAGATCGTCAATGCTGAGATGATGAGAATTCATGATGATCTCTATTAAAGTGACTCTGGTGCTAAGTAACTACGATTCCCAGTCTTTGATGTTGTATTTTTTGAGTAACTCCAGAGCCTTTTCAACACCCGTATCCATAATGTCAACCGACTTATTTTTCCGACTGCCACGATAAAGGAACTCTTGTTCGACCAAGTGATCCATGGCATCCCAGTCGTGGGATTTCCAGCTCGAGCGCATTTCTTGATTTTTGTTCCAAGCAAAGCGTGTCAGATAAAGAAGAATCATGGTGAGTTCTTCAATGGCTTGGCGAGGTTCGGTGGGAAGTTTTTGGGGAGTTGTCATGATGAAACCTCCTATGTTTTTCTTATTGTAACGCTTATCCGTTTAGCAACATATCATTCAATGCCCATGATGTCGGGGAATCGCATATATTCACGTCCGAATGTTTAAAAAATCGGGTGTCCGGAAGATTAAGAAGCATGGTGCGAATAATTATGAAGAGCCAATCCTTTAGGGAAATTCTTAAACATAAATACCGCGCTACTTATTTATTCGGACGGGGATTTCTTAAACATGCGGACAGTCACCAAAGTTGCTGATAGATATTCACTAACTAAACGCAAAATGGATCTGTTCCTTAGTAACCTCTTTCAATAACGAAAACTTCAGAGCAAAAGAAAAGCCCCCATTGGGAGGCTTGAATCAGAACTACCTGTTTGAAATTTTCTCGATGTTACCAAGAAAAGCTGTAGTGTCTAAAAAGTAGTTGGGGTAAGCTTTTTTAATGTCCTTTAAGGCACCGGCAGACATCAAAACAATTGCCATGTTTGGATCATCTTTCGTTTCAATTTCTTTCGTTTTATAGAAGCTTTCAGCATCCTGTGCTTCCTTGAATGCTGTAAGTCGCACTCTTTGCTCAGAAATAAACAATTGAAGGACGTGATATCCAGTATAGTCTTTCGTAATCGTATCAATGTGATGAGCTGAAACAGCAACACCTCGAAGTTGTGTAAGTATTTTGTCTGACTCTTCAATTCGCTTAAGCTCATTGATAAGGTCAGACTTTGTAGAGTTTTCAAATCCCTCCGGTAAGTTTCGCTTTTCTTTTAATGCAAACAGAGCGCTTGCAATCTTGAAAAAGCGTCTTGTTACCTCATCTCCACCGCCAGTTTTAATTGATGATTTTTGAATCATCCCCAGGGTTTCGACAGCTGTTGCCCAAGAGTGTTGAAGACGGGTTCGAATTTGGATTTCTAAACGCAACCCGTTTAACTCTTTATGAGCCTCACTCCTATATCGAATAACTTGGTGAAGACTTCTGTAACCGTCAGACTTTGGTGACTCGATATAGTCATGAGGAGGAAGTTCAAGTTGATGCTTAAAACGCTTAGAGGTTTCAATTAATTTGTGGAGCCGATAAACATCATTAATATTGTCAACGATAACTCTAACCCCTCCAATGTCTTGCATTCTGTCCAAAGACATTGTTTTGAAACGTTTGAGTTTTTCGATGATTGAAGGAGTTCGTTTTAATCGTTGAGCAACAATCGCATTAGAAAATTTATTTCTGGCCAGAACTCTTCGGAGGTAGATTTGTAATGCGTTGATTGGATAAGCATGTTCCACTCTCCATTTTGAGAGGATTTCCATTGCATCGTTCAATGACATTTCATCAGAAACACCAGACAAAACATTACCGGTTTTCCGGACTAACTTTTTTGACAGGGTCTTAGCTTTTAACATTTTTTCTCTAGGAATCACATAAGTGTTTCATTATATGTGACAAATGGGCTTATGAAGCTATTTATTGCACAGCACTTATCTGTTTGACAACAAATCATCCGATATCCATAGACCTGGGAACTTTGAATTTATTAAGGCGCATTTTTGTTGAATGAAGCACTTAGGATTCGTTTTCACTATTAAGGAACTTCTGAACCGCCATCGTGACGGTTTTGTTAAGCGACTGGTCGTGCTTGATGCTATAACGAACCAAATCAATATGAAGTTGTTGAGGAATTCGAACGTTAAATGATCCCTTGCACGTCGTATTCGGTTTCCTGTTCAATTTCTTGCAGTCATCTAAATAATCGTCAACAGCTTTTTCAAAAGCATCTTGCAAGCGATCCAGCGTCTTAGACTCATAGCAAACACTATCTTCAATAAACTGAACGCTACCGTAAAACAGTTGATCTTCCGTTGAAAACTCAATAGAGCCGACATAGTCGAGATAGGGGTGAAGGGTTAAAGGTTTGTTCATTTTTACTTTCCTAGTCGGTCATTATTTAATGCGTAACTGAGTCAGTTGCAAATGCTGTTAATGAAATGATATTACTCCGAAGCCGTCGTTAGCACTCAGAAATGTCCTGTTTTTTACGTAAAAAACAGGACAAATTGATCAAAAATTTTTGTTAATCGAAACAACGTAAATGTCGTTTACGTAAATGACGTTTACGTTACCAATAATAAGCATATTGATAATAAGTATAAAAACCCTTATATTTCAAATAGTAGGGAATTAGTTAGAGAAAATACGATGACAAACCTCAAGCGCTTCTACGGAAGAGAAAACGAACTTCAGCTTTTACAAAAACTTAAAGAGGACGTTTGCGTTCGCGGGATAAGTCGTTTCGTTGCCATTGCAGGTCGTTGGCGTATTGGAAAAACCCGTTTGATAAATGAAGCCTTTCCCACAGATTCAGAAGTGCCAACGATTTCAATGTATGTGGCTTCGCAGTTAGCCAGTACCAACTTATCTAATTTGGTTGATGAAATTCAAAGTGCATTGGAAATGCCTTATAGACCGTCTATCCGTAGCTATGAAGAAGCTTTTAAGCTCATATTTAAAGAAGCAGAAAAACAACCATTGATTTTGGTATTGGATGAATTCCAACACTTCAATTTCGTCGACCCGACAGTATTTAAGACTTTACAGGTGCTTTGGGATCGCCATCATTCACAATCAAAAATTTTGATTGTGGTGTCAGGATCTGAAAATAGTTTGGGGGATATTTTTGAAAATGAAAAGGTCCCTCTATATGAGAAAGCGAATGAGTTTATTCACTTAGAGCCTTTCTCTCCGAAGGTTTTGAAAGACGCTTTGATGGACTTCAAGAACGATTTTAAGGGAGAGGACTTGTTAGCTTTGTATTCACTAACGGGTGGCGTACCTCAGTATGTTCAATCCTTTTTAGAATCGGGTTCATTAACCCTTGATGCGATGCTCAAGCAATCCCTTTCTTTTAATTCCGGATTGATGACAGAAGCGCAGCTCATCATTGCCAATGCGTTCAAAGGCAATGCCTCTCATATGAATGAAATACTGATGGCGATTGCTCAAGGGAAAAACAAACGCAGAGAACTTGTCCCTGCCTTTGATATCAATATTTCAGGGCATCTTCATCAATTGGAAAATGAACTGGGTTTGATTCGCCAAATTGAACCTTGGGGCAACAATGGCGCTGTACGTAAGCGTGCTCGATTTGAGTTGACGGATAACTTGTTGAACTTTTGGTATACGTTTTGCTTGCCTAATCGAAAGATGCTTCAGTCTGCAAGTGCAAATGAACTCTATGACCTTATTAAAGTCAGTTACTCAGTGTGGTTAGAGGGTATGTTAAAACGTCTCTATCGTCATCATTTTGAAAAGATGGGATATTTCGATGAGGTATCGCCGTGGTGGGATAAAGGAGGGGAAAGCGAAATTGATTTAGTAGCCGTGAATAGGTCAGAGAAAAGAATCGTCTTTGCAGACATTAAATTCGATGCTGATGACCTTGATTTGAAGGCTTTAAAAACTAAAGCAATCAATTTTTTCAGTCTTAATCAGGACTATCTTTCTTATCAGCAAGAGTACTTGGGATTATCAGTTAAAGAGTTAGCCTCAACAGGGGAGTTACCTCAGATTGACTGTGCGACTTATAGCAGTTTAGAAGACGGTTATCGAGATATGGCCGCTGATCGGCAATACAATCGAGAGGCCAATGAATGGATCAAAATCAGTGGTGAGACTCTGAAAGATGAGTCGCTGTGATTGAGACATTTGAGTAAGAGGGAGTCGCAGAAAAGCTGAACTCCCTCTTGATGCATTACCAATTAGCAGACTGCCCTTCATAGCGACTGGGCAATTTCTTAGACTTGGGTAATAGTTTATTCAGTAAGTCATTGACTTTTTCTTGGGTGTTAATGAACTTCGTGAAGTTCAAACCGCTTTTCGCTTGGTAGTGACAACGACCAATTTTAGTACCGTCCTCATACCACTCATATTTGATGTCACTGGTGAAGTTCGCAACATCCCAACGAGAGACTGTTTGACAATCCAAAATGGCATCGCAATTAGGGTCATTTGTGCGATGACCGATTTCTTTGACGGTATAACCCTTTTGTTGCAAAGCACCGATCGTGCAGTTATATGCAACCTTGCGATTGGAGTCATCTGGCGTTATACACACAACCCCTTCAGTGATGTGGTTTTCAGCGGGAATCATGGTTTGCGTGGAGCAACCCGTTAAAACAACGGCGCCCAATAAGAAAAAAGAGAGTTTGGTAGCTTTCATAATGTGCTTCCTTAGGTGTTTTGAGTATTGTAACTTTTTAATTATGTCGCGAATTATCAAGACCATAATTGGGTTCACTTTTTTCTCGTGTTTAATTAGTTTTTCGGTATGAAATTGTCATTGATATTGGTAAATATTCTCTAGTTAAAGGCTTGTATGCTCTGATGTAACTTGGTGAGTAATAAAGAAATTATCTACTTTCTCCTCTGTGATTCTCTTAAATTCATAAATTCTGCAATTTAAGAGAGAAATTCTCCTAAAGTGTTGAAATTATCTTAGAAGAATATAGTAGTTAACAAATTAGGAGAATTAGGCATGTTAGTGCGTTTCTTATTGAAAAATTGGATGTCTTACAAAGACGAAGCCGAGTTGAGTTTGATTGCAACTGGTGAAAAACAGCATGTAGAGACATTGGCGAATATCAAAAAATTTCGTTTAAAACTTCTTCCGGTTACGGCTATTTATGGACCGAATGCATCTGGGAAAAGTAATTTGGTTGCGGGCATTGGTTTTGCTAGAGAATTTATTTTAAAAGGTCTTGGTGTTAATGACTCGATTCCCGTGAGACGCTTCAAATTGGACGATGATGGGCTTAAGGCGCCGCTAGAGATGCAATTTGATTTATTAATTAATGAATTAATTTATAAATTCAAATTTGCTGTGACGGCTAAAGCAGTTGTATCTGAGTCGTTGACAGTGACTAACAGTTCGTCTGAGAAAGTTTTATATACGAGAACAGGGCAGGATATCAAGTTAGGAGAGACAATCAAGGATCGTGATGGTAAATGGCGCTTTTCGACTCAGACAACTCGAGAAAATACGTTGTTTTTAACCAATACGGTTTTGCAAAATTTTAAAGAGTTTCGTCCTGTATACGATTGGTTTAATGAAACCCTTGTCATTGTTACCCCGAGTTCTCAATACGGTTTAGTATCGAGATTTATTGATAAGTCGGATCCGATTTCTCAGAAAGTTTCTGAGTTGCTTTCTGACTTCGATACAGGGGTTGAACGATTAGTGGGGCAACCCATTGATGTGAAGATGCTTCCTATCTCCGCTGAAGATTTGAATACTATACAAACACAGCTTGCAGACGGCGAAAAAGTGACATTACGTTCTCCGACAATGGCGAGCATGTTTGTCATTTCTAAAGTGGGCGATGAACTTCAGGCTATGAAGGTTGTTGCAAATCATAGAAAGAGCGACGGCACCGAGGTGTCTTTCTCCTTGGATGAAGAGTCTGATGGCACTAATCGCTTAATCGACATGGCACCATCGCTTTTAATGCTCTGCCAAGACAAATCGAGGGTTATTATCATTGATGAGCTAGATAGAAGTTTGCATACTAAAGTGACACAGGAGTATGTAAATCGCTTCTTAAATGTCTGTGATGAAAGCAGAAGAAACCAGCTAATTTTTACGACACACGATGTGTCTTTAATGGGACAACATATGTTGCGCCGTGATGAATTATGGTTGACAGAACGAGATTCGTTAGGGGCTTCTCAGTTAACGGCTTTCTGTGAATATAAAGATGTTAGAAAAGATAATAACTTGATTCTGAGTTATTTATCGGGTCGTGTGGGTGGCTTACCTAATATTTCGGGTGTTTTCGGTTCTTGCAGTAATGGTGGTTATAGTGTCCAAATCAAAACATTCAGTTAAGAAACCCTATAGTGTTCGTCGGCAAGAGGGTAACAAACGATATCGTCCAATTATTTTAATTGGGACGGAGGGTACTGATACGGAACCGGATTACTTTAATCTTGTTAGGAGCATCTTTAACTCTGTGACGATCAAAATCTGCCCTAGCAGAGGTATGAAAGGAAGTAGTCCGGACAGGGTTTTAAAACGAATGAGGTCTGAGTTGGCGCTAACTCCTCTAAAAAAAGATCGTGGTGACCAAGCTTGGATTGTTATCGATCGTGACCAGTGGACCAATGAGCAATTTGATCATGTATTTGATTGGGAGAAGGAAAAGTCTCACTATCATGTTGCGATCAGTAATCCAAAATTTGAATATTGGTTATTGCTTCACTTTTACAATGCATCAGGCATCAGAACGCCAAGAGAAGTAGAGGAGAAGCTTTTGAAATACCTTCCTAATTACAACAAACATTTATCATCTGGTGATATTTCGAAAGAAGGGATTTTAGAAGCGATTGAACGTTGTTCTTCGAAAACGCATTCTTCTCAAGAGTGTTTGTCTAACACAGGAACGACAGTAGGCAAGCTAATGAAAGAAATCATACGGTTGGATGCAGAAAGCAATGGATAAGCAAATATATTTGAAAGACAATTTAAAGTGGTATGAACCGCAACCACCGCAGGTAGGACTCTTTAACAAAATAATGAGTCTTGCCACGGGAAGTCATTGCGTAATTCATATATCTTCGAAGGCATATGCAATTGACGGGGTGTTCAATGTTCTCGATTGGATGAGGAATAACCAAGTGACATTTGATGTGGTTATTAAAGAGCCTGTTGGCAGTTTGGCTACCATTTTTGTCTGTGGTGCAAAAAATGTTTACATGACAAAAAGTGCTTCAATAGCCGCATTAGATCCAACGGTTCACCAACATGGTTTTCCTACATTTTCTAGTTTGGGAAGATACTGGCGCAATAATCCTGCGGAAAAGGGAGCCCTGACGACTTTGGTTAAAAAAGTATGTAACACCGAAGATGCTGAGATTGTGTTATCAAAGATTGAGGAAGTGTACTCTCACACCACTTCTCAATCATTGCAATACCTAAACGGTATTCAAGATAAACTTGTGGCGTTGATGAACTTTCAACATATGAAGAATAAGAAGGAAATTGCTCACTACTTAACCATTGGAGCAGGTAGTTGGGATCAGAGAATATTTGCGGATGATTTAAAACAACTAGGTTTTCAAATTTCAGAATGCACAGAGGATGAAGAGAATGAATAAGAAAAAACAATGTTTCGAAAAAATTGCGGAATTGACTCATGGGGAAGTATTGGTTTTGTTTACCAATACTGATTTTCGTGTCCCGGCGAACATTGAACATTCAATGCTTTCGACTATTTCTAAGCATTTAATAAACATTAGTAAAAAATATGAGTCAAGAAAAATTCCGCAGATTTCTCTTGTTTTGAATACAAACGGAGGGAATTTGCCGTCTGCTCGAGCTATTGTCAAAATCATTAGACAATTTTCGGAAAAGCTGATGGTGATTGTCCCCGAAAGAGCAATGAGTGCCGGAACGATGATTACTATTGGGGCCGACGAAATTGTTATGACGCAACAAGCAACATTGGGGCCTCTTGATCCATCAATTTCATCAATGAAAACAGCCATAGGTGAAGTTCCTTTTTCTGCTCAAGACATGATCAAGTCATTGGACAATGAACTGTTAACCTCAGAGGAAAAGAAGGAGCGGTTGTTAACATTGTTAACCAAGGCGCAGCCCATCGTATTAGGGCAGGCATTGAGAGCTCAAGAGCAAATTGGGGATATGGTTACCGAGTTTTTGCAAGATAAATTACCTCCAGAAAAATTCCTGTCAACTAAGAAATTGTTAATGGGATACACGACTCGACACGACTATCCGTTTGTTAGAGATGATGCAATAAGCAAATTACAGTTGCCGGTTCGTGAAACGAACAGTGAGTTAGAACGTTCTGTTCTTGAGCTATTTTCTTGCTATGAAAGTGATTTTCAGGCCCCTTCTAATGAAGAGATTGCTTGCAATAAAGGAACCTTAAAAACGAACGTCCTTGTTTCGGTCATTGCTAGTGAATCAAGGGGACAGGATGTTCAAAAATTACATTTGGAATTTAGTGACGATAGATTGAAAAAACAGTTCATTTCCTCACACTATGACAAGTTTGCCGATTAGTTAGAAGAGATTTTTGCTAAATAAAGAGTCAAGACAATGATAGAAACTAAAATTCAAAAAAGTAAAGTTATATACGAAGATTGTGGTCATGGAGTCGCTTCTGTTGATGCAGTCTATAAGTCATGGTGTAATACCCAGTTTTTATTTAAAGAGGACAGGGAGACTGCTAATGGATTAAGAGAACCGCAACTGGGAGCGATACATGCAATCTTAGGATACCTCATGTCGGACTTAAGAAATGCGGCAACAATTGTGATGCCGACTGGAACTGGAAAAACGGATGTTATGATTTCGGCCGTTATCGCCGGCCGATTCGAAAAAACATTAGTTATTGTTCCCTCAGATGCGTTAAGAGAGCAAGTGGCAAGGGAGTTTGCGAAACTTGAACTTCAAAGGAATTTGGAATTAATCACCTCAACAACATTAAATCCA
>OGDP01001945.1_pt1 | contig 11749 bp, 5 predicted proteins | sample 1570441 | NCBI WGS metagenome assembly OGDP01 (sample SAMEA2581961, study PRJEB24529) | metagenome | biome: Human gut stool | place: China | collected 2011
AACTTTAATGGCGAAGAATTGACGCTGATGATGCTCTACAATTCCGGCTCCCGGCCGGGTTTGATGCAGGAGCTGCGGCTGATGCAGTGTTACCTGATGCCTGATGAAACTGCCCTGAGAGAACTGTCCGAACAGGTCATTGAAAAGCTGAAACTTATGACCGATGCCGAGTTTGCCGAGCTGGAATTTCCGCTCGACTGAATTTTTAGGGCCAATAAGTAGTATGAATATCTTTTCTTCCCTCAAATATGTGATATACTAGTAGCATCACATATAGTAAATGAAGGAGGAAGGTTTTAGATGGATTTAGTTAAAGTCCAACAAATACACAATCAGTATCGTATCTTTCGACAAGATATGTATAATGAGTGGGAAGAGTATGCTTACTTGAATCATTGCATAAGAAAGCCGACTAAAGAACCTTTTGAGTTTAATAGCCTATTAAGTGACAGTGTATTGCATAAAACTATTGTTGATGCTGGCGGAATGCAAACTAGGTTTTTGAGCGGTGGCAATTCAAGAAGTCATTTCATCAATTCTGTTGGGCGGTTTGAAGTATATATTTCCTCTTTAGCTAAGGTTGTGTTTATAGACTATCCTCAAAAGATGAAGGGATCTGATTCTGAAACCGAAACCTCTAAGGCATTCCAATTGATTTTAAGTTGTAGCACGCGTGACGAAATGATTGACACGCTTGCTGAAGAAAAGGTCCGAAGTATTTTCTATGGAAACCCTGCTGATGTGTTTTTGAAAGATAAGTGCAAATTAGAGTTGGGAACACTTTTTTCTTCCAAATACCGTTTAGCCATTTCTCTATATAGTGAGATTTTAGGAAGACGAAATGCCATAATCCATAATTCCGGTAGAGTTGACAAGAAATATATAAGAGAAAATCCTCAAAGTACTCTTTTGGAAGGCAAAAAGATTATTATTTCTGAAAATTATCTACGCGGAACTATTGGCTTATTGGTTGGAATCGCTGCTGAAACCACAAGTAACGTTGTGGAGAATATTTATAAAGGAAATGTTCAAGGAATATTAGGCCGCGCCACAAATTCGTTTGAGAATTGCTATGAAATCGACTGGTATAAGAGATTGTTGCAAAATTCCGACTAAATCCTTTTAATTTTACTAATTTATTGGAAATCACGATACATCCGAACGCTATTTTCCTGAGAGCGGCCTTTACAAAGGTCGCTCTTTTTATATCCTAAAATCGAAAGGAGGAACGCAATGCCAAATAAAACGCAAGAATACCTCAACATTGCCCAGCAAACGGCAAAGGAACTGACCCGGTATTGGGAAAACTGGACGGACTACCTGACCACAGCATCTCGGCTGTACAAGTACAACTTTGCCGACCAGCTTATGATTTACGCCCAGCGGCCTGATGCCACCGCCTGCGCCAGTTTCGACCTCTGGAATGACCGCATGAACCGCTATGTCCGGCGTGGCTCCAAAGGCATCGCTCTGTTAGACCAGTCCAGCAGTGTTCCGCGTCTGCACTACGTTTTCGATGTGAGCGACACTGGAGTACGGCGTAATTCGCGTGATCCGGAAGTATGGCAGCTCGGCCCCGATCTGGTTCAGCCTGTGTCGGAAATGCTCGCTAGAGAGTACGGCATCCGGCATGAACGAATCACCCAGCAAATCGCAGACATTTGCGGCAAACTGGTGGATTCCTATTGGGATAACAACAGCGGTGACATTCTCGACATCGTTGACGGCTCGTTCCTGATGGATTATGATGAAGCCGGACAGGAGTTCCAGTTCAAAAGTGCCGCTGCAATCAGCATCACCTATGCTGTCCTTGAACGATGCGGTTTTGAGCCGGAAGGACATTTTGACCGGGACGATTTTCAGGCCATCTTCTCCTTTTCCACTCCTGCCGCCGTGTATGCGTTGGGCACCGCAGTCAGCGAGTGCAGCCGGGATGTGCTGCGCAACATTGAAAGAACCGTAAAGACGACAATCCGCCGCCGCAATATAGAAAGGAGCCAGTATGAATATGAACAGCAGGAACGTGACCTACTCGACCATCGGGGATTATCAGCTCCCGAACCTGACCCTGCCCCGGCAGGAGAAAGCACTGGGCAAGTACGGGCGACTGCGCCGGACTTACCTGATGAAGCATCGCCCGGTGCTGTACAACTCGATGCTTCTGTCGGGAACTCTGCATCCGCACCTGTTGGAGGTGGAGCAAACCGCAGAGAGCCGGATGCGGCAGACCATGCAGGAGTTGCTGAAACAGAACCCGGCTCCGAACAAGGAGCAGTATCAGATGGAGTGGGTGCAGCACATGAACAGCCTGAAAGCACAGGCCGAGGAACTGGTGATGAACGAGCTGATTTACAGCTAAGTTTCTTCGATGCACACATTCCCACCGAAGCTGAACAAATTGAATCCATCGACCAAGCGGAGAGCGAAAAATCGCCCTCCGCTTTCTCTTTGTCACAGGCTGAGATCGAAAACGCGCTGCGGAGAGGTTCTAACTTTGAAAACAGCAAACTTCGCATCTGGAAAATTTATCAGCTCCAGCCTGACCGAAAACTCCGGGCAAAAGCTCTTGCGAAAGAATATGCCCCAAACGGACCCGGCGGCTCCTCGCACACCTATCTGGACGGAAGCAATGGTTGGCTCGATCATGACAGCAAGGGGCTGACGTTTGAACACTATCCAGACCATCAGAAAGTGCTTCTCCGCTGGAATCAGGTCGAAAAATATATCGACCTGATGATTCAGTCTGACCGCTATCTGTCGGATAAAGAGAAAAGAACCATTGACTTTCCCCTTGAGCTGAACGCCGCCAGTGCTGCCGAATACACGGCATTAAAGGAACAGTACCCGGACACTCTCGTTGGATTTGAAGCAGGTGGCAATTTTATGTTCTATGGAGAAGATGCCGCTAAAGTTGCCAAAATCATCAACAGTGCTTTGTTCACGAGAGACACCGCGCTGGGCGAAGTTCAGGTCACAGGCTTTTCTCCTCGCTTATGGGCAAGAAAGTCAAAAGAATTATGGTCTGCGGGCAATGATGTCTATCTTGCCGGGTTAAACGAAGATGGCACTCACCATCAGACCAAGCATCTGCGCAAAGAGGACTATCTTCCCATTGGCTCCATTATCAATATGGATAGCCGTGAATTTCGGATTGATAGGGTGGACTTTGATAAGGTCAAAGTTTCTTTGCAGGATATGGCACTGGCCGATATGCGGGTGCCGATTTTTCGGGAAGAACCGCTGTCTGTTGTCCGGGAATTGTACGAACAGCAAGACGAAGCTCTTGACACCGCTCCCGAAAAAGCAGTCGATTATAAGGTCGGGGATGATGTCGTTGTTGAACTGCCTACCCGAACCATCGAGGGAAAGGTCGGCTATGTTGGTGAAACCGATGTGCGCATCGACACCAGTGCGCAGGGCTATTCGTGGAGCAACGAGGTGTTGAACAAACAGCAGTTCGAGGACAGTCTGCGACGGAATGAGCCTACGTCTGATGAATCACTGGACAAGCTGCCTATTTCTGTAGAGGTCAACGGCGAATGGCAGACATTCCCGGATGCAGCCGCCGCAGACGAAGCCCTGAATGCCGAACCTGTGCCGGAAGCTGCTGGAAATTTCCGCATTACAGACGATCATCTGGGCGAGGGCGGTGCAAAACAGAAATACGCCCGGAACATTGCAGCTATCCGCACTTTGTTCCAGTTGGAGCAGGAAAACCGTGGAGCCACCGCCGAGGAACAGCAGATTCTTTCGCAGTATGTCGGCTGGGGCGGTCTGCCAGACGCTTTTGATGATAAAAAAGATAGCTGGGCAAAGGAGTATACCGAACTGAAAGGGCTGCTCTCCGAGGAAGAATATGTTGCCGCCCGTGCCAGCACCCTGAACGCACACTATACTTCTCCAGTGGTGATTCACTCTATTTATGATACCGTGGAGCGTATGGGATTCCGCAGCGGCAATATTTTGGAGCCGAGCATGGGCGTGGGTAACTTCTTTGGAATGCTGCCGGACACCATGCAGGACAGCCGCCTGTACGGTGTAGAACTGGACAGCATCACAGGCCGCATTGCGCAAAAGCTCTACCCGGAAGCCAGCATTAAAGTTGCCGGATTTGAAACCACCGACCGCCGCGATTTCTATGACCTTGCCGTGGGTAATGTTCCTTTTGGCCAGTACCGGGTAAACGACAAGGCGTACAACAAATTCGGTTTCAGTATCCACAACTATTTTTTCGCCAAGGCCATCGACCAAGTGCGTCCGGGCGGCATCGTGGCCTTCGTCACCAGCCGCTACACGCTGGACAGCAAGGATTCTTCTGCCCGAAAGCACATTGCCGAACGTGCTGATCTGCTGGGTGCTATCCGGCTACCGAATACTGCGTTCAAGGCAAATGCAGGAACAGAGGTCGTCAGCGACATTATCTTCCTGCAAAAACGTGACCGCCCCATCGACCATGAGCCGGACTGGATACAGCTCGGCAAAACGGAAGATGGCTTTACCATCAACAGCTATTTTGTAGACCACCCGGAGATGGTGCTGGGCGAACTGACCACCGAAAGCACCCAGTATGGCCGTGAGGAATGCACCGTGCGCCCCATTGAGGGTGCAGTGCTGGCAGACCAGCTTGCCGAAGTTATCCAGCATATTGAGGGACTGTACACGGAAGTTGAGGTCGAAACACCAGATATTGCGGATGCAGAAAATGAGCGACACATTCTCCCTGCTGACCCGGATGTGAAGAACTTCTCCTACACCATGGTTGACGGTGAAGTGTATTACCGTGAAAATTCTGTTATGACACAGGTGGAGCTTTCCGACACCGCCAAAGGCCGTGTGACCGGGATGGTGGAGCTGCGGCAAATCGTCAATGAGTTGATTGACCAGCAGCTAAACGACTACCCGGATGCCAACATTCAGGCTACGCAGGAAAAGCTGAATGCCGCCTACGATGCCTTTTCTGCAAAATACGGCTTGCTGAATGACCGCAAAAACGGCAGATTATTTGAGCAGGATTCTTCTTACTATCTGCTGTGTTCTCTGGAAAATCTGGACGATCAGGGGCAGCTCAAAAGCAAGGCGGCGATGTTCACCAAACGCACCATTCGCCCGGAACGTACTGTCACCAGCGTGGACACTCCCACGGAAGCACTTGCAATTTCCATCGGAGAGCGTGGCCGGGTGGATTTGCCCTATATGGCAGAGCTGCTCGGCACTCCCGGCGACTATGAGCGAATCACCAGCGAACTATCCGGCGTAATTTTCAAAGACCCCGGCACAGACCCTACTGACCCAGAAGCGGGCTGGCAAATGGCGGATGAATACTTGTCCGGCAATGTCCGGGCAAAGCTGCGCATGGCACAGCTTGCCGCCGAAACCAACCCGGAGTTTGCAGTCAACGTCACCGCATTGGAAAAGGCGCAGCCGAAAGACCTTGAAGCATCTGAGATTGATGTACGTCTGGGTGCAACATGGCTTGCGCCGGAGATCATCCAAAAGTTTATGGCAGAAACTTTCCAGATTCCCTACTATCTGCGTCATGCAGTTAAAGTGAGATATTCTCCCTATACCGCAGAATGGCGCATTGAGGGCAAGTCGGCTATGGGCAGAGGCGACATTACCTCCACCGAAACCTATGGCACATCCCGCGCCAATGCCTACAAGATTCTGGAAGATACGCTCAACTTGAAAGATGTGCGCATCTATGATGCCATTGAAGATGAAGAAGGCAGACCGAAGCGCGTCCTGAACAAAACGGACACCATGCTGGCGCAGCAGAAACAGCAGGTAATCAAAGATGCTTTCGCCAACTGGATCTGGCAAGACCCCCAGCGGCGCATTGCACTGGTGAAGCAGTACAACGAACTGTTCAACAGCAACAGACCGCGCGAATACGATGGTTCCCACATCCACTTTGTCGGTATGAACCCGGAAATTTCGCTCCGGGAACACCAGCGTAACGCCATCGCTCATGTGCTTTATGGTGGTAATACGCTGCTTGCACACGAAGTGGGAGCCGGAAAGACGTTTGAGATGGCAGCATCCGCAATGGAAGCCAAACGGCTGGGGCTGTGTCAGAAAAGTCTTTTTGTGGTGCCAAATCATCTGACGGAGCAATGGGCGGCAGAGTTTTTGCACCTATACCCCAATGCCAAGCTGCTGGTGGCTCGAAAAAAGGACTTTGAAACCGCCAACCGCAAAAAATTCTGTGCTAGAATTGCGACTGGGGACTACGATGCGGTCATCATCGGTCATTCACAGTTTGAGCGCATCCCGTTGTCCTATGAGCGGCAAGAACGCATTATTCAGGAGCAGATTGATGAAACGCTTGCCGCCATCAACGAACTGAAAGCCACTGCTGGCGAAAATTTCAGCATCAAACAGATGGAAAAGACACGCAAAACGCTGGAAATCAAGCTGGAAAAGCTACGCTCCGATGCGAGAAAGGATGATGTTATCACCTTTGAGCAGTTGGGCGTGGATAGGCTTTTTGTGGATGAGAGCCATTTTTACAAGAACCTTTTCCTCACGACAAAAATGCGCAATGTCGCTGGTTTGTCTACAAGTGAAGCGCAAAAATCGAGCGATATGTTCGGAAAGTGCCGCTACTTGGATGAGATCACAGGTGGGCGCGGCGTGGTGTTTGCTACGGGAACGCCCGTGAGCAACTCCATGTCGGAGCTGTACACGGTCATGCGCTATCTGCAATATGGCACACTCCAGCAAAAAGGGCTGACACACTTCGACTGCTGGGCATCTACTTTTGGTGAAACCACCACCGCCATTGAACTTGCCCCGGAGGGTACGGGCTATCGTGCGCGCACTCGATTTGCGAAGTTTTTCAACCTCCCGGAACTGATGTCGATGTTCAAAGAGGTTGCCGACATTAAAACCAGCGATCAGCTTCATCTGCCTGTGCCGGATGCAAAGTTTGAAACCGTGGTAGCGAAACCGTCCGAGATTCAGAAAGAAATGGTGCAGGAGCTGAGCAGACGCGCTGCGAAAATCCACTCCGGCACGGTGGATGCGTCCGAGGACAATATGCTGTGCGTCACCAACGATGGCCGAAAAATCGGTCTAGATGTTCGCCTGATGAACCCCATCCTGCCGGACGACCCCAACAGCAAGCTGAACACCTGTGTTCGGAACGTGCTGCAAATCTGGGCGGATGGCAAGGAGCAAAAGCTGACGCAGCTTCTGTTCTGCGACCTCTCGACACCAAAGAACGATGGCAACTTTAATGTCTACGATGATATTCGTAAGAAATTGGTCGCCGCCGGGGTGCCGGAAAGTGAAGTTGAGTTCATCCACAATGCCGACACCGAAGCAAAAAAGGCCGCATTGTTCTCCAAAGTGCGCTCCGGCGATGTGCGGATTCTGCTCGGCAGCACCGCAAAAATGGGAGCCGGAACGAACGTCCAACAGCGGCTTGCGGCGGTGCATCACTTGGATGTCGGCTGGAAGCCCAGCGACATGACCCAGCGCAACGGACGCATTATCCGGCAGGGCAATATGAATAAGGAAGTCAAGGTGTTCAACTACGTCACAGAGGGAACTTTTGACAGCTACTTGTTCCAAACTTTGGAGAATAAACAGCGATTCATCAGCCAAATCATGACTTCAAAATCCCCGGTACGCTCTTGCGATGATGTGGACGAACAGGCTTTGTCTTATGCAGAGATCAAGGCATTGTGTGCTGGAAATCCGCTCATCAAGGAAAAGATGGATTTGGATGTGCAGGTGGCGAAACTGAAAGTGCTGAAAGCCGACCACCAAAGCCAGAAGTTCCGTCTGGAAGATAAGTTGCTCACAAAATTCCCGGCTGACATTCAGGAAACGAATGCCTATATTGCCGGAGTGAAAGTGGATGCCGAACTTGCCGCCGTCAATCCGCAGGAGAAAGAGGGCTTCTGTGGCATTACCATCAAGGGCGTGACCTATGATGAGAAAAAGACTGCTGGCGAACGACTTCTCCTCGCTTGCTCCGAACTTCCCAATAGTGAGGAAAAAGTGATCGGCAGTTATCGCGGCTTTGAACTGTCCCTGCGCTTCGACACCTATCACAGCGAGTATCAGGCTCTTTTGAAAGGCCAGCGGAAATACTCGGTAGCACTGGGCAAAGACCCTCTTGGCTGCATCATCCGGCTGGATAATTCGCTGAACAATTTCCCGGAACGAATCACTTCTGCCGAAAACGAACTGGCTACCCTGAAACAACAGCAAGAAGCGGCGCAAATCGAAGTGGAAAAGCCGTTCCCACAGGAAGAAGAACTGGCTGAAAAGTCGGCTCGTCTTGCCGAACTGAATGCCCAGTTAGATGTGGACGAAAAGCACCATGAGCCGGAGCAGGATGAGGAAGAAAGGGAGGATGAACCTCGCCGCCCCTCGGTGCTGGCAGCTCTGGAAGAAAAGGCAGACAAAACAGAAATCGTCAAGCCGTTCAAGAGCTATCTCGACAAGGATGGTGATGCCCGATGAATGACCGCCGCGACCAGCAGCTTCATTTCCGGGTCAGCAAGCAGGAGCTGGAACGGATTCGGAAGAAGATGGAATCCAGCGGCATTTTAAGCATCGGTTCTTATCTGCGCAAGATGGCACTGGATGGCTACTGTTTGCATCTCGATTTGCAGGAGCTGCGCCGCATGGCCTACCTCCTGCAAATGTGCAGCAACAATCTCAACCAGTATGCCAAAGCCGCCAATGAAAACGGTCAGGTCTATGCCGCCGATTTGGAGGATTTGCGCACTCGGTTGGATGAACTGATTGATATTGGCAAGCAGATTCTTTCCCGGCTGGCTGACCTCTGATTTTTTGCCCTGCGGCTTCGGCTGTGGGGCTACATATTATAAAGATAAAACTGTGGGAGGTGGTGGACATGGCCGCAACACGTTTGATTGCGCTGCACAAAAATAAGGGGAAAACCGTTGTGGCCTGCTTGAAAAGCCGCACGGACTATGCGCAGAATCCAGACAAAACCAAGCGGGGCGAATTGGTCAGCAGCTACGAGTGCAGCCCTCTAACAGTAGATGAAGAATTTATGCTGTCCAAGCGGCAGTATGAACTTGCCACGGGTCGTAGGCAGAAAAGTGATGTGATCGCCTATCAGATTCGGCAATCTTTCAAGCCCGGTGAGATCACCGCCGAGGAAGCCAACAAGGTGGGCTACGAACTTGCGATGCGGTTTACCAAAGGCAAATATGCTTTTATCGTTGCCACCCATACAGACCGGGAGCATATTCATAACCACATTATCTACAACTCCACTGCACTGGACAGCACCCGGAAATTCCGGGATTTTTTATTGTCCGGGCTGGCCGTGCAGCGATTGAGCGACTTGATCTGCTTGGAGCATCAGCTTTCTGTCATTGAAACAAAGCCCTACCGGGAACGGCAAAAGCGGACACTCTACCCGCCCAAAGAAAGCAATCGTGACCGTCTATGCAGCGTGATCGACACCATTCTGGCCGGCAAGCCTAAAGGCTACGAAGATTTTCTGCAAAAGCTGGAGCAGCAGGGCTATGAAGTCAAACGCGGAAAATATACTTCCGTCAAGGGAAAGCGGCAGAAACGCTTCATCCGCTTCAAAACGCTGGGTGCAGGATACAGCGAAGAAGAAATGAAAGCTGTGATTGCTGGAGAAGCCGAACATCGTCCGCGCCAGAAGCAGACGGTGAAAGAAAAACCGTTCAATCTTCTGGTGGATGTGCAGGCAAAGCTGGCCGAGGGCAAGAGCTGCGGCTATGCGCAGTGGGCGAAAAAGTACAATCTGAAAGAAATGTCCAAGACGCTGATTTTCTTGCAGGAGAAGAAAATCGGCAGCGTAGCGGAAATGCAGGAGCGCGTGAACGCTGCTACTGCCCGCTATCACGAGCTGGGCGGTTCCATCAAGACGGCAGAAACACGCATGGCAGAAATTGCGGTGCTGAAAGCGCACATTGTCAACTATGCCAAGACCCGGCCTGTTTATGATGCCTACCGCAAGGCCGGATACAGCAAGCGGTTTCTGGAAAGCCATCGTGCGGAGATCACACTGCACAAGGCCGCAAAAGCGGCTTTCAATGAAGCCGACCTGAAAAAGCTCCCCAAAGTGAAAGAACTGGACGCAGAATATTCCAAGCTGCTGACAGAGAAGAAAGCAGCCTACCCGGATTACCGTAAAGCGAAAGACGAGATGCAGGAACTTCTTCGTGCGCAGCGTAACGTAGATTTGTTCTTTGCCGAAGAAAAGAACCCCACCGAAAAAGCACAGTCCCGATAAACGATGACAGCCTAGGATTCTTCCTTGTGGGAGAGTCCTAGGCTGTCCTTTTTGTTATAGAAGTGTTTGGAACAAACGCGCAGCCTGCATCGGCACGATGCAGATCGAAAGGGGTTTGGGTACAGCCCAACAAGCATTTTGAATTTAGATTTGAAAAATCCGATTCAAAAATCGCAAGTTGGTACCAACTTGCCCTGCTTGCCACTTAGCGACAGCCCTTAAAATGACGTAAAAAAAAAACAGAGGCCCTTATTCTGGAACTTCCGTTTCTCTGGCTTTCTTAATGCCCTCGGCTGTGGCTTCTATTACAACAAGCTCTTTTTCATTCATAGAATTTAGGAGCACATCAATGTGCTTTCTGCAAGAGCTTGACCTTGCCCCTCCGTCCGCATGAATAAACTGGTCAACTGAAACGTCAAACATGGTAATGAGTTTAACAAAAAGGTCGAAACTGGGATACTGACCTTTGTTCTCAATATTCATAATGGTACGGGAGTCACGGTCTACTAATTCCGCAACATAGGCTTGTGTCCATCCCTTTTCTTCTCTGGCTCGTTTGAGAGCCGCCCCGAGGCCGTGAAAGTCAAACCTTCTTTCATCTTGGTTCATTCTCATATCACCCTATATCATTGTACATTTCGGGTTGGATTATGAGAATGTAATATGATTTGATATTACATGATATATTATTTCATAAGATTGACAAAGAAGAATGTTTGTGCTATTCTATATAAAAATATATCTCCAAAGGGGAGCAAGATATGAACTTTCATTTAACCGATCAGCGTAAAAAGAAAATCAACTCTGTACAATCCAAACCGATGAAACATTGTGCAGAGTATAGCGTATAAATGACGCATTTCGATTTCATCGGGAAGCCATAAAGGGGGTTTTATACCCATTTTGAGAAAATGGCTTTCCATGCAGTTATAATGTGTACGAGGCTATGGACAATGTTTTGTCCATAGCCTTTTGTTTTTGGCGCTGCTATGCCAAAGGCAGAAGGCGGATACACTTGTGTATCTCTGCTTTCTGCCTTTTTCTTTTGTATCAGAGAATATGCAGGAAAGGGTTAATAAAAATGAGCTTATTAGAAATTGACGGACTGACACACTCTTTTGGTGAGAATGTGCTATACAAAAATGCAGGCTTCACACTCAATAAAGGAGAACATATTGGCATTGTCGGGCAGAACGGAACCGGCAAAAGCACTTTAATCAAAATCTGTACAGAGCAGATCATACCTGATAGCGGACGGGTTATCTGGCAGCCAAATATTACGATTGGCTATTTGGATCAGTATGCAGAAATCGACCATACGCTTACCATGAAAGAGTTTTTGAAATCAGCCTTTGCAAAGCTGTTTGAAATAGAAACACAAGTTATGCAGCTATATGAAAAGGCCGCCGATGGAGATATGAAAAATCTGGAACTTGCTGCCTACTATCAAGAGCAGCTTGAAACACATGACTTCTATTCCATTGATACTGCGAT
>OGDP01001952.1_pt1 | contig 11704 bp, 9 predicted proteins | sample 1570441 | NCBI WGS metagenome assembly OGDP01 (sample SAMEA2581961, study PRJEB24529) | metagenome | biome: Human gut stool | place: China | collected 2011
CATTTCCTCTCTCAATGAGAGCATTTTTTCAGCGTAAGAGAAGGCAATCTTTCCATTGTCTGTCAGTGCTAGTGGTCTGACGGAACGGTTAATCAGAGGGACGTCACCCAACGACTTTTCCAGTGCAGATAAAACGCGACTAGCCCCTGCTGCATCCATTCCAAAGTCATTACAAACACCGCTAATACTGCCTTTTCGAGCGACGGCTAGAAAAAGTTTCCAACTTTGCAGGTCGTAAGATCTATCCATGGCTTCTCTCACTTTGAAGATAACAATGAGCAGGCGACAAACTTGCCTCAATTTTTTAGAACTATCCTGACTAGGATACTCAGAGTTGAAGCCGATTAACAACTCTTTTTAATTTGGATTAAGAACAAATGATCCAAAAAGCCTGCCGTCCCCCAAAAGAACGGCAGGCAAACCTGAGCTGCTAGAGAGATTCAGACGCTAGGCTTTGGGCATAATCAAAACCGGTAAGTCGCTCGAAGAAATCAATGCCCGAGTGCAGCTGCCAAAGACCAAGGACTTCAATGCGCTTCGACCGTGCGTGCCCATGATGACCAAGTCAGAGTTGTGGTGAGCGTGGTGCAAGAGGTCAATTTCCGGGTCGCCGATGATGAAGGTTTTGTCCACCTCAATGCCAGCTTCTTTAAATTTGGCTTCCGTGGGTGCGACCAACTCATTAAATTCTTCTTCACAAAGCTCGTTCAAACGAACCTTTTCATTGAGCGTAGCTTGACTGACTTGTGAGGGCATAATGGCTCGGATGTCCGATTGAATGCTCACTAATTCAAATTTTGGCGACGGGCCAAAGAGGGCCTTATTCTTGATCGCAAAGTCAGCGCACTTAGGACCAAAGTCAGAACCGTCCACTGCAATCGTGACATTTAAGTTTTCATCGCCAAAGTAGATGCTCTTGCGACAAATCAAAACAGGGCAGACACCGGAAGAAACAACCGAAAGTGACACGGAACCCATGTAGAGATTCTTTAACGTACTCATGCCACGGGCGCCCATCACAATCAAATCGGTATTTTTATCGTGAGCATATTCAGGAATCACTTCTGCGGGATGACCGACCAAGTGAGATTTCTTCACTTCAATACCTAATGCTTCAATGTCGCCAAGCATGGAGGCAAAGACCTCACGAGCCGTGTTACCGTAATACGCACTCATGTCAAAGTCCGCTTGCTCGGTGACGCGACCATCCAGAGGCACTTGAATGTAGAGAAGCTCAACGAGAGGTTGTGTGGCCAAAAGTGACTTTCTGGAAGCTAAAAACTTTAAGGCTTCTCGGCAATCGAGACTACCGTCAACAGGAACTAAGATACGCATACATGACTCTCCAAAGTGACAATCCGAAACCCTTAATGACAAGGACTGATTTCTGTTCTCAATTTCAGTTTACGCTGATTTTGAAGGGGCATTGAACTATTTTTTCTTCCGCAGAAAAGCACTCGATAACCAGCATTTTCTTCTGGACTAATCGATTCAGTGTAAAAATCGAAAATTCTTAGAAAAATCATAGGAAAATCGTCATTTCAGAGGCTATAATAGGTTTTTTCTTTGACCAAAAAATCAAGATACTATGCAAGATTTGTCGCAAATTGTCGCCGAGGCCAAGAGCGCTTTTGCTCAAGCGGCTGCACCGGCAGCTTTGGAAGATGCCAAGGCGAAGTTTTTAGGGAAAACGGGTTCCATCACGGCTTTGATGAAGGGGTTGTCCAAGTTGACGCCCGAAGAAAAGCGTGAAATGGGTCAAGCGTTAGGCGCGGCCAAGCGCGAAATCGAGCAAGCCCTCGAAGCCCGTCGTGAAGAATTGGCTAACGAAAAGTTAGCTGCTCGTTTAGCGGCAGAAGCCCTTGACGTGACTTTACCCGGTCGTAAGTATCCGCAAGGCGGCATTCACCCGGTGATTGCTACGCAAATGCGTATTGAAGAAATCTTTGCTTCCATCGGTTTCGATGTTGCTGACGGCCCCGAAATCGAAACGGACTGGTACTCCTTTACGGCTTTGAATAATCCCCCCAATCACCCGGCACGTTCCATGCAAGATACGTTCTACGTGGACATGAAGGATGAAACGGGTAAGTTGTTGCCGTTGCGCCCGCACACCTCTCCCATGCAAGTGCGCTACGCCCGTACGCATCAAGCTCCGATCAAGGTGATCGCTCCGGGTCGTACGTACCGTGTTGACAGCGACGCTACGCACTCTCCGATGTTCCACCAAGTCGAAGGTGTTTGGATTGATACCAACGTGAGTTTTTCTGACTTGAAGGGTGTTTACACCGACTTCTTGCGCCGTTTCTTTGAAACGGAAGATTTGGTTGTTCGTTTCCGTCCGAGCTACTTCCCGTTCACGGAACCCTCCGTTGAAGTGGACATGATGTTCACGAGTGGTCCGAAGAAGGGTCGTTGGTTGGAAATCTCGGGCGCCGGTGAAGTGCACCCGAACGTGGTTCGCAACTACGGTTTAGATCCTGAAAAGTACATCGGTTTTGCTTTCGGTTCCGGTTTGGAACGCTTGACGATGTTGCGTTACGGTATTGACGATTTGCGCTTGTTCTTCGAAGGCGATTTGCGCTTCTTGAAGCAATTCAATCGTTAATGGTTCGTTGTTCGTCAATTATCAAAGAGAAAAGAAATGATATTTTCTGAAAGTTGGTTACGCTCCTATATCAATCCGGAATTGACCTCCGACGAGTTGTGTGAAGCCATGACGATGGCCGGTTTGGAAGTCGAAGAAGTGAGTTCTGTGGCTCCTGCCTTTACCGGTATCGTTGTCGCTAAGGTCATCTCCTGCCGCGATCATGAAAACTCTGACCACTTGCACATCTGTGAAGTCGATGTCGGTCAAGAATCTTTGTTGCAAATCGTCTGCGGTGCGCCGAACGTGTGCGCCGGAATCAAGGTGCCGTGCGCCATGATTGGTGCTGTGTTGCCGGGTGACTTCAAGATTAAAGAAGCCAAGATGCGCGGTGTGCTCTCTCAAGGCATGTTGTGCTCTGCTCGTGAATTGGGTATCACGGAAGACCATTCCGGTTTGTGGATTTTGCCCGATGATCTTCCGATCGGCGAAGACATCCGCAAGGCCTGTCATTTAGATGACAAGAAGATTGAAATTAAGTTAACGCCTAACCGTGGTGATGCTTTGTCCATGGTGGGTGTGGCTCGTGACTTGCATGCTGTCACGGGTGCCGAAGTGCACTTCCCCAAGATTGAAGCAGTTGAAGCCAATTCCGATACGAAGATCGAATTGGATGTGCAAGCAGCTGACTTGTGCGGTCGTTACACGACGCGTCGTATCGACAACATCAACATGAAGGCTCCGACTCCGCAATGGATGAAGGATCGATTGGAACGCAGCGGTCAACGCAGCATTTCCGCTTTGGTCGACATCTCCAACTACGTGATGTTGGAAATGGGTGTTCCCACGCACTTTAGCGATGCTCAAAAGATTGCCGGTGGTAAGTACACGGTTCGTTGGGCCAACGAAGGCGAAAAGATCGAACTCTTGAACGGTCAAACGGTTCAATTGGATCCGTACTTTGGTGTGATTTGTGATGACAACGGCCCGAAGGTGTTGGCCGGCATCATGGGTGGCGAAGACACGAAGGTGACCGATGAGACGACTTGCATTTCGATTGAATCGGCTTTCTGGCATCAAAAGGCCATTCAAGGTCGTTGCCGTCGTTTGAATTTCTCCACCGATGCCGCTTACCGTTATGAACGCGGTGTTGACTTCGGTATCACCGAAGACGTGTTGCAATACGTGACGCGCTTGGTGGTCGATATCTGCGGTACGGCCGATACGAAGGTGGGCCCGGTGATTGATGCGGTGACGGAATTGCCCGCTCGTGAAGTCGTGACGATGCGCGCTGATCGTGCCCGTAAGGTGATCGGCATGGACATCTCGACGGAAACGATGGCCGAGTGCTTTAAGCGCTTGGGCTTTGAATTCACGCTTGAAAATGACGTCTTTAGCGTGAAGTCTCCAACCTACCGTTTCGATATCGAAATCGAAGAAGATTTGATTGAAGAAGTGGCCCGTTTAGTGGGTTACGAAAAGTTGCCCGACGTCCCGCCGATGGCTCGTGCTGCTATGAAGATGCGTCCTGAAGGTACGCGTCGCGAACATGACCTTCGTCGCCAATTGGCTAACCTCGGTTACCAAGAGTTGGTGAACTTTAGTTTTGTTCCCGAGGCTTGGGAAAAGGATTTTGCTGATAACACGAATCCGATTCGCTTGCTCAACCCGATCGCGAGCCAATTGTCCGTGATGCGCACGCAAATGATCGGCGGCTTAGTCGATATTTTGAAATACAACCTCAACCGTAAGGTCACGAGCGCCAAGCTCTTTGAAGTGGGTCGTGTTTTCTTGCGTGACGAAAGCGTTGTGACGACCGAGTGGAGCGTCAAGGGTGTTCGTCAACCCGTGCGTATTGCCGGTTTGCTCTATGGCGATGCCATGGGTGAACAATGGGCCGTGGCCACGCGTGGCGTGGACTTCTTTGATGGCAAGGGCGACGTTGAACGCTTGTTGGCACCGTTAAAGGCCGAGTTTGTCGCTAAGAGCTTCCCTGCTTTGCACCCGGGTCGCAGCGCTGCCATCATCTTAAACGGTAAGGAAATCGGTTTTGTCGGTGAATTGCATCCGAAGTTGCAACAAACGTACGGCTTGCCGCATGCCCCGGTCGTTTTTGAAATCGACGTTGAACCCATGTTAACGACGATGGTGCCGTGGCATGAAGCTGTCAGTAAGTTCCAACCCGTTTTGCGTGACATCAGTGTGGTGGTGCCTGCAACGGTGACTTTCAGCCAATTGCAAGAAGCCGTGGAAAAGGCTGCTCAAACGGATGCACGCTTGAAGGCATTTGAATCCTTGTGCTTATTTGACCTTTATCACATGGCGGCAGAAGAAGGGCAAGAGGCCAAGGCCAGCATGGCTTTCCACTTGGTGTTGCAACCGACCGAAGAAACCTTCTCCGGTGACGATGCTGATGCTGCCTTAAAGGCTGCTATTGAAGCTTTGGAAGCTGCAGGCGCTACGTTGCGTCAATAAGGTTTGAAGCTTTAACCGAAAGGGCTTTGGGTGTGAAGAATAATTCACATCCCTTAGCCCTGAAAAGATGTAAAAAAATCAAAGAAAATCAAAGGAAAAGTTTTTCTTTGATACAATCGAACAATCATTGAAATCGCTAAATCGAGAGAGATCGAGATGGATAATACAAAAACGATGACGAAGGCCGACTTGGTCGAAATGCTTTTTATTCGCCAGGGTATGAACAAGCGTGAAGCCAAATTGATGGTGGATGCATTCTTTGATGAAATCCGAGTGGCATTGGAAAGCGGTCGCACCGTGAAGCTTTCCGGTTTCGGTAACTTCCAATTGCGTGATAAGTCACAACGTCCGGGTCGCAACCCCAAGACGGGTGAAGAAATTGCTATTACGGCTCGTCGCGTGGTGACGTTCCACGCTAGCCAAAAGTTAAAGGAAGCGGTCGCCAAGACCCATCCTTCTTTGAAAGACGAAGCTGAAATTTAAACGTCAGGAGGCAAAAGATGGCTTCTGAAGAACCTGTTCGCATGCTCGAAAGCGAGCCGACTTCATTTGAGCTCACCGAACTCGAAGCGCCTGAAGAGGAGCTTCTGGGGAGTTTTTTGCCCATTGGAGACGTTGCGAAGTTAATCGGCGTGAACCCGTCGGTCTTGCGTTTCTGGGAACAAGAATTCCCTCAATTGCGTCCGACCAAGCGTGGTAATCGCCGTTACTACAGCTCTGAAGACGTGTCATTGATTCGCACAATTCAACATTTGTTGTACGAAGAACACTACACGATTTTGGGCGCTCGCAACAAGATTCATGAACTGCAAGTTCAAGACAAAGCAAGAGAGATTTTGGACGAAAAAGTTTCAGCTCCCTTGCCCGTGATCGAAGAGAAAGAGACGGTTGTTCAAATGGACATGTCTCCCATTTTGGATGAGTTGCGTGCGATTCGTGCGCTTTTGACGGCTTCTGGCGATGTTCCTTCTCAAAAGACGGACATGCAAGCCTTTAATGAGGAAGCTGTCTCAAATTTTTCCCTCGTCTCTGAAGATCTTGCGACTTTGATCGCCGAAGAGACTGCTCGTATCGAAGAAAAGAGCCAAGAGACGGAAGAGTTGATTGCCCCTCATTCCTATGACTTGGGTGCCTTTGGTGCCGATAGCGAAAACTTCTTAACTTTGAGTCCTAAGATTGGCGATATGACGCCCTCGAAGGCCCCTGTCGAAGTTAAAGAGGAAGTCGTTACGACCGAACCCTTAACGGTTGTTGAACCCGAGCCCGTTATCGAAGAAGTCCAAGAGGCCGAAGAGGTTGAAGAGCCGGTGTTTGCGCCGCAACCTGTTGACGTGGAACCCAAAACCGAGACGTCGGTCGATGAGCTTTTGTCGGGGAACGCTCCGGTCGTTTCTGCAGAAGTCGAGGTTAAAGAAGAGGTTGTAGCGGAGACGGTTGCTTCTCAAGAAGCAGCCAAAGTTGAGACCAAGACCGAAGAGCGCAAAGTCGATACGTCACGTTTAGTTGTGCCGCCTCTGCCCGGTCAACGCCAGGCGTTTACGATTGGTATGAAAGTGCCGAAATCGCAACAAAATTCGTTGACGCACATTGCTCCCTTCTTGTGGGGTAAAAAGTAAAACGATAAGCGTTTGAAAAAAGGGAGGATTGATGAAAGTCAGTCCTCTTTTTTATCTCTCAAAATCAACAAAATCTAATAAAAACAAATAAGTAGGCATTGTTGATTGAATGTGAGATGAAGACAGCGGGGAAGGGTTTGAAAATAGGGAAACTTTCGTGTAATATTCTCATCCTTGATGTCGGGGCGTAGCGCAGCCTGGTAGCGCACTTGCATGGGGTGCAAGGGGTCGCGAGTTCGAATCCCGCCGCCCCGACCATCAGTTCAAAATGGAGATCAGTTGTCTGGTCTCTTTTTTTATTCTTTTTTGGCCAAGTAACTGGCCATGTCCGTGACATCCATTTCCGTGCTCACAGCACTGTAGATCGTGCCGCAGAGGCGGTTAAATAAGGATTGCAATTCAAGGTGAAGGGCGCTCGTTTCAATGGCGCTGGTGATACCGATGGCAACACGCTCCATATGCGTTTGCGTCAAGGCCAAACCACCCTTTAGGGCATTGTTGCGCTCTTCTTTTAAGAGTTTGACCAAGTCCGTGCGCTGACCTTCGTTTTCCGTTTCGATAATGACACGCAAAATGCTCAGGCACTTCGTGACGCGTTCGTGATAAGCCAAAAGTTCCTTCAGACCAATGGGGCTGAATTCTTTATTTTTGCTGCATTTTTGTTCTCTCAGCACTTCAATCACACGATCCATAACGGAGAGCGTCAATTTCAGTGAGCCGTTAATGCTCTTGAGGTTTTGCCAAGTGATGGCTTCCGTTTGATTTAAGGGTTCTTGGATCACACGTGAGAGGAATAAACTCACCGACTCGCAATGCTGGCGAATGTACTTCTCACGATCGAGCAACAAAAGAATTTGGCCTTCTTCGGGGTTGCGCCTTAAAAGGTCTTCGGTTTCATGCCAAAAGGCTTGCACTTCTTGAATGCTTTGGCAGATTTCTTTTCGCGTAATGCGAAGCGAAACAGCAGGCGAAATAAAGTTTTCTTTCACAAAGAGATTTTTTGCGGCCTTTGGTACTGCAGAGAGTTCTTTGGGCGTCGGTAAGATTTTTTCAGCGAGTTGTGCCATGGGAGCAATAAGGCACAAACCAATCAATCCACCAACGGTGTTAAAGGCCAAATGGAAATAAATGGCCGAGTCCGGCAATTGTGAAAAGGTGGTCGACAAAGCCGGAATGAATGTGAGGCAAATGGCGCCCAAGAAAATGTAGCAAAGACGATAGATACCGTTGACCGTAGGCCCTCGTCGACCGGCGTAACCCACGGGAAGCGTCGTAATAACCGCCAAAATCGTGCTTTCAATATTGGCACCCAAAACCACCCAAAGGGCCGTGTAAGCGGGCAATACGCCGGCGGTCAACAGCCCTTGCGTGATGACCACAGCAGCTAAGCTTGAAAAGCACCCCAACGCTAATAAGCCGCCTGCGAGCATCGCAAGCAAAGGCATATCGGCAAACATTTGAAAGACGGGGAAAAACTCCGTGCTGTTGCGAAGCGGTTGAGTGGAGGCAATGATTTGTGCAAGCGCCGTCATCACAAAGCCCAAACCGATCAAAACGCGTCCGAATTGGCCGGTACGTTTGCGTGGTGTTTTGTAAAAGAACAAAAAGGCACCGACAATGATTAAAAAGGGGGCGTAGGCAGAAAGATTAAAACTCAAAACACGCGCAACGAAAGCGCTCCCTAAGTCTGCCCCCATGATGGCACTCAAACCAATGGCCGTGGTCACCACACCTTCGGATTGGAGACCCGCAACCAGGAGGGTGGCCGCGGTTGAACTTTGCAAAAGACTTGAGAGACAAAAACCCGCAAAAAAGCCCTTGAAACGGTTTTTGAGTTGACGAGACAGAACATCGCGCAAAGTCAAACCGAATGTACGCAACATGCCGGTTTTGACCATGTAAGTGCCCCAAAGTAAAAGGGCAATGCCACCGAGTAATTGGATGACGGGATGCATTAAATCGAATTATCCTTTGAGTCGCTTGGTACGAGACCAATTAGAGGAACAACTCTTGAAGATCGGAGAGATAGTTCCAACCAATGGGTGTCGCAACAATGCGTTCTAACGGATCGGACATCAGTTTTAAGCTTTGTGCTTTCTTCAAAGGCTCTGCAATGTCTTCCAATGTCAGATCGGTTCTTTGTAACAATGTATCAATGCTAACACCTTCTTTGAGTCGAAGGGCGTTGAGCATGAATTCAAAGGCTTGTTCATCCTTCTGAACAATGCGTGTTTGAGCAATGGCCGAGTCTTCTGATGCGTGTCGGATGAAGCTCTCGGGTTGACTGTAGCGGACTTCTCTTAGGATTTTTCCGTCAATCGTTGTCACTTTGCTGTGGGCGCCCGCACCGCAGGCGATATAGTCCCCAAACTGCCAATAATTGAGGTTATGGCGACAACGATGATTGGGTTGGGCGTAGCCTGAAATTTCATAATGCTCGAACCCATGGGCTTCAAGGGTACTCACAACCGTCTCTTGCATTTGAGCGCAGAGATCGTCATCGGGTAAATTATCGGGCGTCTTTTTGGCAAAGACCGTATTGGGCTCAATTGTGAGCTGATAGAAAGACAAATGCGTGCTCTTGGCTTTCAATGCCTCTGTGAGGTCAAAAATGAGCTCAGGAAGCGTTTGAGAGGGCAAGGCATACATCACATCCAAATTGAAGTTATCAAAGTTCTGATGAATGATTTCGATCGCTTTCCAAGCATCGCTTCGATTGTGAATTCTTCCCAGCGCAAAAAGCTTTTCATCGCTAAAACTTTGCACGCCCATGGAGAGGCGGTTAACGCCTGCTTGACGGTAAGCGTGAAAGTGCTCGGCATCAATCGTGCCGGGGTTGGCCTCCATCGTGATTTCAATGTCTGAGGCTAACGAATACGTTTTGGCAACTTCGTTTAAGAAATGCTCAAGTGCAGCGGGTGCAATCAAAGAGGGTGTCCCGCCACCAATAAAAATACTTTGCAGGGGGCGGTTACCGACTAACGAAAGACTGGCTTTCATGTCAGCGACCAGCGCCTTCATATAGGACTCTGTGGCGCCACTTTGGCACGTAGGCAGTGCATGCGAATTAAAGTCGCAATAAGGGCACTTTCTTACGCACCAAGGCCAGTGAACGTAAAGCGAAAGAGGAATGTCTTTGGCGATCATAAAGTCCAACGACGTTTCATCTCTTCAATCAATTTCACCATGGCAAGACCGCGATGGCTGATGGCGTTTTTATCTTCTAAGGACAATTCTGCCGCGGTTTTTTGGTGGCTCGGTAAGAAGAAATGGGGATCATAGCCGAAACCGCCGTCGCCCTTGGGCTCATCAATGACTTCCCCGTACCAACGGCCTTCGGCAATGATGGGCTCGGGATCGTCAGGGTGGCGCACGGCCACCAAAACGCACGTGTAGTGAGCGTTGCGATTGGTTTCGTTTTTAAGTTTTTCAATCAAAAGGGCGTTGTTTTTGGCGTCGTCTGACGGTTCACCCGCAAAGCGAGCAGAAAGAACGCCGGGCAATCCCCCCAACGCTTCTACGCAAATACCAGAGTCGTCTGCAATAGCGGGCAATCCCGTTTCACGCGCGGCATGACGGGCTTTCGTTAAGCAGTTTTCCAAGAACGTACCGTAGGGTTCGGGAGCCGACGGGACATTGAATTCGCCTTGCGGATGCACTTCGACATTTAAGGGTTGAAGAAGGCGATTGAATTCGCGAAGTTTGCCCTTATTGTTGCTGGCTAAAACGATTTTCATAGTGCTAATTTCCTTAGACGATGGCTTTGCGTTGAGCGTCAATGAGTTGAGAAATGGCGTCTTTAGCCAATTGCGTCATGGTATTCATTTCCTCTTGGCTAAAAGGTTCACCTTCGGCCGTGCCTTGAATTTCAACGAAGCGTGCGTCAGAGGTCATCACAAAATTCATGTCGGTACCGCAGTGGCTGTCTTCAACGTAATCTAAATCCACCACAGGCGTGCCGTCATAGATACCGGCGCTGATCGCAGCCACATGGCCTTTGATCGGCGACTCGGTAATTTGGCCCTTTTCCAACATCGTTTGAACGGCCAAAGATAATGCCACCCAAGCGCCCGTAATAGAAGCGCAACGCGTGCCACCATCGGCTTGAATCACATCGCAGTCCAATTGAATCGTAAATCCGGGCATCTTCGCGCGATCAACAATGGCGCGCAATGAGCGACCGATTAAGCGTTGAATCTCTTGTGTGCGACCGGATTGCTTGCCCTTAGCGGCTTCACGGTCACAGCGCGTGTGCGTCGCGCGAGGCAAAAGACCGTATTCAGCCGTCACCCACCCTTCGGCTTTGTCTTTCATAAAGCGAGGCACACCTTCGGTGACAGAAGCCGTGCAAATCACTTTCGTTTCGCCCACTTCAATCAAGACAGAGCCTTCGGCATGCTTGGTGTAGTGAGTGGTAATGCGAACGGGTCGCATTTCGTTCGTTTGACGACCGTAAGAGCGTTCTAACATGGTGTTGCCTCTTAAAGAAATTCAGTATGGGGTAATTAATCGTTATAAGGGCGCTTTTTGGGAGCGCGGGGCTCAAAAATCATGGAGCCACCCATGGCGTTTGTCCATGGACCCATCAGGCGCGGGTGCGTTTCCCAATGTTGACCATTGTCGTGACTCACGCAAAAGCCTTTATTGGTTTGCGCATACAAAACGCCGTCTCGAGCGTCAATCGCTACAAACATTCCAAAGTCTTTACCCGTATAGCGCGGGTGCCAGAAACGACCTTCTTGCGAGGCAACGTAAATGCCTTTTTCACAAGCCGTTAAAAGGGCGCCATTAAACGTTAAAAGGGAGAAGAAGTGACCGCAGGTGGTGCCGTCGTATTTCAGACGCCAACGAGCGCCGGATGCCGCTTGATAGATGCCTTTATTGGTGCAGGCGTAAAGCATATTGCCAAAGCTTTCAATGTCCACGTAGTCCTCGCCCTTGCGTTGCGGACAGGCGCGTTCAAAAGAGGGCTCGTTTAAGTCAGAGGCATAAACGCCTAAGCTCGTTACGACATAGAGCTTCTCAC
>OGDP01001954.1_pt1 | contig 11686 bp, 13 predicted proteins | sample 1570441 | NCBI WGS metagenome assembly OGDP01 (sample SAMEA2581961, study PRJEB24529) | metagenome | biome: Human gut stool | place: China | collected 2011
GAAAAAGGACATGCGTATGTGGCAGCTGACGGCACGGTTTATTTCCGCACCAAATCCTTTAAAGAGTACGGAAAACTGTCCCATAAAAATCTGGACGATCTGCAGTCCGGCGGACGTTCCCTTCTTGTGACGGGAGAAGATGAAAAAGAGGATTCTCTGGACTTTGTACTCTGGAAACCGAAAAAAGAGGGAGAACCTGCATGGGAGTCACCATGGAGTGAAGGGCGTCCTGGATGGCACATCGAGTGCTCGGAAATGTCCAAAAAGTATTTGGGAGAGCAGATTGACATTCATGCCGGTGGAGAGGATTTGATCTTCCCGCATCACGAAAATGAGATTGCACAGAGTGAGGCTGCCAACGGAAAAGATTTTTCCAAATACTGGCTGCACAACGGCTTTTTGAATATTGATAACCGCAAAATGTCCAAATCTCTTGGGAACTTCTTTACTGTACGTGAGATCGGAGAAAAGTATGATCTTCAGGTACTGCGTTTCTTTATGCTGAGTGCGCACTACAGAAGTCCGCTGAACTTCAGTGCAGAATTGATGGAGGCAGCAAAGAACGGTCTGGAGCGTATCGTGACAGCAGCAGAACATTTGAAATTCCTGCTCGAAGGCGCAAAAACAGAGAATATGACAGAAAAAGAGCAGGAAAAGATTGTAAAAAGTCAGGAATTTACCCAGAAATTTGAAAAAGCCATGGATGATGATTTCAATACAGCAGATGCAATCGCGGCAGTGTTTGACCTGGTGAAATTTATCAACACAAATACAGACGGGGAAAGCTCTAAAGAATATCTGCAAAACCTGTTGAGCCAGCTTGTCGCATTGACAGATGTACTTGGAATTATCGTAGAAAAAGAGCAGGAGATGCTGGCAGACGATATCGAGGCGCTGATCGCAGAGCGTCAGGCTGCAAGAAAAGAAAGAAATTTTGCCAGGGCAGATGAAATCCGTGATGAGCTGCTTGTAAAAGGAATCATTCTGGAAGATACAAGAGAAGGGGTAAAATGGAAAAGAGCGTAAATTTTGAATTCAGAGATCTGATGGAAGAGATGCTGCAGTTTGATCCGGTGGATGTATCTGCATATTCTCCGCTTGTGCTGGCTTATATTGGAGATTGTGTATATGATCTGATCATCAAGAGCATGGTGATCAATCAGGGAAACCGTCAGGTTCAGAAGCTTCACAGAGAGACCAGCGGGTATGTGCAGGCATCTGCGCAGTCATTTATGATGCGTGCCATGCAGGAACATCTGACAGAAGAAGAACATGCTGTCTATAAAAGAGGGCGGAATGCAAAATCCATATCCCCTGCTAAAAACCAGTCTATTACAGATTATCGAAGAGCAACGGGATTTGAGGCACTGGTCGGATATTTGTATTTGAAAAAGCAATATGAGAGGTTACTGACGCTTATAAAAATCGGACTGGAAAGTCTGAAAGAAAATCAGGGAGAAGAAGATGCAGGAAAATAGGAAAGAATTTGATAATACAGAGCATACCCTTGTGATTGAGGGGAGAAATGCAGTGCTCGAAGCGTTTCGTTCGGGAAAGCCGATCGATAAAGTATTTGTGCTGGACGGATGTCAGGACGGACCGGTGCGCACCATTGTAAGAGAAGCGAAAAAGCATGATACGATCATCAATTTTGTGGGAAAAGAGCGACTTTCACAGATTTCCGTGACCGGAAAGCATCAGGGTGTAATCGCATATGCGGCTGCCTATGAATATTCGGAAGTGGAGGATATGTTAAAACTGGCAGAAGAACGAGGGGAAGATCCGTTTTTGATTCTGCTTGATAATATCGAAGATCCTCACAATCTGGGTGCGATCATTCGAACTGCAAATCTGGCAGGGGCACACGGCGTGATCATTCCGAAGAGAAGAGCAGTGGGACTGACTGCGACCGTGGCAAAAACTTCTGCAGGAGCCTTAAACTATACTCCGGTCGCAAAAGTCACAAACCTGGCAAAGACAATGGAAGAATTGAAAGAAAAAGGGCTCTGGTTCGTGTGTGCGGATATGGGCGGAGAATCCATGTATCGTTTGAACCTGAAAGGACCGATTGGTCTGGTGATCGGAAATGAAGGGGAAGGCGTGGGACGTCTGGTGAAAGAAAAATGTGACTTTGTTGCCAGCATTCCGATGAAAGGTGAGATTGATTCTCTGAATGCATCGGTTGCGGCAGGAGTACTTGCTTACGAGATTGTACGTCAGAGAACGATGTAAGGATAAAATGGAGGAAATGATGCAGAGAAACCGGTATGAAATGCTGACAGATGAAAATTTGATCGAAGAGCTGCGCGGCGGGGACTCTGCGATCACAGATTTTATCATGAATAAATACAAGCCCATGGTTCGAAAGAAAGCAAGAGCCATGTTTCTTCTCGGCGGAGAGAATGAAGATCTCATCCAGGAAGGGATGATCGGGCTTTTTAAAGCAATCCGTGATTATGAGACCAGGCAGGGAACATCCTTTGCAAGCTTTGCCGAACTGTGTGTCTCAAGGCAGATGTACAGTGCGATCGAGGCATCTCAGAGAAAGAAGCACCTTCCGCTGAATTCGTATGTTTCATTGTACGAAGAATCCGTGGAGGAGGGAAAGAAGGTTCCTCTGATCGATACCATTGAACCACAGGAGGAAAATAATCCGGAAGCATTGTATTTTGGAAAAGAGTTTACCGAGATTTTTTCAGAACGGCTGAAGGAGAATTTAAGTACGCTGGAGAATCATGTGCTGGAATTGCACCTGATGGGAACGGATTACAGGAAAATCGCAGAGCTTCTCGGAAAAAGCCCCAAGGCGGTGGATAATGCTCTGCAGAGGATTAAGAGCAAGGCACAGAAATTGCTGAAAAATGAATTGAGATAAAAAGAAGATGAATTTTATGAAGCAATGCTTGATTCTATTAGGCATGGTGGATTCATGAAGATGGAATAAAAGGTGAAAATTTATCAAAATTATATAAAAAATATTGACAGAGCTTACCTAATTGATGTATAATATTAGTGTTGTGTTTATCACATAAGCTGCTATGGCGCAGTCGGTAGCGCGTCGCCTTGGTAAGGCGGAGGTCGGGGGTTCAAGTCCCCTTGGCAGCTTGATGAAAATAGCGTGCCGTCAAAGAGTTCCAGACATTCTTTGGCGGCACGCTGTTTTTGTGAAAACAGAAATTTTTGCCTGTTTATACAAAAAGAAAAAGCCGGGATACCATCGCCGGCTGAAAAAAGGGGGAAAAGTATATATGAAAAAGCTTTTTGCTTTGTATGCATATAATATAGGCGAAAAGTGTGAGTAAACTGTGATAGTTCTATAAAAAAGAAATGAAAAATTAAAAAGAAAATAAAAACTGCGGCAATATCTCTGATCAGACAGATACTGCCGCAATTTTTATGAATTTTCTTCCTCTTCTTCTACCAGCTTTAAAATATCAGTTAAATCGCATTTTAAATATTCGCACAGTCTGGCGAGAATTTTCAGATCAATTCTGGATATCTTATTCTTACAGTAGTTGTTTAATTGGGTTCGTTGTAAATTGCAGTTTTTGCAGACGGAATTTTTGCTGATTCCTTTTTCTTTCATTACTACGTCCAAATCAATGATTATCTTATTCATATCTACACCTGCCTTTCCTAAAGTATATGTGCAGTTGTATAAAAATATAAGATGCAATATAATATAGATGTAGAAATATACACCTGTATAAAAATTATAATGGAGAATGAACGTGAAAAAGAAAAGAGATTTCAAGTATATCATAATCATAGGAGTTCTGGCAGCCACGGGGTGGTTCCTTTTCCAGCAGAAACCGGACGTGCGGTCTACTACAGGCACTCATACAGATGGAGAGTACAGGCTTTGGGTAGAGGTGAATGCGAACAGATGGACGATAGAAAACAGAGAGCAGTTTGCAGAAAAGTTGTTGAAAATGATGGATGAAAATACATTTCAAAAGGTGCATTTCAGTGAAGATCTGGAAGAGCCGCACTGTATTATTTTCCGGGTATATCTCATGCCGTATCATTCGAACTGGGCATTTGAGGTGTGCTGCGGCAAGCAGAAAAAAGACACGCATCGTTGGGAGATACGTGTCCGCGAGAATCATTTATAATGTTTCAGAATCTAAAATAATCGTAAATGGTCCGTCATTAACAAGTGCAACCTTCATATCTGCACCAAATTCGCCGGTTTCCACGCAGGAAACAGACTGGCGGCATTTTGTGATGATATATTCATAGAGGGCATTGGCTTTATCAGGAGCACCTGCTTCGATAAAGCTTGGACGGTTGCCCTTTTTGCAGTTGGCATACAGTGTGAACTGAGAAACCAGAAGAAGGCTCCCGTTTACATCTGCAAGAGAAAGGTTGGTCTTTCCGTTTTCATCCTCGAAAATGCGCAGTCCGATCATTTTTTTGATCAGTTTGTCAGCAGTTTCCTGTGTGTCTGAATCAGAAACTCCGATCAATACCAGAAATCCTTTCTGGATTTTTCCGATGGTCTGATCTTCGACAGTTACGGAAGCTTCTGATACTCTCTGGATAATAAATCTCATCTGTAGAATCTCCTGTCTGTTTTATTTGATAATCCGGATCTCTCCGATTTTGTGGATTTCCTTTTTGGGCGCGTCTGCCGGATATCCCAGAGCAGCCATTCCGTACACGACATGATCGGAAGGAATTTCAAACTCATCAAGCAGAGCACGGACTTCAGGATCATCACAGAGTGTGCGGAGCTGATTGATCCAGACAGAACCGATTCCGAAGGAATGTGCAGCCAGAAAGATGTTTTCCAGGGCACATGCATTGTCTTCCATACCGTGTGGATTTTCTTTTTGGTTGGAAGGGATGATAAGAACCTGCGGACGGTACATATCATAGCCCTTTCGTCCAAGTTTTCGTCCGATGAGTTCTGCCAGCTGCTGGATTTTTTCCTGATTGCAGAGAACCGTAAACTTCCAGGTCTGCTTGCCCATACCGCTTGGGGCATAGATGGCAGCCTGCAGGATCTCGTTTAATTCGTTATCCGGAATTTCTTTTTGTAAAAATGCGCGGGTACTTCTGCGAGTAAGCAGATTTTCTATGATTGCATTCATATTCAATACCTCCTGAAATAAAATACTTTGATTTCTATTGTATACTTGTGCTCCGGGAAAGTCCAGAGAAACAGGTTGCAGAAAGGAATCTTTTGATCGGAAACTGATAGTAACAAAACGTGTCGAAAAAGATCGGGAAAATGGAAAACGCAGAAAAGATTCCATACGGAAGTATGGTATACTTAATGATAGTGAAAGTGGCGTTTTCATACAGACCAGGAGGGGACGAAGGATGAAGAAAAATCTGGAGCCACTGAAAGATGCACTGGAAGAGTTGGCAGATTTTGCACGCAAAATGGAACCAACAGAATATGCCTACTTCTACAGGCTGATGGAGCGCATGGAGAACAATGTGGAAATCTGTATTTTAGTGAGAGATGACAGATTGGAAAAACTGGAAGCAATTCTGAGACGGGACTGGAATCTGGTGAAGCGGATGTATGGTGATATGTGGAAAATGGATTTACAGAATGAGAAAGAGAGGTATCGATTTTTACAGCTGCTGACAGAGATTGAATGGTATCTGGAGGGAAAAGGCCTGATGCGTATGGAAGAAAAAAGGTATGGTTATGCGAATTGAGAGAGCGGCAGATGCGACCGAAAGGGTGGTGATCTGCCGCACTTTCTGCGTGTTGCGTCTTAAAAACGAATTTGGTATGATAAATAGCAGGAATACGGGAGCAAAGGAGATATTATGGACAGAACGATTTATGATAATTATGTAAAAATCTTAAGAAAAGAACTGGTTCCGGCACTGGGGTGCACAGAGCCGATCGCTTTGGCCTATGCATCGGCAAAAGCAAGGGAAGTGCTGGGAGAGTTTCCAGAGCATATGACAGTCTGGTGCAGCGGGAATATCATCAAGAATGTAAAAGGTGTGAAGGTTCCTAATTCCGGTGGGATGAAGGGTGTGGAAGCTGCAGCAGTACTGGGGCTTGCAGGCGGTGATCCTTCTCAGGCGCTGGAAGTGTTAGAAGCCGTGACCCAGACAGATATCAAAAGAACGAAGGAGTTGCTTCGGGGATCATTTTGCGACTGCTGTTTAAAAGAAGGTGTGGCAAATCTGTATATCGAAGTTCAGGTTGTAAACGGAGAAAATGAAGCGACAGTCATCATTGAGCAGGAGCATACCAATATTACAAGGATCGAGAAAAACGGAAAAATTGTGTATGCGCACAAGAAAGAAGTGTCAGGGGAAGAAATTGAGGTGGATAAAAGTCTGTTGAATCTGGCCGATATCCTTGTGTTTGCGCAGGAAGTGGATTTAAATGAGGTACGAGATGTGCTTGCCCGGCAGATCAGGTACAATTCCAGAATTGCAAAGGAAGGTCTGGAGCATGAATGGGGTGCCCAGGTTGGGCGGGTGATCGCAGAGGAATTCGGGACGACTGTACAGTGGAAGGCCGTGGCTTCGGCAGCGGCAGGATCAGATGCCAGAATGAGCGGATGCTCCCTGCCGGTCATTATTAATTCTGGTTCCGGTAATCAGGGGATGACCTGTTCTCTGCCGGTGATCGAATACGGAAAAGAGCTGAAAAAGAGTGAAGAAGAGATTTATCGTGCACTGTGTGTATCGAATCTGGTAGCACTGAATCAGAAGCGTTATATCGGCTCCCTTTCGGCCTATTGCGGCGCAGTTTGTGCGGCAGCAGGCGCAGGAGCAGGGATTACGTATCTGTGCGGCGGAAATCTGGAACAAATCCAGAATACGGTAGTCAATACGATCGCGGATGCAGGCGGGATCGTATGTGACGGTGCGAAGCCAAGCTGTGCCGCGAAAATTGCAACATCCCTGCAGGCTGCTATCTTAAGTCATAAGATGGCAATGCGCGGGCTGGTGTTTGGCAGTGGAGAGGGATTTGTCATGGACTGTCCGGAAGATACGATCAAGGCAGTCGGATATGTTGGAAGAGCGGGAATGAAGCAGACAGATGTAGAAATCCTGAATCTTATGATCGGAAAGACAAAAATAGAAGATATCGAAAAATAAGAGAAAGATCAGCCTCATGTAAAAAGGGGCTGATTTTTGTAAGTAAAAGAAAAGCAGATGAAACTTTTCAGAAGAAAATCCGGTCTAATGAGTGTAAAGCGGTTCAAAACAGCAGGAAAGCGGGGTGAGAGGTGATGAAATATCTGGTAAAAAAGGCACAGAAGAAAGACGATCAGGCATTTGTGGAGCTAATGGAGCGCTGTAAGAGCGGGATGTATAAAGTGGCAAGAAGTTATTTAAAGGATGATGCAGATATTGCGGATGCGATCCAGGAGACGGTGATCAATTGCTATGAACACATCGGGCGCCTGAAAAATGCAGATTATTTTAAGACATGGCTGACCAGGATCTTGATCAATAACTGCAAGGATATACTGGCAGCAGGAAAGCGGGTGTATCCTCTGGAGCAGATTGAAGAACAGGAGAATACGTGTATGGAGATGCAGAATTATGAATTTCAGGAATTGATGAACTCTCTGGATGAAAAATACCGGATCGTGCTTCTTTTGTATTACGGAGAGGGATTTAAGATCAAAGAGATCGCACAAATACTGGAGATGGATGAGAATACGGTGAAAACAAGGCTGTCCAGAGGACGAAAGAAATTTGAGCATGCGTATTCCATGTGTTAAAGAAGGAGGCAGTGAAATGAAGAAAGACTATTCTATAGATGAGATGAAAAAAATTATGGGAAAGGATATGGAGGTTCCGAAATCTGTGGATGAGGGAATGAAAAAAGCGTATGAACAGCTTGGAATTCAGACCACGAGAAGACACAACAGAAAATATAAACTTTGGACAGGTCTGGCAGCGGCAGCAGTACTGACGGCAGGGCTTTCCATCACGGCGTTTGCGGTGACAAAATATCTCAATGTAACGCGAAGTGAGGAGGGGGACACACTCCAGTATCAGATTGAAGTGGATACAAAGCAGAAAGAGGCGCATCAGATCAAGGTGGAGCCGACCTATATGCCGGAGGGGTATGAATATCAGGAAGAAGGTCCATATGGCGGAAAGTGGCATAATAAAGAGACCAACAGTGGGATTTCCATCATACCGTATAATGCGGCAGAGCTTTACAAGATGTCCAGAGTGGATGAAGATTCTTTTCGGAAATTCCGTAAGGAAAGCCGGGTAAAGACATCAGATACAGAGAATACCAAACTGGATCTGTTTTTGATGGACTCGGAATATGTGGACAGCGAGAAGACAGAGAAAATGTTATATCTTTTCAATGAAGAAGAGGGATATGGAATTTATATCCACAATACGAGCGATCTTCCACAGGAAGAGATTGAAAAAGTGGCAGAAGGGTTGAAGGTTACCGTTCTGGATGAGACTGTACCATATCCTTCGGAGGAAGAGATCCAGACGGAAATCGAAGAAAAGAAATGGCTGGAAGAAATGGAAGCGCAGGCGGGAAATACGATTCCGGCAGAAGGCGTGCGTTCAATCGGTGAGGAGATCAAAAATCCGTTCAGAGATGAGAATTCAACAGAGTTTGAAGATATCCGGTTTACAGTCAAGGATATCAAAATTCAGGATACGCTGCCGGTTGATCAGTTTCCAAGAGAAAACTATGCCCAGTATGAAGATGAGGTTGCTCTGTGGGTGAATGAAGACACCTCTCTGAAACCGCATGAGAGATATGTGCTTGATGCAGGAGAATGGGGTACAACGGATGCAATGGCAAACAAAGAGGCAGAAACGGTCAATTCCAAGTATGTAGTTGTAAAGATGCAGGCAGAGAATTGTTCTGATTTCCAGACAGAGTGGAATGCAAGCGGGGGAATCAGCATCGCTCCGGATCTGGCATACATGAAGACCAATGAGGACGGAAGCCTGTCAAGGGCAGATTATCAGCTGGTGGGAGCGAATGAAAATTATAACCTGCAGTGGACAGCCGGAAACGGGGCATCTTTCCCGATTTATTTTGACAAGATCTACTATACAGAAGGCGTGCAGAGAATGAAAGATGCATTCTTCCGGCCGCTGGCAGCAGGAGAAACACTGGAATATACACTGGTTTATGTGGCGGATGAGGATCAGCTGGATTCCTTATATCTGGATATATATCCGGGATATGGAAACACAGAGGAAGGTGTAGCCGCTCCATATGTAAAAGTAAAATAAGTGGTTTAGATTTCTTTACAGAAAATGGAAAAACGCCTATACTGTTAGGAAAAGAAGGATTCGGACAGGAGGCAAAAACAGATGGCGGCGTTTTTAAAAGAAATTGAAAAATTTTACGGGACAAAAGAGAAAAACCGGCAGGGTGAGGATCTGGAGACGTTTCTGGAGCATTATGATCCCCGCAAATATGAGACACCGAGCTGTACCACAGATGCGGTAATCTTTTCTATAACAGGAGAGCTTCTGGAGGTGAATCAGCTGAAAGTGCTTCTGGTGCGAAGGAGCAATCATCCAAGCATCGGGTTCTGGGCGCTGCCCGGCGGGTTTGCCGAAATGAGGGAAAATCTGGAGGATACAGCAAGACGGGAACTGGAAGAAGAGACCGGAGTAAAAGATCTTCCATTGGAACAGTTTGCAGTATATGGAGATTATGACAGAGATCCGAGAACCCGTGTGATCACAACGGCATATCTGTCGCTTGTGAACGAGCAGGACATCACGGTACGGGCAGGGGATGATGCGGCGGACGCGGCATGGTGCAGCCTCCGACAGAAAGAAAATGAAGTCCCCACAGGAGAAGTCAGCAGAAAAGTCTGGCAGCTTCATGTGTCAAATGAAGAGAAGGGGCTGGATACCCGGGCGGAAGTTGAAGAGACATGCAGGGAAGGGCTGATTCGGGAGCGAAAGTTTCAGGTGCTCACAGGCGGAGAGATTGCAGTAGATCACGCGGCGATCATTGTACAGGCAATGTGTATTCTGGCAGACCGCCTTTTAGAAAAGAGATAAAAAGACAAAAAAGTACTGGTATCGGCAGTGTGAAAAAGTACCTGCCGATACCAGTTTTTTATGATTTTTTCTGTTTTTTCCGGCTGCTGGAAATATATGCGATAAATCCAAGACAACCCAGTGCGATCAGCATCCAGATCACAAAAATAGTCGTTCCCTGCGGGCGGAACATGTCGTAATAGCCTTTCAGATAGATCACGACTACGACCCACGGCAGGATATGTGTCATATAGAAGCGAACTTTTGCCGGAAACTTTAAGCCGTCTCCGCTGTTTGCTTCCTGAATGAAATTTTTCCAGCCCCATCCGTTTTTGTGCGTACAGAACAAAAGATATACAACTGAGCCGAGCGGAAGGATATTGTTGGATACAATAAAGTCTTCCAGATCCATAATGTTTGTGCCTGCGCCAAGCGGCTGGAAACCGGACCATACGCTGAATCCGAGGATACATGGAATACTTAAAACTGTGATCAGGAGAATATTGATCCCCACGGCTTTGGTTCTCTTCCATCCAAACAGATCCATCCAGAAAGAGACAATGTTCTCGAAGACTCCGACAATGGTGGACAGTGCCGCACAGAATAAAAACAGGAAGAATAAAGAGCCCCAGATCCGTCCTCCGGCCATCTGTGTGAAAATGTTCGGCAGCGTGATGAATACAAGGCCCGGTCCGGCATCTGGTTCCAAAAGCGAAGCAGGAAGGAATCACGATCAGCCCGGCCATCAGTGCAACGCAGGTATCCAGAAGCACAATGCTCAGAGATTCTCCGGCGAGAGAACGTTTCTTATCCAAGTAGCTGCCGAAGATGGCCATACCGCCCATTCCGATACTCAACGTAAAGAAGGCCTGACTCATAGCTCCAAAGATCACATTTCCGATACCGTTTTTGGCCATACGCTCAAAGTCCGGCACCAGGAAAAAGCGCAGCCCTTCGGAAGAGCCGGTCAGTGTCACGGAACGGATCGTCAGGATAACCATAATTCCCAACAGACAGAGCATGGTGATTTTCATGATCTTTTCCACACCTTTTTGCAGACCAATGCTGCAGATTCCAAAGGAAAGTACGATCACCAGTACCGTCCAGAACATCAGCGTCGGAACGGAAGAAAGCATTCCGGTGTATTTTTCAGAGACTTCAGAAGCTGTCACTGAGGCAAATTCTCCTTTTGCCATGCGAAAGCAGTAGTAGAGCATCCAGCCGCCTACCATAGAATAAAACATGACCAGAAGATAATTTCCGGCAATGGCTGCCCATCTGGCGTAATGCCACCTGGTGTGCGGCGGTTCCAGTGCATTGTAGGATGTGGCAATACTTTTCTGACTTGCCCTTCCTACACTGAATTCACATACAATGATGGGAAGTCCCAGGATGACAAGAAAGAGCAGGTATACCAGGATAAAGGCCGCTCCGCCGTATTTTCCAGCCATGTAGGGAAACTTCCAGACGTTCCCGAGCCCGATCGCACATCCTGCAGATACCAGGATAAAACCGAGGCGGGAACCAAACTGTTCTCGTTTCATAAAAACCTCCATAAACATATAATATTATTTCTCCCCGCGGGAGTTTTCTTTGGAAACTTTGTTAGTATACCACGTTGGCGCGGCAAAGTAAAGAAAATGTTGGGTATGTACCTTGTCGGAAATGCGGATTTATGATAAGATAATCGGAAGAATGTTTG
>OGDP01001955.1_pt1 | contig 11683 bp, 9 predicted proteins | sample 1570441 | NCBI WGS metagenome assembly OGDP01 (sample SAMEA2581961, study PRJEB24529) | metagenome | biome: Human gut stool | place: China | collected 2011
GCGAAATCAAGGCAATCAACCACACGCGCGGTGCCGAATTTTACTTTACTCTTCCAAAGGAGGACAAATAACATGACACATAAACTTTCTATTTTATTAGTAGAAGATGAAAAAAACATCTGCGACTTCATCTCCGCCTCCCTGTCCGCACAGGATTACCGCATTTCCACCGCACACACGGGAAAAGAAGCACTTCCGATCATCACGTCCCAGTGCCCGGATCTGATTCTCCTCGACCTGGGGCTTCCGGACATGGACGGCATGGAGATCATCCGCCAGGTCCGCACCTGGTCCAGCATCCCGATCATCGTCCTCTCCGCCCGCACGCAGGAACAGGAAAAGGTACGTGCGCTCGACCTTGGCGCGGATGATTATCTGACCAAGCCGATCGGCACCTCCGAGCTTCTCGCGCGCATCCGGACTGCCCTGCGCCACAGCAACCGCTTAAACACAGCTTCTCCGCTTTATAAGCGCCCATTCCATGCAAAGGGACTGACGATCGATTTTGAAAAACATCTGGTATCGGTTGATGGAAGGGATGTCCATCTGACGCAGATCGAGTTTAAGATTATCTCCCTGCTGGCACAGAATTCCGGCAGAGTCATGACGTATGATACGATTATTTCGAATATCTGGGGTCCCTATGCGGACGATGATAACAGTATTCTGCGCGTGAATATGGCACATATTCGAAGGAAACTGGAGCAGAATCCAGCGGAACCGCAGTATGTGTTTACGGAGATCGGGATTGGGTATCGGATGATTGAGGATGAGATGCAGTAATAGATAGATTGATTGATTGTCGTGATGCGGAAAGAGGCGTCCGGGAATCTGCACCGCCTGCGTCTCCAATTATCATTGTTCGCTTGCTTTCGCTACATCTGTTCGTCTGGATCGGACAAAAATGTCCGCCCCAGCCGGACAGCTGGCGTGGGATGTGTACAATCGATAATTGGAACGCTGGCTTTTGATTGTCTATTTTTGTTTTTGTCTGTTTTTTTATTCTACTTCGCTTTCAATGACTCCATCGTATATTATACAGACATCCAGGTATTGGACAGCGTAGAGCTGGATAAGAATGGATTCTTGCCCAAGCGTGATTTATACACTTACCAGCTTAAGAACTATCTGGAGTACAATCTGAAGAAACCTGATTATACTTGCATGATTTATTTCGCTGAAAACAAGAAAAAGTTGGAAAAAGAGGCTGTAAAGGTAAAAGGCAAGTATAAAAAGAGTAAGAATATGGTTTTGCAGGTGGTGAAGCCTGAGGCTTTCACATTTGCAAAACCGCAGGAATAAGATTTCAAGTATGAAAACAAAACTATATCTTCTTTTTTTCTTCGTTTTCCCCTTGTTCATGTCGGCGTGTCGTGGTGATGACCCGATACCTGATCCTCCGGTTGATGGGAAACGTACTGTGCTGGTATATATGGCAGCGGATAATAGTATAAATCCATTGGCTAGCTTTACGGATGGGGATTTGGAGGAATTGAAAGCTGGGATGGCTTCAATTGATAATACATCTGATATGCATTTATTGGTGTATATAGATACGGGATTTCCTCGTTTGATTGAAATTGAAAATAAAGGTGGTACTGTTGTTGAAACAATAGTCAAAGAATACGAAGATAGAAATTCGTGCGGAGTCGCTGAGACGCAAGAGGTATTCAATGATGTGTTTGGGAATTCTTTATATAAAGCGGAAAGTTATGGTTTGATTTATTGGTCGCATGGGGAAGGATGGATACCTACTCCATTGCCTTCTACTCGCTGGATAGGAAATGATAAGACTGGAGGAGGGCATTATATGAATATTGAGGACTTGAAGTTAGTATTACAGAACGCTCCTCATTTTGATTTTATTATGTTTGATGCTTGCTTTATGCAGTCGGTGGAAGTCGCGTATGAGTTGCGTGATTGTTGCGATTACTATATTGGTTTCCCTGCTGAGAATCCTGGTCCTGGTGCTGCCTATGATAGAATGTTTCCATTTATATTTCAGAAAGGTGCAGCGGTAGAAATGGCTATTGGGACTTTTGCTGCTTATGATGAAATTTATACTGGAAAAATAGGAAGTAATAGCAATTGGACAATGGGCACTGCTATAGATGTGCTGAAATCTTCTGAGCTTGAGAACTTAGCTGCTGCTACAGCAAATGCTTTGTCGGGAGTGACAGCAGATAGAGAAGTTCTTCGGTCATCGGTCTTTGATTATGATCAGCGTAAAGTAGGATCGTCTTATTATGTAGGCTATTATGATTTCGTAGAAATGATGGAAAAACTCGTTGTGGATGAAGTTGCCTTGGATGAATGGAAGCAAGCATATGATGCAGCTTCTGTCTGTTGGAAAAAAACGCCGATGATTTATTCGATGTCTGTTGGTATGTTCTCCATGAAGCGGGCAAATGGGGTTAGCCATTATATACCTTCCACTGCCACTTCTGCTGCTGCTCAAGCTGCTAATGCCGCTTATCGTTCTACCTTATGGTATAGTGCTGTCGGTCTTGCTCGGCTTGGTTGGTAAGCTTATAAAAACTTGCATACTGAACGGATTATTATAGGTGTAAAAACTTGTAATAATCCGTTTTTTTATGCCTATTCTTATTAAAAATGAGTCTTTTAATAATATTTTCCTTTGGAAATTATATTTTATTGAAAATAATTATTTTCTTTGCATCGTCAAACTTAAAAAACGAAGAATTATGAAATATGTAATCATTGGCGGTGTAGCAGGTGGAGCCACGGCAGCCGCCCGACTAAGAAGAGTGGACGAAATGGCTGAAATTCTCTTATTGGAGAAAGGCCCTTACATCTCGTACGCTAATTGTGGTTTACCTTATTATATAGGCGGAGTGATAGCAGAGCGCGAGAAGCTGCTGGTGCAGACACCCGAATCTTTCGGCAAGCGCTTCCGCATTGATGTGCGTGTGCAGAATGAAGTAATCGCCATCCATCCCAAAAACAAGACCGTTACCATACGCAATGTGGAAGGCAAGGAGTACGACGAAAGCTATGACAAACTTTTGCTTTCTCCCGGTGCCAACCCCGTGAAGCCCCCCTTGGAAGGCATTAATTCCGAAGGCATCTTCACGTTGCGCAATGTAGAAGATACCGACCATATCAAGGCTTATATCTCGGACAAGCAGGTGAAACGCGCCGTGGTGGTAGGTGCCGGTTTCATCGGATTGGAAATGGCGGAGAACCTGCATCATGCCGGTGTTCATGTGTCTGTAGTCGAAATGGGTAATCAGGTGATGGCACCTATCGACTTCTCTATGGCGGCACCTATTCATCAGCATCTGTTGCAGAAAGGCGTCTCTCTCTATCTGGAAGAAGGAGTAACCCATTTCAAGCGTACGGACAACGGAATCACCGTATTCCTGAAAAGCGGAAAGGCCATTCCTGCCGATATGGTGTTACTCTCCATCGGTGTGCGTCCTGCCACTGCATTGGCGCAACAAGCCGGCTTGAAACTGGGCGAGATGGGCGGTATCTGGGTAGACGAACACTTGGAGACTTCCGAAAAAGACATCTATGCTGTGGGCGATGCCATCGAATATCCTCATCCGCTGACCGGAAAGCCCTGGCTCAATTATCTGGCAAATCCTGCCAACCGCCAGGGACGTATCGTTGCTGATAATATGGTGTTTGGCAATACTGTTTCCTACGAAGGAGCTATCGGCACCTCCATTGCCAAAGTATTCGACATGACGGTAGCCTCTACGGGCCTTGCAGCCAAACGCTTGAAGCAGTGGGGCATGGAATATCAAAGCTCGGTGACTCACTCGGCATCTCATGCCGGTTACTATCCGGATGCCCTACCTTTGACCTTGAAACTGACTTTCCATCCCAAAACCGGTAAACTCTATGGTGCGCAATGTATCGGTTACGAGGGAGTGGACAAGCGAATCGACCAGATAGCCGGACTCATCAAGCGGGGTGGCACAGTCTACGATTTGATGGAGACGGAGCACACGTATGCGCCTCCTTTCTCCTCGGCCAAAGACCCCATCGCTATTGGCGGCTATGTAGCATCGAACATTATCAGCGGTGCTATGCCCGTCATCTCTTGGCGCGAGCTGGTAGAAGAGAAGGATAAAGTGATGCTGATAGATACCCGTACGCCCGAGGAATTCTCTTTCGGCACCATTCCGGGAGCCGTCAATATTCCGTTGGACGAAATGCGCGAGCATTTGGCAGAGATACCTACAGACAAGCCGGTAGTGCTTTTCTGTGCTGTGGGTCTGCGCGGTTATCTGTCCCTGCGCATCCTGATGGGGTGCGGCTATCGCAATGTGCGCAATCTGATAGGTGGTTATAAGACCTACTCCACGGCAACAGCACCTCTGCCGTCTCTATCTGCTCCGGCAGGCGGCGGCTCTTCTTCTTCTTCGGTAGAGGCTGCTACTGATGATGTTCCTGCGGATGCATCAGTGTCCAAGAAGGAAACGTTGAAGATAAATGCTTGCGGTTTGCAATGTCCGGGACCTATCATGCAGGTGAAAAAGGCGATGGATAGCATTGCTGTGGGCGAGCGTGTGGAGATTGTGGCAACCGATGCCGGTTTTGCACGCGATGCTTCTGCCTGGTGTGATACGACGGGAAATAAATTGATAGAGAAGCATGACGAGAAAGGACGCTATACGGTAGTCATCGAGAAAGGTGCTCCGGCTTGTACATCTGCTTCCAATGTTTCCGCAGCCGGGGGGAGGGGAAAGACGCTGATTCTGTTCAGTGACGACCTGGACAAAGCGCTGGCAACCTTCGTACTAGCAAACGGAGCAGCGGCAACGGGACAGAAAGTAACCATTTTCTTCACCTTCTGGGGACTGAACGTCTTGAAGAAAGTGCAGAAACCCAGTGTGCAGAAGGACTTCTTCGGCAAGATGTTCGGCATGATGCTGCCGTCCAGCTCTTTGAAACTGAAGTTGTCGCAGATGAATATGTTTGGCATGGGCAGCCGCATGATGCGCTTCTTGATGAAGCGCAAGGGAGTGGATTCTTTGGAGTCGTTGCGCTCGCAGGCATTGGCGCAGGGAGTGGAATTCATTGCTTGCCAGATGTCTATGGATATGATGGGCATCCAGCACGAAGAACTTCTGGATGAAGTAACCATCGGCGGCGTGGCTACCTATATGGAACGTGCGGACAAGGCAAATGTGAACTTATTTATATAGGAGGACAAGATATGGAGACTTTATGTAAAATCCGTGATGTTTATCGGGCTATTGCCGAGTTCGAGGTGCAGTTTACGCAGATGTATGATTTATCGCTGAATGAAGGAATGCTGTTGTGCACGCTGCTCAATACTCCTAAGCTTACCTCCAGTGAGATAGCCGAGGCACTGGGTTTGTCTGCCTCCAACACTTCAAAGGTCATTCGCTCTGTCGAGGGAAAGAAGCTCATTACCCGTCTGATAGGTAAGGAAGATAAGCGTCAGATGCGTTTTTCTCTTACGACAGAAGGCAAGAACCGGATTTCGGATATTAAGAATGCTACTTTCGAATTGTCGGAGTTGTTGCAGCAGGTAGTTAGCCTCGTATAGTTTTGTGTAAAAGCGAATTAATATCGTGTTTGCAGGAAGTTAATATCCTGCGGACACGATATTTGTTTTTTGTAGGACACGTTATTAACTTCTTGCACGACATGTTGTTAGTATCGTGTATTGCATGCTATAAATTGTTTGTATCTGTTCGTGTGTATTTCTATCTTTTATTACTGAGAAATTTACTAAGAATCTTTAATAATGTCTCTTTCGACAATTTCTTAACTCTTAATCAATTCTTTTCTCTGTTTTAAAAATGAACTTGATTGGAAAAGCCATTCTTTATGAATCGCCTATATACTCAGTCGTATTTCCGTAAAGGAACACAAGCTTGATACCAAAGAAATAAATTGAAACTTTCTATGTCAATTGCCTAATATTATTTTACTTTGCTGTCAAATAGTAAGCAATACAGCGATTGATATGCAGAAATTATTGTCTTTGCCGCCTAATCTGGTGTCGGCATTCTATGAACTGGAAAATGTAGACCGTACGGAATGGTTTTGTACTTCCGACCCGGTGGGAATGAAACTTGGCTCGGGTGGGGGAACTACCTGGCTCTTGAGAGAATGGCAGAAGGAACGGGATAGGAAGTATTGGGCGGAGGAGCGTATTCCAACAGAAAAGTGCATTCCAACAGAGAAAAGCATTCCAATAGAGAAGCGTATTCTGCTGCATGCCGGAGGACAAAGCCGTCGTTTACCGGGATATGCACCGGCGGGCAAGATATTGACCCCGATTCCGGTGTTTCGCTGGGCGCGTGGACAAAAACTGGGACAGAATTTATTATCCCTTCAACTCCCACTTTACGAAAAGATAATGGAGCGGGCTCCCGAAAGACTGCGTACGCTGATTGCCAGTGGTGACGTATATATCCGTGCGGAAAAGCCGCTTCAAGAGATTCCCGATGCAGATGTGGTGTGCTATGGACTGTGGGTAGACCCGTTGCTCGCCACACATCATGGTGTGTTTATCTCGGACCGGAATCAACCGGAATCCTTGGATTTCATGCTTCAGAAACCCTCTCTGGAAGAATTGGAAAACCTCTCCAAGACACATCTCTTTTTAATGGATATCGGCATCTGGCTATTGAGCGACCGGGCCGTTGACTTGCTGATGAAACGTTCGCAGAAGGCAGATGGGGCTTTGGACGTGGATACGCCATATTCCGACTTGAAATACTATGACTTGTATGCTGACTTTGGCTTGTCCTTAGGAAATCATCCCCGTATTGAGGATGAAGAGCTGAATAGCCTCTCCGTCGCCATATTGCCTTTGCCCGGAGGCGAATTCTACCATTATGGAACAAGCCGCGAACTGTTGTCTTCAACCGTCACCTTACAGAATAAGGTCTACGACCAGCGCCAGATTATGCACCGGAAGTTGAAGCCCAATCCGGCCATCTTTGTGCAGAATGCAGAAGTGCATCTCCCCCTTACTCCGAAGAACGACAGTCTTTGGATTGAAAATAGCTTTGTTGGAGCTTCTTGGCGGCTGGGGGCACGGCAGATTATCACGGGTGTTCCCAAGAATGACTGGAGGCTGACCATTCCAGACGGTATCTGCATTGATATAGTTCCGCTTGCCGACCAGCGCTGGGCAGTACGCCCCTATGGTTTTGACGATACTTTTAAGGGGGATATTCGGGATGAAAAGACACTGTTCCTTGGAATGTCGTTTTCGGAATGGCTGGTCGAACGGGAATTGTCGGTGGAAGACATCACCGGCAGAAAAGAGGACCTGCAGGCTGCTGCCATCTTCCCGGTTGTGGAAGATAAAGAGCAGATGGGGACAGTGCTTCGATGGATGGTTTCCGAACCGGGCTTGACGGAAGGAAAGGCTGTCTGGCTGGAAAGTCGTCGGTTGTCCGCCGACGAAATTTCAGCACAAGCCGACTTGCGTCTGCTGTATGCACAGCGGGAGAGCTTCTGCAAAGGAAACTGGGAAGTGCTGGCACGCAACCATGCAAAGAGTGTATTCTATCAACTCGACTTGATGGATGTGGCCGGTGAATTCCATAAATTCGGCATTGACAAGCCGGAAGTGTTGCCGACAGATGCCTCGCTGATGCAGCGTATCCATAACCGGATGCTGCGTGCACAGATTGAGAAGCTGGACGGAAGGGACTTCAAGGCAGACGAGCAGGCCGCATTCAACTTGTTGCGCGAAGGATTGCTGACTGATTTGTATGAACGCAAGAGCAGTCCTCGCCTGAATGTGTATAGTGACCAGATTGTATGGGGGCGTAGCCCCGTACGCATAGATATGGCGGGAGGATGGACGGACACTCCGCCTTACTCCTTGTTTGCCGGTGGGAGTGTGGTGAATATTGCCATTGAACTGAACGGGCAGCCGCCTTTACAAGTGTACATCAAACCTTGCGCGGAGCATCGCATCGTGTTGCGCTCCATTGATATGGGAGCCATGGAGGTGGTGAATACTTTTGAGGAATTGCAATCCTATTGCATGATAGGTTCCCCCTTTTCCATTCCCAAAGCAGCATTGGCGCTGGCCGGGTTTGTTCCGGCTTTTTCAGAAACGGCTTATCCTTCGCTGGAAAAACAACTGGAAGCCTTCGGCACAGGTATAGAGATTACATTGCTTTCTGCCATACCTGCAGGTTCCGGTCTGGGCACAAGCTCCATTTTGGCTTCTACTGTCTTGGGTTCATTGAGTGACTTTTGCGGACTGATGTGGGATAAGAACGAAATATGCCGCCGTACGCTTGCCCTGGAACAGTTGCTGACGACCGGTGGCGGTTGGCAAGACCAATACGGTGGGGTACTGCAAGGTATCAAACTGTTGCAGACGGAGGCTGGATTTGCCCAGCAGCCATTGGTACGCTGGTTGCCCGAGCATTTGTTTACCCATCCGGAATACCGCGATTGCCATCTGCTGTATTATACGGGCATTACGCGTACAGCCAAGGGCATCCTTGCAGAAATAGTACGCTCCATGTTCCTCAACTCTTCCCTGCACCTGGGGTTATTAGAAGAGATGAAAGCACATGCCTTGGATATGGCCGAAGCCATTCAACGGAATGACTTCAAGAGTTTCGGAACACTGGTAGGCAAGACATGGATGCAGAAGAAGGCACTGGACAGTGGAACAAATCCTCCTGCCGTAGAGGACATCATCCGTCAGATAAAAGACTATACCTTAGGATATAAACTGCCGGGAGCCGGTGGGGGAGGTTATCTGTATATGGTGGCTAAGGATCCGCAGGCAGCCCTGCGCATCCGTGAGACCTTGACGCTGAATGTACCGAATCCGAGAGCCAGGTTCGTAGAAATGTCACTCTCGGATAAGGGATTCCAGGTGTCGCGGAGCTGAAATTCATCATTCATGATGATACGGCCCCCCGTTCAGTATGGTCATCGCCCGGTAGAGTTGCTCCACAAAGATGAGGCGCACCATCTGATGGGAAAAGGTCATGCGTGAGAGGGACATCTTCTCGTGTGCCGCTTCGTACACTTTGGGGGAGAATCCGTAAGGGCCTCCGATAATAAATACCAGCCGTTTGTTCACGGTATTCATCTTGCGCTTCATATAGTCTGCGAACTCTATGGAGCGCATTTCTTTTCCACCTTCGTCCAGCAGTACGACCACATCTCCCGGCTGGAGAGCTTTCAATATCAGTTCCCCTTCCTTTTCCTTCTGCACTTCCATGGAGAGGCTCTTGGTGTTTTTCAGTTCGGGGATGACTTCCATCTCGAATGAGAGATAACGCTTGGTACGTTGCACATAGTCGTTGATGGCTGTTATAAAGTGTTGTTCTACAGTTCGTCCTACAACGAGCAGAGTAGTTTTCATACTGGTTCTGTTTTGATTAGCGCACAAATTTAGCATTTTTTTATTGTATTTTGAGACAAATGCTTACCTTTGCCTATCATAAATACTTGTGAAAATGAAAAAACGGGTAATCTTTTTGTTGACCGGTCTCTTCATTTGGACGTCTGTGCTGCTGGCTCAGAATGTTCCCGAGGGAGTGATTGGAGCCTTCAAGGAAGGAAACTCTCAGGAGCTCAACAAGTATCTGGGTGACAAGGTCGATTTAATCATTCAGAATAAGTCGACCCACGCCGACAAGCGGACGGCAGAGGGCACAATGGCTGCTTTCTTTTCCAACCACAAGGTCGGCAGTTTTAATGTGAACCATCAGGGGAAGCGCGATGAGTCCGGTTTCGTCATCGGTACCTTGATGACCGCAAATGGAAACTTTCGGGTGAATTGTTTCTTCAGAAAAGTACAGAGCAAATATGTCATACATCAAATAAGGATAGATAAAACAGATGAATAAGGAAGAAGAATTGATTGACAGGCTGATAGACCTGGCTTTCGCCGAAGATATAGGCGATGGAGACCATACAACCCTTTCGTGCATTCCTGCTACGGCAATGGGCAAGTCCAAACTGTTGATAAAAGAACCGGGCATCCTGGCCGGTATCGAGATAGCAAAGGAGGTGTTCCGCCGTTTCGATCCTACCATGAAGGTGGAAGTGTTCATTAATGACGGTACAGCCGTAAAGCCTGGTGATGTGGCCATGATTGTGGAAGGCAAGATACAGTCTTTGTTGCAAACGGAGCGTCTGATGCTGAACATCATGCAGCGCATGAGTGGCATTGCCACCATGACACATAAGTATGCCGAGCAACTGAAAGGTACGAATACCCGTGTACTCGATACCCGCAAGACTACTCCGGGCATGCGTATCCTCGAGAAAATGGCAGTGAAAATCGGTGGCGGTGTAAACCACCGTATCGGCTTGTTCGATATGATTTTGCTGAAAGACAACCATGTGGACTTTGCGGGAGGCATCGACAAGGCCATCAACCGTGCGAAGGAATATTGCAAGGGAAAAGGCAAGGACCTCAAGATAGAAATAGAAGTGCGCAACTTCGACGAATTGCAGCAGGTGCTCGACCTGGGCGGTGTAGACCGTATCATGTTCGACAACTTTACGCCGGCAATGACAAAGAAGGCCGTAGAGATGGTAGGCGGCCGCTATGAAACGGAATCTTCCGGCGGCATCACGTTTGATACGCTCCGCGACTATGCCGAATGCGGTGTAGACTTTATCTCAGTCGGTGCGCTGACCCATTCTGTGAAGGGATTGGATATGAGTTTTAAAGCATGTTGACAAAGGCAGAACGCGTTATTGCAGAATAATAAGGAAAGCCTCTCATAAAGAATGCTGCATTAAGGCAGATTTATGAGAGGCTTTCTCTTGATAACCGGTAGAGTAATGGCACCCGGAAAAACAGATGGTGTATTTGGGAGAAACAGATGGTCTGTTTGGGGCAGATAGATGATGCGTTTGGCTGTAACGGATGATGTGTTTCAATGGATAAATAGCGTAGGAAGGTATGAAAAACATAACATGGAATAAAGTAAAAACAACTGTCAAAGGTTGGCAAGTGGGAGACTACATCCGGCAGACTTCCATTGTGGTGATTGGTGTACTGATTACCTTTGCCGGTAGTGAGTTGGTTACTCAAAACTCCGAGAAGAAAGATATTCAAGCCACCATGTCGCTGATTAGGGATGAACTGAAAAGCAACCGGGAGAATTATGAGAGTATCGTTTCAGAGTTTAGAGAGGATGAACGTCTTTCCAGCTTATTGGTGGAGTATGACTTAAAGCATCGGACGATACCAGAAGATTCATTGATACAGTTCCGCTTTCTTATGGGGCATATCCGCAGTTTTTATTATAGTCAGAATGCATTGGATATACTTAAAAACTCCATGTTGATGCAGAAGATTTCAGATAAAGAGCTACTGTTGCAGTTGACCGGAATCTATGAGGTATTGGATGGATTTAGGGCGACTATGAATGGCTATTACGATATGAAGGACGAAATTATGGTTCCTTTCCATTTGGCATTGACTGATGAACAGACGGACCAGATAAATCGTGGAGGATATGAGGCGTGGGATATTTACTTGTCGGACAGGTCGGTACGGAACTTTGTCAGGGTAGCGCGGAACTATTTTACGCCGGACTATGTAGAACGTGTGGGAAAACGTATAGACGAGGCAATACAAGCGCTTGAGAAAAAGTATCATTTAGAATGAAAAGATATGGGAAAGACAAGCTTTAACAGGTTGAACCATAAGATAAAAAGTTGGCGC
>OGDP01001961.1_pt1 | contig 11625 bp, 10 predicted proteins | sample 1570441 | NCBI WGS metagenome assembly OGDP01 (sample SAMEA2581961, study PRJEB24529) | metagenome | biome: Human gut stool | place: China | collected 2011
GCCTTGAATTTCGTGGCGAACTTTGGTGCCGACTCCACGCGTCCGGGCTCTGGCACGATGAACTACTTGGGTAGCTATCGCTTTGAAATTAAGTACACGGAACCTGCTGGTTACAAGCAAGGTGGTGCAGAAGCCCCGAGCGCTTTGATGGCCATGAACCGTTCGATTGCCAAGATTGCTGACGTGAAGTCGCCTTGGGACTTGGATAAGAAGGCTGAACGCACGACCTATACGGTGGGTGTGTCTCGTTGCGATGATGCCAAGCCCGGTGAACGTTCTCGTTCTTGCACGTTGATGGTTGATATGCGCTCGCCCACGCAAGGTCCTTTGAGTGCCATTCGTGCTCAAATCGAGCCGACCTTTAAGGCCGCTTTGGACGAAGAAAATGCCAAGTACGGTCGCAAGACCGGTGACAAGGATGCCGTGTCGATGGAATTGGTATGGTTTGGCGATCGTCCGGCTTACCAACGTCCGCATTATAACGACATCGCCTCTCAAATTTATTGGCAAAGCGCTCACACGGTGGGTACCGACATCATTAAGGAATTGCCCACGCGTGCTGCTAGCTTAAACGACAACGTGCCCGCAGCCGTTGGTGTGCCGACCGTGAACTTTAACGTTCATACGCCTGCTGTTAGCGGTGGTGGTCACTCCTTTAACGAATGGGGTATCCCGGGTGACGCCGTTGCTGAAGGTAAGCGCATCTTCCGTATGGTGTTGATGGGCTTGACGGCCGCCGGTTACCACACGAGTTCCGGCAAGGTGATTGCACCGACCGCAGCCGATATGGGTAACCGTACGACTGAAGATATGTATTAATTGCACGCCATGGAAAGGAGTTCATGATGAAAGCAAAATTATTAGTGGCTTTGTTGGGTTCTTTGGCTGCCGGCGTTGCAATGGCTGAAGTCTCTAGCGTTTTAACGGTTGATATCGCCGGTCCCGGCGGTCACAGTAACGGGGCTTACGGTCGCACCAATGCGGTTCACGCTTCGGCTCGCGCGATTATGGAAATTGAAAAAGCCATTCCGTCGCAAAAGCAATGCGTGGTTTCTGCCTTAAACGGCGGTAACTCGGTTAACTCCATCGCTCAAGACGGTCATTTCAAGGTGTCTTTGAAAGCCAAAGACGCCAAGGAAATGGAAGCGTTAAAGAAGAAGGTGGATGCGGCTGTTGCTGCTGGCGTGAAGGCTGAAAATGACTTCCGTGGTGTGAAGGAAGGCGATATGACGGGTGGTGTGCCTGCTCATGTTCGTTATACCATCAAGTAAGCGACTCAACTTTAAGTAGTGGCAAAGACCGCTGACGGGGAGACTCGTTGGCGGTTTTTGTTGGGCGTTTGAAATGGTATCAATGGTATCAATTGGGTGATACTATTGATACCATTTGTGAATATTTTGAATGTAATGACTAAGTTTTAACATATTGAAAATAAATAGAATTTACTAAATCTTTTCGACGGATAGTTGATGAAGAATGGTATCAATCGAGTGATACCATTGATACCATTTGAGTCGACGAATTTGTCCTTGGTTACCTTAAGAATTTTAACCGTATAGAAAATAAGCTTATTTCCAATAAGCTTATTGATGATAAGGTTATTTTTTCGTATACTCTAAAGCATGTACAAAGTGGAGATGCGAGAAATGGCCTATACATCAGTAAATATCAATCGTTTTTACGGCCGAGAACGAGAACTACAACTCTTGAAAAAATTTCAAGAAGATGTTTTTGAACGTGGAATCAGTCGATTTGTCGTCGTAACGGGAAGAAGGCGTATTGGCAAAACGCGTCTAATTGAAGAAGCGTTGCCCGATAGCACCAAGATGCCAACAATCTCCATTTACGTTGCGTCACAGCTGGCCAATTCGAATTTGACGGACTTTGTTCATGAAATTCAAAAGGCGCTAGAGATTCCTTATCCCTTAGCGATCTCCAGCTACGAAGACGCTTTTGCCCTCATTTTTAAAGAAGCCGAACGTCGTCCGATAACGCTAGTGCTGGATGAATTTCAAAACTTTAATGTGGTTGATCCGACCGTCTTTGATACATTGCAAAGGTTGTGGGATCGTCAACATCAAAAATCAAAAATCTTGATCGTAACTTGCGGATCTGTGGCAAGTAGCATGAGAGATATTTTTGAAAATGGAAAGGCCCCTCTTTTTGCCAGAGAAAGTGCATTCATTCGCTTGATGCCATTTTTACCGCAATTGTTAAAAACAATCTTGTCAGATCATAAGAGAGATTTCACAGGCGAAGATTTGTTGTCGCTATACGCCTTTACCGGCGGCGTTGCGCATTATGTGAAGTCCTTTTTAGCAACGGGTGCATTAACTTTTGATGAGATGCTCAATCAATCATTGTTGTTTAATTCTGGGTTGATTTCAGAGGCGCAACTCATGATTGCTGCGGAGTTTAAGGGCAACGCTTCTCGGATGAATGAAATCCTGATGGCGATTTCTCAAGGTCGATGCAAGCGCTCTGAACTTGCGTCCTTGTTTGATGTTGATATATCCGGGCACTTGCACCAATTGGAAAATATGTATGGCTTAATTGAGAAGGTTGAGCCACTCGGAAAAAATGGTGCGAAGAGAAAGCGTGTTCGTTACGAGTTGACGGATGAACTATTGGATTTTTGGTACACATTCTGTCTCCCTAATCTCAAAATGCTCCAGTCAGATAAAACGATGGCGTTGCGAGAATTGATCAAGAGTGGATACCCAACCTGGTCTGGGCGAATTTTGGAGCGACTGTACCGCCGTCACTTCAGAAATCTTGGGATTTTTACCGATGTTGGCCCATGGTGGGACAAAAACGGTGAAAACGAGATTGACTTGGTTGCAGTCAATAGTGTCCATAAACGTATAGTTTTTGCCGAAGTTAAGCGTAATGAGGACAAAATTGATTTGAATACGCTAAAGAAGAAAGTGGAGGCATTTTTGACCTTTAACCCTGAGTATGCTTCTTACAAACAGGAGACACTAGCTTTGTCGCTAAAAGAGTTGTCGGCAGACGGAGTGTTGCCATTTTTGAATGAAGCTGTTGACTAATCAAAAAAAGAGGCGCTGGTGAACGCCTCTTTTTCGTTGGACCAAGAAGTCTTTGTAGGACTGAGAGATTCGATAAACCAAGGAGAAAAGTTTATCGTCACCCTTGAGCTGGGAGAAAACTTCTTCAACGTTAGTTCCACCCCTTTAGGCCCTATCGTTTTAGAAGCTAGCTCAAACTTCTTTTTGATACTTAGCAATTTACCGAAGAATTCTTTAGCGAACCTTACGAAGTATCGTGGTTAGTAGTATATTAATGAGAATAATTCTCAAATGCAAGCTATTTTGTTGTTTTCTTTGCGGATTCTCGTAACGGAGTGTATCAAAAGAGTCTCAAAACAAAACCGCCGAAAGATTTCTCCTTCGGCGGTCTTTCTCAGACTGAACCAGCTTAAATTTTGCCGATCAAGTCATTGGTCATCTTCATGGCCTTTTGCCCCGGACGCCATGCGGCAGGGCAAGCTTCACCAGGGTTGGCAGCCGTGTATTGAGCAGCTTGAACCTTACGCAAAAGTTCTTGAGCGTCGCGACCGATGCCACTGTCGTGCACTTCCATGACAACGACTTCACCGTTGGGGTTAATGACGAATGTGCCGCGTTCGGCCATGCCTTCTTCTTCGATGAGGACACCAAAGTTGCGACTCAAGGTAAGCGTCGGATCGCCAATCATCGGGAACTGCACCAAACCCACGGCAGGGCTGGATTCATGCCAAGCCATGTGTGTGAAGTGGCTATCGGTGGAGACCGCATAGATTTCAACGCCAAGAGCCTTAAAGGCGTCGTAGTTAAGGGCCAAGTCTTGCAATTCGGTCGGGCAGACAAAGGTGAAGTCTGCCGGGTAGAAGAACACGATGGACCACTTGCCAAGAAGGTCGTTTTGCGTGATGTCAACGAAGTCACCGTTGTGAAAGGCGGTTGCCTTGAAGGGGAGGAGGGTCTTTTTGAGTAAAGCCATTTTATTATTCCTTTTTGTTTAAACCGAAACGTCGGTTTTTCAATCAGTGTGTAGACACTTTAACATTATTTGTATTTGAGAGTCACTCTCATTTGTATCGAGGAATGTCAGGTTGTTAGAGGTGTAAAATCTGCTTAAATGTTAAGCAAAATATTTGTGTAAAAATCATAGAAATTTCAATTAATTACGGAGATAATCCCACTTTTCCCTAAGAGATAATCCAACTTTTTCCCGATAGATAATCAGACTTTTTTCTCATCAATTCCAAAAGGTTTTCTTTTTGAGGAATTTTTGAGGGATCATTTCGTATTGAAAAATGAAGATTGAGTACGAGGGGGATTTGTTACTGTTATTGTTAATAAAAATACTAGAGAAAATCCTTTAAATTCGGTAAGATAGGCCCTCTTTCAACTTTTGGCCAGTAAAGCCATGTCTGAACGCGAATTATTATTATCTGATTTCGATTACGACTTGCCTCAAGAGCGTATCGCACAGTTTCCCTTAGCTGATCGCAGCGCAAGCCGTCTTTTGCACGTCGAACCTGAAAAATTAACCGACTACCACTTCAAAGACATCGTCGATCTTCTTCGCCCCGATGACCTTTTGGTGATGAATAACACCAAGGTGATCAAAGCCCGTCTTTTGGGTAAGAAAGAAAGCGGTGGTGCGGTCGAAGTTTTAATCGAACGTATTACGGGTGAGAAAACCGCCATTTCCATGGCGCGTGCGAGTAAAAGCCCCAAGGCCGGTACCAACTTAATTTTTGAAGCCGAAGGCCGTCAAGAAGTGGTCCACGTGACGGGGCGTGAAGGGGAATTCTTCCTTTTGGAGTTTGAACACCCCGTTTTAGAAGTGTTGGATGTTTTCGGTAAAGTGCCGCTTCCTCACTACATCGAGCACGCAGCAACCAAGGCCGATGAATCTCGCTATCAAACGGTTTATGCCAAAACGCCGGGTGCGGTTGCCGCTCCCACGGCCGGTCTTCACTTTACCGATGAGATTTTGAACGCCTTGCGTGAAAAGGGAATTCAAACGGCTTTTGTGACTTTGCACGTCGGTGCCGGTACTTTCCAACCGGTGCGAGTGGAAAAACTCTCTGAGCACGTTATGCACTCGGAGTGGTACACGATTAGCGAAGAGACCGTGAAGATGGTCAATGAGGCCAAAGCGACCGGTCGTCGTGTGGTCTCTGTCGGTACAACGAGTCTTCGTGCGCTCGAGAGCGGTGCCGTCGCTAAAGGCGTTTTAGGGGCCGGAAGCCGAGATACGCGCTTATTTATTAGGCCCGGTTACGAATTCAAAATTATTGATGCGTTAATCACGAATTTCCATTTGCCGAAGTCCACCTTGATGATGTTGGTGTCTGCTTTAGCCGGGAAAGAACGCATTGAATCTGCTTACCAATATGCCATTGAAAAAGAATACCGATTCTTTAGCTATGGCGATGCCATGCTTTTGGAAAAAAAGCCGGAGTAATGACAAGTGAGTCTTGAATTTAAATTAAAGAAAACCTCGGGCAAAGCTCGCCGAGGCGAAATGAAGCTCAATCACGGTACGGTGCAAACACCGATCTTTATGCCGGTGGGCACGTACGGTACCGTTAAGGCCATGACGACGCGTGAATTGGAAGAAATTGAAAGCCAAATCATTTTGGGCAATACCTTTCACTTGTGGTTGCGCCCCGGTCTTGACGTGATTGAAAAGCACGGCGGTCTTCACCGTTTTATGGGTTGGGATAAGCCCATTTTGACGGACTCGGGGGGCTTTCAAGTCTTTTCTTTGACGGGTCTTCGCAAGATCACCGAAGAGGGCGTGAAGTTTGCCTCTCCCATTAACGGCGACAAGCTTTTCTTGACGCCTGAAGTGTCCATGCAAATTCAAAAGGTGCTCAACTCTGACATCGTGATGGTGTTTGATGAATGTACACCTTATGAAATCAAGGGTCGTCCTGCAACGGAAGCAGAGGCCGCCAAGTCCATGCGTATGTCGCTTCGCTGGGCCAAGCGCAGTAAAGACGAATTTGAACGCTTGGGCAACCCCAACGCACTTTTCGGTATCGTGCAAGGCGGGATATTTGAGCACTTGCGCGAAGAGTCGTTACAAGGCTTAAAAGAAATCGGCTTCCATGGTTATGCCGTGGGCGGCTTGTCTGTGGGTGAACCCAAAGAAGACATGCACCGCATCATGGAAAAGATTGTTTGGCAGTTGCCTGAAGATAAGCCCCGTTATTTGATGGGGGTGGGCACGCCCGAGGATTTGGTCGAAGGCGTGAGCCAAGGCATTGACATGTTTGACTGCGTGATGCCTACGCGTAACGCTCGCAATGGGTGGCTTTTCACGCGCTACGGTGACGTGAAGATTCGCAATAGCAAATACAAAGACGATTTGCGTCCGTTGGATCCGACTTGCAATTGCTACGCTTGTAAGAATTTCAGCCGAGCCTATTTGCATCACTTGCAAAAGGTTAACGAAATTTTGGGCGCTCGCTTAAATTCCATTCACAACCTTCATTACTACCTCAATTTGATGAAGGAAATTCGTGAAGCGTTGGATAACGATCGCTTCGAAGAGTGGCGTGATCAATTCCACCGTGATCGTGCTCGCGGTGTGGGTTAACCGTTAAGACAAGTTTTGTTGCTATTTTTGGGTCAAGATTAATGAAACCCTTGACCCAAAGGTGCAAAAGCACAAGACGAGTCCCGTATAATTCAAAAACATTCACGTAAAGATAAATTCTTTACAACTGATTTTTTGTCATGGAGAAAAACATGTTCTTTATTTCCGATGCTTATGCTCAAACGGCTGCTGCCGGTGGTGATGCGATGAGCTTTATCACGAGCCTTTTGCCGATGATTTTGATTTTTGGTGCCTTCTGGTTTTTCTTAATCCGTCCGCAACAAAAGCGTCAAAAGGAACACGCCAAAATGGTTGATTCTTTGTCCACGGGTGATGAAGTGTTGACGATTGGCGGTATTGCCGGCCGTGTGGTGAGCATTGAAGAACAATACATGGTTATTCAAATCGCTAATGTTAAGGCTGAACAAGTGACCTTGACGATGCGTCGCGATGCGATCCAATCCGTTTTACCCAAGGGTACGATTAAGACGTTTTAATGCATGAGAAAACAGAACCGTCATTAATTTACGGTTCTGTTTCATTGAGCGGTTAACCAAAATCATGAGTGAAATCCGCTATGGAGAGCGCCTCGTACGACGACGTTCTCTTTTTCCTTTTTAACGAGGTCATACAGTGAATCGCTATCCATTATGGAAGTACATCATCATTGCCCTCGCTTTGATTATTGGCATGATCTACACGGCACCGAACTTCTACGGGGAGTCGCCTGCTGTTCAAGTCTCAAGCCAGAAAGCGACGGTGAAGGTTGATGAGGCGCTCTACGCGCGTGTGCAAGCCGCCTTAACTGAGGCTCAGCTGCATCCTAACGGTCTGTTCTATGAACAAGGCGCCCAACAAAACACCATTCGTGTTCGTTTCGATCCGACGCAAGCTGAAGAACAACTTCAGGCCAAGGAAGTGATTGAGCGTCTTTTAAATCCCGATCCGACCGATTCGTCTTACGTTGTGGCATTAAATTTGGTTCCCAATACTCCTCAATGGCTTTTGAATTTACATGCATTACCTATGTACTTAGGCTTGGACTTGCGCGGTGGTGTGCACTTTATGCTTGAAGTGGACATGGAAGCGGCAGTTCAAAAACGTATTAATGCCTTATCTTCGGATCTTCGCTCACAATTCCGTGATGAGCGCATCCGTCATGCCGGTATTACACGTGCGGGTAACGCTTTGGACGTGACTTTCCGCTCCGAAGAAGAGCGCGGTAAGGCTCAAGACCTTTTGCGTAATACTCATAACGATTTGATTCTTGAAGAACGTGACGTTGACGGTAAGTACCATTTGATGGCAACGATGACGCCCTCTTCTTTGCAAAACGTGATGGATTACGCCTTAAAGCAAAATATCTCCACGCTTCACAATCGTATTAACGAATTGGGTGTGGCTGAACCTGTGATTGCCCAACAAGGGGCAACGCGCATTGTGGTGCAGTTGCCGGGTGTACAAGATACCGCTAAGGCTAAAGATATTTTGGGACGTACAGCCACGCTTGAAATTCGAATGGTGGATGATTCCCCTGAAGCCTATGCACAGTTAAGCGAAGGAACAGTCCCCTTTGGTGACGAACGCTACCTTGACCGTGAGGGCAACCCCATTTTGGTGAAGCGTCAAGTGGTTTTAACGGGTGACAACTTAAACGATGCCCAAGCTGGTTTTGACCAACAAACGCAAGAGCCAACGGTTAACTTGACATTAGACTCTCGCGGTGCTCGTATTTTCCAAGACGTGACGCGTGAAAACGTGGGTAAGCGTATGGCGATTATCCTTTTTGAAAAGGGTAAGGGAGAAGTGGTGACAGCACCGGTCATTCGTCAAGAAATTGGTGGTGGTCGTGTGCAAATTTCCGGTCGCATGACAACGATGGAAGCAACAGATACGGCTTTGCTTTTACGCGCTGGTTCTTTAGCGGCTCCGATGGAAATCATCGAAGAACGTTTGGTGGGTCCGAGCTTGGGGGCTGCTAATATCGAAGCCGGTTTCCGTTCAACGCTCTACGGTTTTGCAGTAGTGGCGATCTTTATGATCATCTACTACCAAGTCTTTGGTGCGATTTCTGTCTTTGCCTTGACGTGTAACGTGATGCTTTTGATTTCTTTGCTCTCCATGCTTCAAGCCACGTTAACGTTGCCTGGGATTGCTGCTATTGCCTTGACGCTCGGTATGGCCGTTGACGCCAACGTGTTGATTAACGAACGTATTCGTGAAGAATTACGCGAAGGACGTTCGCCTCAACAGGCCATTAGTGAAGGTTTTGATCGTGCTTTTGCGACGATTTTGGACTCCAATATTACGAGCTTGATTGCCGGTATTGCATTGTTGATTTTTGGTTCTGGTGCGGTTCGTGGTTTTGCTGTGGTGCACTGTTTGGGCATTATGACGAGTATGTTTACCGCTATCATGGTTAGCCGTGGTTTGGTAAATCTCATCTATGGTCGTCAGAAGAAGTTAAAGCATATTCACGTGGGCCAAGTTTGGAAGCCCTCAGATAAATAATGAAAGGAGTCTGTGATGGAGTTATTTAGAATTCGGCGCACGATTCCTTTCATGCGCTACTCAAAGATCTTTAATGCGATTTCTTTGGTCTCATTTTTGGTCGCTGTGGTTTTCTTGTTTACGCAGGGCTTGGCCTTTTCGATTGAGTTCACGGGCGGCACGGTGATGGAAGTTTCCTATCCGCAAGCGGCTCCCACGGAACAAATCCGTGAGGAGATTAAAGATAAGCTTGGGATTGAAGCGGCTGTGCAAAATTTTGGTACAGCGCGCGATGTGATGATTCGCTTGCCGATTGGCGCCAATGAAACGTCTGGTGAACAAGCCGCAAAGGTGATGGGGGTATTGCACCAATCTGAACCCGCAGCCACGATGACACGTGTGGAATTCGTGGGGCCGCAAGTTGGTGAAGAATTGGCAACCGACGGTATGACCGCTTTGATTTTGGTGGTCATTGGCATTGTGATCTACTTGGCTTTCCGTTTCGAATGGAAGTTCTCAGTAGCCGCCATTATCGCTAACTTGCACGACGTCGTTTTGGTGTTGGGGATTTTCTCCTTTATGCAGTGGGAATTCTCGTTGCCCGTGTTGGCGGCTGTGTTAGCCGTGTTGGGTTATTCCGTGAACGAATCGGTGATCATTTTTGACCGTGTTCGTGAACACTTCAAGAAGATGCGTCGCGTGGACTCGCAAGAGATCATCGACTCGGCCATTACCGCTACGATTTCCCGTACGGTGATTACCCACTCGTCAACGCTTGCGATGACATTGGCGATGTTCTTCTTTGGTGGTCCTGCGCTTCACTATTTCTCGTTGGCTTTGACGATCGGTATTTGCTTCGGTATTTACTCTTCTGTGTTCGTGGCCGCCGCAATCGCTCTTTACTTGGGTGTGAAGCGTGAAGATTTGGTGAGACCTTTGAAGAAAGAAAATCCGCAAGAAATGGTACCTTAATCGTTTCAAGTTGCTTCTTTAGTAAACAAAAAAGCCTTTCGGTCGTTATGATTGAAGGGCTTTTTTTTTGAATCCATTTAAAAGGGACAGGTTATGACGGTTGAAGCAATGGCAAAGAAAGTGTTAGAAGGTGGTGAAGTTACGCAAGAAGAGGCGCTGGAACTCTATGAGGCTCCATTAGAAGACGTATGTCATTGGGCTAACGTGATTCGAGAAAAGTTCTGTGAAAACGGATTTGATCTTTGCACGATTATTAATGCGAAAAGTGGTCGTTGTTCAGAGAACTGTCGGTTTTGCTCTCAGTCCATTCATAGTCATACAACCAGTGCTGTTTATCCGCTCTTAAGTACAGAAGAAATCGTTAAACAAGCTGTGCGTGATGCGTCCCAAGGGGTACTGCGTTTTTCTATTGTGACTTCAGGTAAGCGTCTTACGAATCGGGAAGTCTTGAAAATTTGTGAAGCCGTCAAAGCCATTAAAGCGGCTTGTGATATCTCGGTCTGTGTCTCTCTAGGGCTTTTAAAAGAAGAACAATTCGTTTGGTTAAAAGAGGCGGGCGTGGAGCGAGTTCACAACAATTTAGAGACTTCAGAACGCAATTTCCCGAATGTCTGCACTACGCACACTTTTGCGGATAAGGTGGATGCCATTCTTGCTGCTCAACGCGCAGGCTTGCCCGTCTGTAGCGGTGGCATCATGGGGTTGGGCGAGACGGAGGAAGATCGTATTGATATGGCGATTAGCCTCAGAGAACTCGGCATTAAGAGTATCCCTGTGAATATGTTAAACGCCATTGAAGGTACGCCTTTTGCAGGGAACGTTCGCTTAACGCAGGATGAGCTTCGTCGCATTGTGGCGGTTTATCGCTTTATTTTGCCGGGGGCGTCCATTCGCTTGGCGGGTGGCCGTGGACTTTTAGCTGATAAAGGGAAAAGTTGCTTTATGTCGGGCGCTAATGCGGCGATTTCGGGCGATATGTTGACAACCGCAGGGATTACGGTCGAAACGGATAAAGCGATGTTAGACGAATTGGGATTTGTGCCGAAACGCTGTAACGGATAATGGTTTGATTGTTTTGGGAGAAGGGCGGTCTGCTTGAAAAAGTGGGCCGTTTTTTTGTTTTTGGGATGAACTTATAAAGTTAACTGGATAACTTGATAAGTAACTGTATATTTTTAATCAAAAATATACAGTTCGTGATTCAGTAAGTTTAAAAAGTCAATGAATACAAAGGATTAGGTTACTGCATAACTGGATACTTAATTTGATAAGTTAGTGAGCAACTGACCAAATGTTGACAGGTATCGACAAAAATTCGTCTGTTGAGTCGTCAGTAAAGTGAATACTGGATAAGTTAACTTTCATGAAAAAGTTGGATAGAGGTGCCGTAATGTGCACCTTTTTTTGTTATTGAAATAAAACTTTATTAATTATCAATGTGTTAATTGATGAGTTTCCGATTTAAAAGTTCGTTTTAAAAGACTGAGAGCAGTAAGTTCCCTATCGCTCGGCCCTCATAAACGAATCGTGGTCAAATAGTCATCA